>Ga0114920_10001458_pt1 | contig 10858 bp, 8 predicted proteins | sample ChitaG_FD_88683 | JGI IMG/M metagenome (GOLD analysis project Ga0114920, IMG submission 88683) | Deep subsurface microbial communities from South Pacific Ocean to uncover new lineages of life (NeLLi) - Chile_00310 metaG | ecosystem: Environmental > Aquatic > Marine > Oceanic > Sediment ...
GCCAGCGATTCTGCTGAGCTCCACTTTAAGGACACCATGGCCGCTGGCGATGGCCTATCTGATGCCGAGGTGGTGCGTATTCTGGCAGATGAGGCCGCCGACCGCATTGCCGACCTGGTCAATCTGGGCGTTCCCTTTGATACCGTTGATGGTGAGATTGCCCTCACCCTGGAGGCAGCCCACAGTGTGCCCCGCATCCTACACGCCGGCGGCGATGCCACTGGTGCCCACATTGAGGAGACCCTGGGTAACCGGCTACGCTCAGCCGGTATCAAGCTGCTTGAGGACCAACTGGCTACCGAGATTGTGGTCGATGAGGGCGTCGTCAGGGGGTTAAAGGCCTTTGATTGCCGTACCGGCTTAACTAGTAGTTATCAGTGCCGTTTCTTGATTCTGGCCACTGGCGGTGCCGGGCGGCTTTATAGGGTTACCACCAATTCCGAGGTGGCCACCGGTGACGGCATCGCCCTGGCCTTTAGGGCTGGTGCCGAGATAATTGACATGGAGTTTTTCCAGTTTCACCCCACCGCCCTGCACCTGCCCGGGGTGACCCCCTTCCTGATATCTGAGGCGGTCAGGGGAGAGGGGGGAGTACTGGTCAATGTAAATGGCCACCGCTTTATGCCCGACTATGCACCTCAGGCCGATTTGGCCCCCCGGGATGTCGTCGCCCGCAGTATATTATACGAGATGGCCAAGACGGGCCAAGACAGGGTCTATATTGATGTTAGCCATTTACCACCCCGTCTTGTTGCCGGCCGCTTCCCTCAGATATACCGCTTTTGCCTTGACCATGGCCTGGACATTAGCCGAGAACTGATACCGGTGGCCCCGGCGGCCCACTACATGATAGGTGGCGTCAGGGTCAATAGCTGGGGGGAGACCGGCATCGCCGGGCTATTTGCCGCCGGTGAAACCGCCGGCAACGGGGTCCACGGAGCCAACCGGCTGGCGTCAAACTCACTGCTTGAGGTGCTTGTCTTCGGCAAGAGGGTTGTAGAAAGAACTGTTAGCCAGGGTGAGCCGGTGGCGGCTGATACCGGCCAGAAGGCCGAGGTTCGTCTTTCCTTGAGCCGGAGAGAGCCGCCCCAAACTGGGGCTGTCCCCAGTCTTTCGGCGGTGCAACAGCTCCTCTGGGATAAAGTCGGTATTATACGGGATAGGCCGGGGCTGACTGAGGCCGCCGCTCTGCTGGCCGCCTGGCAGCAACGATTGCCCTCACCTAGTGACCGCCGTTCCTATGAGCTGGCTAACCTGGTGCTGACGGGGCGGCTGCTTGTTGAGGCAGCCCTTCTAAGGGAGGAGAGCCGTGGTGTTCACTTCCGCTCCGATTTCCCCCGCAGTTCACCTGAATGGCAACGGCATATCGTTTTTAAATCAGAGTAAGGAGGTAAAATATGTCTTCTCAGGCACAGTTTGAAAAGATTATTGACCTTGCCCTGGAGGAGGATACCGGCCGTGGCGATATTACCAGTGAAGCACTAATACCATCCAACCTGGCGGGCAGGGCCTCGCTACTGGCCAAGGAAGAGGGCATACTGGCCGGTGGCGAGGTGGCCCGGATAACCTTTCTTAAGGTTGACCCATCGCTTGAGGTGGAGATACTAATCCAGGATGGCAACAGGATCAAACCAGGGGACATACTGGCCACTGTTCATGGCAGAGTGATTAATATTCTTAAGGCCGAGAGGGTGGTCCTAAATTTCCTGAGCCGCTTAAGCGGTGTCGCCTCTGAGACGGCCAGATATATCGCTAAGCTAGAAGGCCTTAGTGTGGCCATAAGCGATACCCGCAAGACATCGCCGGGCCTCAGGATGCTAGAGAAGTATGCCGTGTACGCCGCCGGTGGCAGGTCACACCGCCCCGACCTAGCTAGTGGCATCTTGATTAAGGATAACCATCTGGTGGCACTTAAGGCCAAGGGTATTTCCTTAAAGGATGCTGTGGCCCTGGCCAAGGAGAAGGCCCGCTCGGGGATAAAGGTTGAGGTGGAGGTTAACACTACTAGCCAGGCTCAGGAGGCTGTTGACGGTGGGGCTGATGTCATCATGCTGGATAATATGAGCCTGGATGATATGAAGCTGGCGGTGGACCTCATTCCGGAAGAAATTGAGGTTGAGGCCTCGGGGGGTATCACCCTGGATAATGTCCGCGAGGTGGCCATGACCGGGGTGGATGTTATCTCAGTGGGTGCCATAACCCATTCGGCCAGGGCTCTGGATTTTAGCCTTGAGTTTGGGCCCCAGAAGGTTCAGGGGTCCGGCTAGTGCTGGCTGTCGCCGGCCGATTTTATTTCTGTTCTGAGACCCTTGGCCGGGGGTGGTTGGATAAACTTGCAGAAGGTGGCCACCAGCCCAGGGTCAAACTGGCTCCCGGCGCAGCGTTTTAGCTCCTCAATGGCCTGCTCGGATGATAGTTGTGCCCGGTAAGGCCGTGGTGAGGTTATGGCGTCGTAGGCATCAGCTAGCGCCAGAATACGGGCCTCCAGGGGGATGCTGTCGCTTTTTAGCCCCGTAGGGTAGCCACTGCCATCATAGTGTTCGTGATGGTGCATGATGGCCGGTAGGCAGTTAACCAGGTCAATGACCCGTTTCAGTATCTCCACTCCCAGCTCAGGGTGACTTTTGACCGGCTCCCACTCATCATCATCCAGAGCCCCGGGTTTGGTCAGGATAGAATCAGGAATACCCAGCTTACCGATATCATGCAGTAGGCCGGCGGCGCGGATGGTATCTATCCTGTCTTTGGGTAGTTTAACTGTCTCGGCCAGGGCGACGGCATACTCACTGACCTTCCTGGAGTGTCCGTAGGTGTAGTGGTCCTTGGCGTCAACGGTGGCCGCCAGGGCATAGATTATGCTTAATGCCCTGGGCTGTGCCTCAAGCTCGGCACCGATGGCCGATGTTCCCGGCTTGAGTACCTCTGAGGACAGGCTGGTCCGGTTGCGGCCGGTCTGTTTGGCCCGGTAGAGGGCGGCATCAGCCCGGCCAATTATTTCCTCTTTCATAATGCCATCATTGGGCCAAGAGGCGATACCCAGGCTGGCGGTTACCGGCATCTCCCGAAAGCTAGTTTTTGATTCTATCGTTTTGCGAATGCGCTCGGCCACCCGGTAGGCATCATCAAGCCGCGTTTCCGGCAGGATGGCGGTAAACTCCTCCCCCCCGTAGCGAAAGGCCAGGTCTATACTTCTGATTGAGTTTTCAATGGCCCGGCCGACCCTTCTCAGCAGCTGGTCTCCGGCTAGATGCCCGTAGATATCGTTATAGGCCTTAAAGAGGTCTAGGTCCAGCATTATTAGGGAGAATGTAGTGCCGAAACGGGAGCCCCGGGCTATCTCCTGCTCCAGACGCTCATGGAAATGGCGGTGGTTGTACAACCCGGTCAGTTCATCTGTGTTGGCCCGGTAGGTAGCCTGGGTGTAAAGCTGGGCATTCTCTATTATGATGCCCGCCTGGTTGGCAATGCTGGTCACCAGCCCGATGTCCTCATGGGTGTAGAGTCCGCCTGACCGCTTGTTGCCCAGGGCCAGAATGCCGATTAGCCTGTCCCGGCTCTTTATCGGGTGCAGCAGTCCTAAGGCAGAGCCCGCTATCTGCTCCTTTTCTATCTGCCACAGCCCCTTAAATTCTGGGATGGTGTCAATCTGGTCGGGGTGTAAGGGCCTGCCCTTTTTGTCCAGCCAGGCAATAATAGGGCTGTCGGCATTAAACCTGAGCCCGTCTTTTAGATTTCCCTTGTCTTCAGGATGGGCAAACTGCACGGCAAAATCGGCATCGGCACTTCCCTGAAATAGAAGGGCGGCCTGCGTTATGTTTAGGGCATTGGTCATGGCGGGCAACATCGCCTTAGCCAGTTCCTCAAGGTTGAGGATATTACCCATTTTATTGCTGAAGCCGAGCAGGGCCCGGCGGTAATCATAGGTACCCCGGTAGAAGAGGCGGTCTACCCTGTCCTCAATGAAATAGCTTAGCGGGCGAGCCATTACCACTACTAGGAGGGCAACTGCGGTGACAAATAGTATAATAGTGGATACCGGCGCCTCGGGGAAGAACTCAAAACCAATGAGTACGGCGCCTGTGGATATGCCAATGAGGGCACTAATTAAGATGAAGTAGGTCAGCCCTCTTCGGGCCACCAGCTTGATATCAAGCAGGTGGAACCGGGAAATGGCGTAGGCAATTATGATAGCGTTGATAAGGCCACCAATATGGTCCAGGGGAAGCCCGGCTACCGCCGGAATAAGATTGGTGTAGCTGAGGGTTGCTAGTATACTCCAGCCGGCCATCAGGTACATTGTTCTATTGCGGTCTATGGGGTCGGTGGAGCTACGATACTTCCTTACCAGCTGGACTATTACGGTGACGATAAAGGCCAGGCTGATGGCACCGATAAAGTAGATGGAAATGCCCAGGTCGTGATATAGAACCCCGTCAGTAACATAGGAGTACTGGACTATATTGCCACTCAGGGAAAGTACCGCCAGAACTGATAGAAAGGCATAACCGAGATACAGCCCTTTGCCAACAGGTCTGTTGGTGTAGGCCCGGATAAAGTGGTAGTAGGTAATTAAGCCCCAGATCAGGGCTATCACCAGGAGCTCATTCCAGAGTAGTGCCTGCTCCGGGAAGGCATTTAGATGGAGCATGAAGGAGGTAAAGCTCCAGGTTGCCATTGCCGCCAGATAGAGGGCAAATACCCTATTGGCCCGTTTCTCCAGGGACTGTAGTACCAGTACCAGCAGGACAATATAACTTAGGCAGGTAATAAGCGGGATTAGCGCCCAGATAGTCACTGTGATATTCCCCTTTAAGACCTAAGGTGGCCGTAATAATCGTTATGTATTGTTACCCCAATTATGACCTAGAGCTTTGGCCTTGTCAACAAGAGTAATATATAGGCACAGTGATTTTACATAAAGAGTGGGTAGCCTTTGGCTACCCACTCTAATCGCCTGCCTAAGCTGTTTGATTTTAGGGACTAGCTAGGCTTCTACTCTCTGTTCCTCTCTTACTGTTACCCTGCCCGCCGTATTGACCAGGAAGTCTATGGTGGCCTCAGATGGATTGAGATGGGGCGGCTTCAGGTGGGCCAGTTCGGCACCGGCGGCTTGCTGTTTTAGCTTATAGAGCTTAAAGGCACCCTGGGGCAGTAGGGTGACCTCAAGCGGCCTTAAACCGGTGAACGATTCCAGGTCAGCGTAGGGGGCATCCAGTTTCTTGAGCTCTTCATGGACGGCGGCCGCTATCTGCTCGGTGGTGGTATAGCCATTCTGCTTGGCCTCGATATACAGGTGTAGTCTGGGAGTATCCTGCTTGACCTCTTTGCAGGCCACCCAATCCTGATAGGCCAGCCCGCTGTTCTCTACAGCCTGCCAGATAACCTTTTCTGATAGGCGGGTGAAGCCGGCGATGTCAATCTGGTCATCTATCCGGGAGAGGAAGGCCATCTGGGGTATGTCTATGTTAAGCCTTTCATTGCGCAGTGATGTTATTTTGACCAGATGCCCCAGCCGGTACCTGATAAAGGGGCCACCGTGAAAGCTGGTAATTACCAGTTCGTAGTTACCCGGCTTTATCTCATCCAGCAGATAGGTTGCTGGCTGGTAGCTAGGCTCCTGCCAGGCCTTGATGGCTTCTTCCTCAGGAATAAATTCAAGGAAGTTGAGATGGGGTATGAAGGTCATGCCCTGGTAGTCCCAGGTCTGCATGGCTATCAGTGGTGCCTCGGTACAGCCGTGGAAATCCAGCGGATACCGGCCCCACGTCTCCTTGATTTTTTCTCGGAATATAGAGCCGTCGATACCAAAGGTAATTAGGCCCTTGAGGGACCATAGGTCTCTGGGCATTAAGGGGCGGCCGGCCAGTTTACTCTTGACCAGCCCCCTGGCCAGCCGCAGCAGAGCCTTGGGCCTTTTAAGCAGCGCCTTGATGTTTGTCTTGCCGTTTTTTTGACTGAAGCGGTTACCGATGGCTACGGTAACGCTGGACATGGCCAGGCAAAGGTCCAGTCCCTCAGATAGGGCCAGCTCAAAGCCCTGCCGTATCCGGTCCTCAAAGGACATCCTTTCCGCCTCCTCTACCGGCGGCAGGAGATTAAACAGTTCGTGAGGCAGGACGCGGGTCATGGTGCCGGTGGCGTAGGGTGGTGGCGCCATCCCGTAGAGAACCTTATCATGCTCCTGAAAGACAATTTCCCTTCTCTTTTTACAGCTGGAGAAGAATAGCAGGGCAAAGACCAGCGGCTCTATCTCGTCAAGTTGCCGGGCGGTAACTGGTGCCCAGCGGAAGGCATACTCGCCGGATTTGCCTGAGGTGTACTGCCACAGGATTGGCTTCCTGGGCAGCACATCCATCCTTCGCTTCAAGAGGTAGGGGGCATAATCGGTGTAGGTGGTAAGGGGCACCAGCTCACGAAACTCGTCAACGTTTCTGGGATTGGAACCTCTAAAGATACGGCGACCAAGCTGGCATCCCTTGAGCAGCTTGAGCTGCTCAAGGAGCAGGCGGCGCTGAATCCTCATGGAGTCCTCAAGGCTGAGGTCGATAAAGCCACAGCACCTTTGCCATAGCTCGTCGTGTTTACCCTGCCGGAATAGTTCGGCCAATTTGCTCATTTGATAACCTCCTTTTGTTTTGATTATTTGGCCCCGACACTTCTTAGTTGATTGATAAAAGCATTCAGGCTCTTTCTGTTGGGCCAGAGCATGGGGGTTTGCCGTCGGTAGTCGTCATAGCCGGGGAACATCCGGCCCAAGAAAAATCGGTCCTGAATGGCTACCAGCAGGACATCCAGCAATATCCATACTGGTGCCGCTATCAGTAGCAGGCTTGACCTTGAAACCAGGATAAGGGATAGCATGAGCACCATGAACCAGAAAACCCCGGGGTGGCGGACTAGGGCGTAGAGCCTGCTGGTTATTAGCTTGTCACCGATGCCGCTGGCGATGTATGTCTTGCCCAAGGGCAGGTTGATAAACAGGGAATACAGGAATAGAAACAGGGAGACCAGAAGCAGTAGCCAGCCTAGCCAGGTTGACCAGCCAGGCAGCAGCAGCCTATCTCCGCTAAGGCACACCATCACGGTAGCGTAGATGAGTAGGGCACTACCCAATGCCCAGGTGGCCGGCTTGGCCAGGGGAAGCCTTTTTAGGGCGACAATATCAAAAAGGTGTATTACCAAAAAACCGAGTACGCCCAGCCCTATGTAACTCATGCCAATACTATTACAGATTGGGCCAGCGATGGGAAGGTTTTGTGTTCTAGAACAGTGTTCTAGTGAAGCTAGAGTCAATAAAAAAACCCTCTCCTTCAAGGAGAGGGGTAAAAGCCTCTAGCGGCTAGAACTGGAGATAACTAACCGGTTACTTCCATTTAATCTTGACCTCTCTGCCCTCTTCAGGGCCCAGGTCGCTATCAAGTTCAGCCAGTTTGCTGGTCAGCTCGGCGAAGTCAGTCTTTGGTGACTCCTTGCCCAGCTCAAGCCCGTAGCCGATGAAGAAATCGACAAAGCTTTTGAGCAGCTTCTTGGTGTCTTGCTGGAAGACCTGCATCTCTTCCTTGGTGGCGTATTTTGAATCGGTGGCCAGCAGCTTCTTGATATCTTGCTTTAGAGCCTGAATCTCTTCCCGGGTGACATACCCGGGCTCCTTGACCTCCTCCTTGAGGTGGCTATCAATTAGGAAATTGATGAAGTCTGCCTGAGATAGGTCCCCGCGGTTATCGTTGATTTTATTGACCAACTCACCGGGCATTATCAGCATTCTTTTCTCGGCCATAAATTCTCCTTTATACTTCGCCGCCATCACTAGATGTCGTCGGGCTCTCTCAGCTCCAGCGTTTCCAGAATACTGTCGATACTCCTTAGTAACTCAAGCCCTTTCTTGGTCACCCGGTAGGTTATCGATGGATTGCCCACCGTTACCCTGTCTACTAGCTGCCTTTCCAGTAGAAAGCTGAGGTACTTCTTGAGCTGGAAGTAGCTCATGTTGACGCTATACATTATCTCGGTCTTGCCGGCCTCACCGAGCCTTAGCATATCGGCAACTATTTCAATACTGGACCTGCGGCGGTCTAGATTCATTTTGACACCATCCCCTACTTTTTACCCATTACTATCTTACTTAAGATAGTACTATTATACTAGCCTTGTCAAGTCGGGTTATGTCATCTGGAAAAATTGAAAGGCAGATACTGTTTAGAAGAGGCCCAGATACCAGTCAACAAGGCTGGTGCCGTGAAGCAGGGCGACCATAGCGCCCAGGGAAAGGAATGGGCCGAAGGGGATGGCCTGCTTGCGCCCTCTTAGCTTGAGCAGCAGTAAGACTACGGCTACCAGGCCGCCCAGAACTACAGCCAGCAGGATGGCCACCAGCACTAGAGGAAAACCGGTGACCATGCCGATGAGGGTGGCCATTTTAATGTCCCCCCAGCCCATACCGCCGCGGGAGGCGATAACGATTAACAGGAATAGGCCCAGGCCGGTACCACCGGCGGCACTGGCTATCCCGGGCACAACTTCTAAATCAGGCAGGAATATATTAATGGCCAGGGCTACCACCATGGCCGGATAGACTATCTTATTAAGAATAAGCCCGTGTTCCAGGTCAATGACCATTAGGACCAGAAATAGGCAGCCGTAGAAGGCGCTGGCGGCCAGGTCAGGGCTGAGACCGTAGAGCCAGTAGAGGTAGGCGAAGAGGGCACCACTACCCATTTCTACCCAGAGCAGGCGTCTGGGGATTGGGGCCTGGCAGTAGCGGCAGCGGCCCCTCAGGGCAAGGTAGCTTAACACCGGGACCAGGTCTTTAGCCGATAGACGCTGCTGGCAGGAGCCGCAGTGGGAGGCCGGGAAGACAAGCGATTGGCCGGCGGGCAAGCGGTCAATGACGACATTGAGGAAGCTACCCACGGCCATCCCCAGCAGGGCAAAGACAACTGTCCAGATAATCTCCATAGCCGCGTCTATTTTGGCCGATTTTGCTCTTCTAGTCAACAGCAGTATAAAAATGTCGTAATCTATTGACTTTTGGCACTTTAGTTTCTATACTTATTTAGGAGACTATTTGGGGGTGGAGTATGGCTAGAGAGACCAGGGGCAAAGCAGAGACACAGGACCAGCCGGGTATTAAAATATGGACCGATGAAAAGGTGATGAAATTGGTGGCCGAGATGCTGGCCGGTAACATTGCTGATATTAGGCCCAAGATTGATTTTACCACTGAACTGGGCTTCAATTATGCGGCGGCGGAAAAGGTTCTGGGCTTAAAGGGTGACCAGTTAGTGGCTGTTCTGGAAGCGCTGGATAGAGCCGATATACTGAAGAAGAAGTTCTTTGACCGGCTGCTGCGTTGCCCCCAGTGCCGGTCACTAAACCTGAGGCCGACCACCCACTGTCCCAAGTGCGGCTCGGGCAACATTACCCGGGGCAGGGTACTGGAACACATCGTCTGTAAGTATGCCGGTCTTGAAGAGGATTTCGTGGCCAAGGGCAGGTATACCTGCCCCAAGTGTCAACAGGAACTGAGGACGGTTGGTGTTGACTACCAGAGCCTGGGGCTGCTCTACAAGTGCCGTGATTGTGATGATACATTCCGGCTGCCCCAGATAAAATGGCAGTGCCTGAAGTGTTCCTCGGTTACCGCTGAGGATAAGATTATCGAGGTGGATATCTACTATTACCGCTTCAATGAGGAAAAGCGGAGCTGGCTGGAGTTTGAGCTCAAGCCCAAGCTCCAGCTGATAGACTTCTTAAGGCAACGCGGCTACAAGGTAACCGAGAATGCCTCTGTCAAGGGCAGGTCGGGTGCCGAGCATAAGATAGACATACTGGCCACCAGGGACGACGGCATCATTGCCTATACCATTGCCATCGGTATCAAGGTAGCCGGCAACAGGATAGAGCTGGGCGAGATATTTGATTTTGACGATAAGGCCTACGATATCGGTATTCATGATAAAGTTCTGGTGGTGGTGCCCGAACTGGGCCGGGAGGCCGAGAAGTTTGCCAGCCAGCAGCGGATAAAGGTGCTTGAGGTCAGGGACCTGGAGACGGTGCTGGCCGGTGGTGCCTCCGGGGCGATTGAGGGCGGAAAGCGGGAACCCTTTGAATTCAGGTCCAAGTCACAGATGATTGATTATCTGGTGAATTGCGGTTACGAGACAAAGGAAAACGCCGCTGTCAAGGGTAAGTCGGGCGCCGAGCATAAGATAGACATACTGGCCACCAAGGATGACGGCATCGTTACCCACCATATCGCCATCGGCATCCTGCAGTCTGAGCAGCCGGTGGACCTGTCTAGTGTCTTTGATTTTGACGACAAGGCCTACGATATCGGCATGATGGACAAGGTTCTTATTGCCGTTCCCGGGCTCACTAATGAGGCCCGGCAGTTTGCCCGGCGGCAGAAAATCAAGGTCTTTGAGGTGGCCGCCCTGGAGCCTTCCGGCTAAGACTTTTAACTATTTTTGGGGACAGTTGACTGAAAGTACTAGTTAAAAGTATGACTAACGTGCTATTGACCCCCCAGATGGATATAACTATAATTAAGCTAACCTAACTTTATTACACCTTATATAACCAGGAATAAGCAAAGAAAGGAGGTGCTAGAGGGAAATGAAGAGGTTTTTTAAAGGTCGTAAGGGACAGAAGGGTTTCACCCTGATTGAGCTGCTGGTGGTGATTGCCATCCTGGGTGTGCTGGCGGCAATAGCCATTCCCAATGTGGCCGGGTTCATCGGCAGAGGCGAAGAAGAGGCGGCGCAGACTGAGCTGTACAATGTCTACACAGCAGTGAGTGCTGCTCTAGCTGAAGCCACACAACCCGGTATCTTAGATGCTACATATGCTGATGCGATAA
>Ga0114920_10001459_pt1 | contig 10853 bp, 6 predicted proteins | sample ChitaG_FD_88683 | JGI IMG/M metagenome (GOLD analysis project Ga0114920, IMG submission 88683) | Deep subsurface microbial communities from South Pacific Ocean to uncover new lineages of life (NeLLi) - Chile_00310 metaG | ecosystem: Environmental > Aquatic > Marine > Oceanic > Sediment ...
AAGAGCCACCAAACTTGCTGAAAAAAACAATGGTGGAATATTGGTAATAACTGAAGGCGTTTTTGGAATGTCGGGCGACCTGGGAAAATTAAAAGATATAGTAGCGTTAAAAGAAAATTTTAATTTCCGGTTATTGTTAGATGATGCGCATGGTTTTGGAACAATGGGCTCCACCGGAGCCGGCACAGGCGAGCATTATGGTGTCCAGGACAGTGTTGACATTTATTTTGGCACATTTGCCAAAGCAATGGCAGGTATTGGAGCTTTTGTTGCAAGCACAGAAGAAGTTGTTAATTACCTTAGGTATAATATGCGTTCTCAGACTTTTGCCAAATCCCTTCCCATGCCAATGGTTATTGGGGTTCTTAAACGCCTTGAATTACTTAAAACAAAAAAAGAACTCAGGGAAAATCTTTGGAAAATTGTGAGAGCCTTACAAAGTGGCCTGAAAAAAAAAGGATTTAATTTAGGTAATACAGAATCCCCGGTAACCCCTGTTTTCATATCAGGCGACAAAACTGTAGCTATCAATATTACTTTTGACCTGAGAGAAAATCATAACGTCTTCTGTTCAATAGTAGTATACCCTGCTGTTCCGAAAGGAGTAATTTTATTAAGACTGATCCCTACTGCTATCCATACCTTAGAAGATGTCGAGCATACTGTAAATGCTTTTGCAGAAGTACAGAAAAAACTTAAAGCAGGTAAATATTCGGTCGAAACAATTCCCAATCTTTAATTTGAGTTAGAAAGACTTTCCAAATCTTTTTTTCACATTTTTGCCGTCAAATATTTTTCGACATCAAGGGCGGCACGGCAACCTGCTCCAGCTGCGGTTACCGCCTGGCGATAACGCGAATCCATCACATCCCCACAAGCAAAAACTCCTTCCACATTGGTTTTTGATGTGTCTGAAATAGTTTTAATATAACCCACTTCATCTGTTTCAAGATAATCTTTAAAAATATCTGAATTAGGTTTATGACCAATCGCCAGAAAAAAGCCTGAAATATCAATTCTTACTTCCTCTCCTTTCCCATTAATCAGAATTGCAGCTTCAACTGTTTTATTTCCAATTATTTCTTTTGTAGTAAGTTCAAATAAAACCTCAATGTTTGGCGTATTAAATACCCTTTGCTGCATTATTTTTGAAGCTCGTAAATAATTTTTTCGAACAATCATATAAACTTTTCTACATAAACCGGCCAGATAAGTTGCTTCTTCTGCAGCACCGTCACCTCCCCCAACAACTGCTACATTCATTCCCCTGTAGAAGTATCCGTCACACGTGGCACATGCGGAAACACCAAAACCAATAAATCTTTTTTCAGATTCGAGTCCCAAATATTTGGCAGATGCCCCAGTAGCAATTATCACTGTTTCGGCCTCAATTTGTTTCTTTTCATCAATGATCACTTTATGTGGAGGTTTTGAAAAATCAACTGATGTAACCATTCCCCACCTGATGTCAGTCCCAAAACGTTCGGCCTGTTTCTTAAAATCTTCCATCATATCAGGTCCTTTAACTCCATGGGAATAACCCGGGTAATTTTCAACATCAGTGGTGGTCGCTAACTGACCTCCCGGTTCAAGACCCTGATACAATACAGGACTTAAATTTGCCCTGGCAGTATATATAGCTGCAGTATAACCAGCCGGCCCCGACCCGGTAATTAAACATTTCACCTTCTCAGGTTTTTCATCAATTTTTTTTGGGTTTTTATCCTTTTCTAAATTATCCATTATTTAAAACAAATTTATAATTTAATTGTTTCGAAATTAGTGATATTCAATGTTTTATGCTTTAATTATTATTCAACTCTCTAAACCTCTTTAAAAATAAAAACGAAATATAATCTATTTATTAATCAATTAATGAAAATATTTTCTTAATAAATCTCCATTGCTTTTAACCTGCTGTTCATTCCTGGAGGTAACCAGCCTGTTCCAATTGAAATCATGATAAAATACTTTCCAGGCTTGTCAGGTGTCAAAATTTCAATTGTCCGATCATAATGGTTCTAATGTTTTTAATGGATCAGTGTTAATCATAACAGGACTTTGTGTTAAACACCCCACCCTGAAAAAGAATTTCATACTATGTTGTTTTGATCATTAACTACTGCAATTCTTAATTGTCATGTAAGCAGGAATCTATTTCTTTTTTGAATTTTTTAACCCGCTCAAAAATAGTAATTTTATGCCGCATGCAAACTGGAAAAGATTTTTAATTTGTAACTATGTAATTTAGTTTTAAGGCAAAAAAATGAGATAATGTTAAAATATATATTTCTCCCCCTTTTTATTTTATTTGCACAGATTACTTTTTGTCAGGTTTTTGAATGGAAAGCTGGTTTTACCGGAATAGCAGATAACAGGGAATATTTCAACACTGTAACGGTACCACAAACAATTTTTGGTTCCCGTGTTACATTAGAGTGTGGTTTAAATGTTGATAAGTTTCATCAATTTCGCGTGGGATTCAATTACCTTTATGAATATGGCAGTACAATTACGTCCAGGCAACCCGATCCGGTTATATATTATAAAGGCTATAAAGAACCACTTACATTATTTATTGGAGCGTTCCCCCGGAAAAACCTTCTTTTATACCCCCTTGTTTTGTTAACCGATACATTGAACTATTTCAGACCAAATATAGAAGGAATGTTATTAATGGTAAATGGTAAATGGGGATATCAGAATTTATGGATAGATTGGACAAGCAGGCAGACGGATACTGAGCGTGAAACATTTTTATTTGGACTTTCAGGAAGGATTAATAAGGGAATTTTATTTTTCACTCATCATTTACTAATGTATCACTTCGCAGGTTCAAAAATTCCCATTCCTGACGATTCAATCCGGGATAATGGTGGTGGTGTTTTCAGGTTTGGTGTGGATCTTTCCGGGGCTACAAGGCTTGATTCACTTATATTCTCGGCCGGTAGTATAATTTCGTTTGACCGTATAAGGAAAACCGGGGAATGGCAAACACCTTCAGGCATCCTCTCTGAAATAAATGCAACTTATAAAGGATTTGGGATACGAACTTTATACTATCGTGGAGAGGGCCACCAGCTTCTATACGGAGATGGTTTTTACAAGGCTGATTCATACGGCAGGACCGATTTTTATTTCACTCCGATCAACTCAACTCATGTAAAAGGCAGATTTACATACTCCTTACATTTTATTGAAGGAAAAACAGACAATTCTCAATCATTCATTCTTTCCATTGATATCAACGGCAGTAAGCAGTAGCCTGAAACCCGTTAACCCGAAACTCTAAACTGGAATCTCGTCAATCATGTGTATAATTTACTGATTTATTACTAATGGGCATTAAACTGGGATCCTTCCCACAGCATTTTTTATACTTTTTTCCACTTCCACATGGGCATGGACTATTTCTTTCGGGTACTTTTATTGTTGATTTCTGCAATTCACTCTGTCGTATCCAATTCATAACATTTGCAGGGGATCTTTTTTTGTTAAGTTCTTTAGCCATATATTGCATGTAGGGATCAATATGCTTAAAAAACATTTTATAAGCTTCACAATTATAATTCAAACCAGGCTCTCCATCGGGTGTTTTTATAATTCTATTCTTAGGACATTCACCATGGCATGCAAAGCGGTATTCACATTTCAGGCAATATCGGGGAAGTTTATCGCGCTTATTCAATCCGAATTGTGTTTGTTCTATAGTTTTAACCATTGACACCAATGGGGTTTCCATAATATTACCCAGATAATTTTCCTTATAAACAAAATGGTCGCATGAGTAAAGGTCGCCATTATGTTCCATTACTGTTGCATTCCCACAGGTTTCACTAAATGCACAAAGATTAGGATTTGCACCAACCCAGTTAGCAAGGGATACGTCAAAAATTTGAATGTAATATTTTCCCACATCATTACGCACCCACTCATCGAAAATTGCACACAAAAATTTACCAAACTGTTTAGGTTTTACTGACCAATCAGATACCGTTGCATCTTCTTTAAAATCAGGGGAAACTAATTTCAGCGAATCTGGTCCTGGTGTATCAGCAATTCTTTCCACAATAGGAATAAATTGCATAAACTGACTTCCTGTTTTTTTAAAGAAATTGTAAACTTCCAGTGGATAATGAGAATTATAATCATTGACAACAGACAGAGTATTAAAATCTACATTATGTTTTTTTAGTAAGCTAATACCATGCATGACCTTGTGAAAGCTTGGTTTATTACCTTTGGTTAAACGATATTTGTTATGTAATTTTTCTGGTCCATCAATTGAAATCCCAATTAAAAAATTATTCTCTTTAAAAAACTCACACCACTCATCATTCAACAAAGTGCCATTTGTTTGAAAAGCATTTTCTATTTTTTTGCCATTTGCATATTTTTTCTCTAATTCAATTGCTTTACGGTAAAAATCAATTCTCATAAGTGCAGGTTCTCCACCTTGCCATACAAAATTTACTACAGGTACCTCCTGATTTTCTATTTGCTGACGAATAAAAGATTCCAGAATTTCTTCCGGCATTTTAAAATCTTTTTTTAAAGGATAGAGATTGTCCTTTTCCAAATAATAACAATATGTACAGTTCAGATTACAGATAGGCCCGATTGGCTTTACCATTACCTGGAAAGCAGTAGGCCCCATTTGTTTTACTGCATCTGTAAATAATATATCCATTAGTATACTAAGGTTTGACTTATTAAAATTTTTCTAAAATTAAGAAAAATAGAAGAATTTCAGGACTCCTGATTTCAAATTTGTTAAATGCCGGATATGTGATACTTTACATATTCATATTGTCGTAAATCAAAAATCAGGTTGGGTGTTCAGGGTTACACCACAGGTATCCCTAACGGGACGAGGTGCGTGATAAAATTATTTTTTTATTGCTATCCGGAAAAATGCATTTAACTTCTGATAAAAACTGGGTTAACTCCAAAATTTTTTTATGTTGAATTAGCGAAAAATAGTATTATCTTTATTTTTTCTATTCAGTTTTTACAAAAGATAAGTCAAAGTTTAAAAAATTAAATACTCAAATATTTAATTATCAGTTATTTTTTAAATGTATACTTTAAAATTCGGGATGTAGCTCAGCCAGGTTAGAGTACACGTCTGGGGGGCGTGGGGTCGTCGGTTCAAGTCCGACCATCCCGACTGGGTTTCACAAGAATCAAAAAAATTAAATACAATACTTATTTTAAATATTTGCTGAGTTTAGCTTCTAAATCATACACCCATATGGGTTTAGTAAGGAAATCATCAAAATTCCCCAATTGATTCATAGTAGTTTGTCCTTCAAATGAAAAAGCCGTTAGTGCAATGACAGGAATATCTTTATTAATTTTTTTAAATTTTTCCGTAGCTTCATAACCATCCATCTCGGGCATTAATACGTCCATTAGTACAATATCAATATTGCGGTTCTTCTGATATATATCAACAGCCTCTTTTCCGTTTCTTGCCCACAGTATCTTTGCAAATTTTCGTTTGAGCAATGCCTCCAGATAATAATAATTAGATTCAACATCCTCAACTATAAGAATTGTATATTTTTTCCAGTCTTGTTTACCTTTTTCAATTTTTTCTTTCGGTTCAATTTCAACCTTCTTAAATGGCAAACTAAAGTAAAATGTTGATCCCTGTCCAATTTTTGTATCTGCCCAAATTTCACCTCCCAATAGTTTCACAATATTCTTTGAAATAGCCGGTCTCAATTCAGATGTGTCAAATGGCAGATTTTGATTATCGGTAAGTTTCTTATAGCGGTGAAAAATAACCTCCAACTGGTCCCCGGAAAATCCTATACCAGTATCCTTAAAATAAAACTGTAAATGATTTTCATTTGAGAAAATATAACCAAACTCAATGATTCCTTCCTCTGTATAATTTAATGCATTTTCAAATAAATTGGTGATAAGCTGTTTAAACCTTTTTGTATCAGTAAGAATAGTAAAGTTTTCATCTTTGCTTGCTTTTTTCATAACTAATGCTATGTCATGTTTACCTTTCATTCTCTTCATTTTCTCAAATTTCTCATAAGCCTCATCAAGCACCTTATTTACAGGGCATTTATCCTTAATTACTACCATTTGACCGGACTCAATTTTAGAGATGTCTTCAATATTATTCAATAATTGCAATAAATAAGTACCACATGAATCGATCTGATTGATATATAATTGCTTTGATTGTTGAGTAAGGTCAGTATCTTTAAGTAGATCTGAGAATTCAACTATATTACTTAAAGGAGTTCTTATCTGGTGCATAATAGCAGAAATAAATGAGATATCAAATATCTTTTTGCTATTTTTTTTAGCTTCTTTATTTGCATTAAATTCACGTTTTATTTCCAAATTATGAATAAAACCTCTCATAATCAGTCCAAATATGATTATGCCGGTAATTCCAATCAGGCGATTATACAACTCATTTATGGGAACAGATGTTATAAATATCTGAAATAGTGAATCATCATAAAAGAAGAGGTAGTCCAGAAACGAATCAATTAAATAATATAATATTGCAACCAGGATAGAGTATACCAATATTTTATTAAGTGTTTTCATCATAATGTAAGATAATTAATATTTGTTTATGTACTGATTAAAATTTATTGGTCAAAATACCTAAATCAATTATCAGGTTAATAATAAATCAATTCCAAGATACTGTAAAACAATATATTTTACATCTCGAATAAAGAAAATTCATAAATTAAATCCTAACACAGGTAAACCCCGTGGAATGATTGTGCTGTTGAATTCTGGAAGAACATTCCACAGGGCGAGCAATTCCGAACCTTCGGAATTATTCTGCGGGGTGGAATGATTTGTGTAGCGCCTACCTGTCTGCAGAAGAATTTAAAATTACTAAATGCTGGTTACTGGTTGCTGGTTTAGTATTTAAGGTTTAAACCGCTAAAATATGAAAAAATAACAAGTAACAGCAACAAATACTGATTTTTCATATATTTGAATTTAAATTTATAAAAATTGAGTTTGAAACAATTTATGATTCATTATACTAAAGAAAGAATTATTGAAGGATTACATAATAAGGAGGATGACATAATTAATTATGTTTATAAGACAAGCTTCCCGGTAATTGAACGATTGGTTATAAATAATAATGGAACCGATGAGGATGTAAAAGATATTTTCCAGGAAGCCCTGATCATTACCTATAATAAAATCCTAAATACCGGATTAACCCTAACCTGCTCATTTAATTCCTATCTGTATTCGATTTGCCGGAGATTATGGCTGAAAGTACTGGAGAAAAGAAGAACTCAAATTGAAACAATTACTAATTGTGATGAATTTATTGATGAAAATGAGTTTGACGAAAAATTAGAAAGAAAAAAATTAGAAATATATGAATTCCACTTCAACAAACTAAGTAAAGATTGTCAAAAAATTTTAAACTTTCATTTTTCCCGGATTCCCATAGCTGAGATTATGAAAAAAATGGAATATAATAGTGAACAACATACAATGGACAGAAAATACAGGTGTAAAAAAAGCCTGTTTAAGAGAATTGAAAATGATCCGAAATTTAAAGAAATAAAAAATGAATTATACTGAAAAAATTGATAAATACCTTGATGGAGAGCTTAAAGATAATGAATTAAAACAGTTTGAAAATGAATTGTTAATTAATTCAAAATTGGCAGAAGATGTAAAAAAATACAGGGAATTATCAAAATTCGCCAGGAAACAACATGCAAAAAAAATCTCCGGGATAAAATTAATTGAAGACTTTGATGATTATGAGCAAATCAATGACCGGGAGATTGATGAAGACATAAAAACTTTTCAATTTAAATGCAAAGAAACCGATCCGGAAGATATAAATATATTTACAGAAAAACTTAAAAAGGAATACCAAAGATATTTAAAATATAAAGAAAGAATATCCGGCAAACTGAAGATTAAAAGAATATGGTGGGTTGCCGCAGCCACGATTGCTTTATTGATTGTTCCAACATATTTTATTTTTTTCAAACAGGGAAAAACTTATTCCAATGAGCAACTTTTTTCGATGTATTATGAACCTTATAAGAAACAAATTACCAAACGTATAGGAACCGGCGAGTCTGAAGAAATATTTATAATGGCTCTAAAAAAATATGCACAGGAGGATTATAAAAATGCGTTAGAACTATTCAAGCAGGTCCCTGCTGATGATAGTTATATCATAGCTACATATTTTTATTCAGGAATTTCATACATTGAAACTAACCGGATAACTGGGGCTGTTAAATCTTTCCGGTTTATTATTGAACAGCGTGATAATGAATTGGTAGCCCCTTCGGAATGGTATTTGGGACTATGTTATTTAAAAATCGACGAAAGGGAAAAAGCAGTTAAACAATTTCAAAGCATTGCTGAGAATAATAATATTTATAAAGAAAGCGCCAGGGAAATATTGAAGAAATTAAGACCAAGGTATGATTCGTGAAGCATAGAGCGTGGAGCAGGAAGGAAGAAGTAAGCAACTTGTTCGCCCACTAACGTATGGCAGTTACTTGCTATTAGTCATTACGCTACGCTGTTATTACGTTTCACTGTCATTACGCTACGCTGCCTGCCCCGTAAGGAAGAATGACTGTACCGGGGTTATTATTAGTCATTTATTAGAGTGTATAACTGGGTGAGACCTGCCAGAGTCCGCAGGACCTGGCAGAGTCTGTAAGGCCTAAGTGGCTGTAGGCAGAAGCAGAGAGTCCCGAAATAGTCAAAATCTTCGATTTTATAACTATTTCGAGGATCCTCGAAAATAAATGCAAATCAAAGATTTGCTTATTTTCGGCACAAAGAGTGGAGTGCAAGGAGTATGGAGCAGTACAAAGATAAAAAACAGAAGATAGAATATAGAAGACAGAAGATATGCCAAGGGCATCCCTACGGGAAAAGAGCAGGGGGCTTGGAGCAGAGATGGTAAAGTGGTAGTTGGCAGTAGCAGTAGTAGTTTTCAGTCGACAATTGGCAGTCGGCAGTCAGCAATCGGCAGTCGGCAAAATAAGAAAGAAGGTTAGGAGCAAAGAGAAGTGGGTGAAGCTTTGGAAGGAGAATGATGAAGGACGAGTGATGAAGGACGAGTGATGAAGAAAAAATGAAATAAGTGAAGTGAGGATATTAATGGACGAAGTAAGGTTGAAAAATAAAGTAGCCACTAAGAAAAACATTAATACAAAAGAAAAATTCTTAATGTTACCGGATATTAAATGACTTTAGTCCTTTATCATGAAATATAATTGATTACGAATCAGGAGTTCTGAAATTCTAAAAGCTAAATTTTTTTCTAAAAAATAAAACCGATAACAACATCCCAGTCCCAACCAAAATAAATATCAGGGAGATATTATTTTTCTTAATTACCGGTTTTGTATCTCCTATGGTGACATATCCTGCCCAAAAATACGGGTGTGCTCCGGCCTGGTCAATATTTTGAATATAATCCAGTTTTGCAGATCTCAATGCTTCATCTTTTCCTTTTCCTTTAGAAAGGTATTTATAAAAATCACTCATTAAACCGGCGCTTGGATCGTCACATACCGACCATAATGTCATTACAATACCTGGAACTCCTGCATATTTAAATCCCCTTGCCAGGCTCATAATCCCTTCACCCCTGCGTAATTTGCCATATCCCGTTTTACATGCACTTAGTACCACCATGCTGGCATTAATATCCATATTATAAATTTCATAAGTATTTAACAATCCATCTTCAATACTATCTTCATCCTGTGTAAATACCAATTTTGAATACATGGGCCTTTCATCATCTACCACTGTGTGCATGGCTAAATGTAAAATATTGTAATTATTCGATAAAACCTTAAAATTTCTTTCCGTCGCTTCCTCCCCTGAAAAAACAACTCCTTTTACCAGCCGGGAAATATTATTTACTTCTTCCTTTATTCCGGGTATAGGTACTAAATCCTCCCTGATATTATTTATTGCGTATAATTGATCATTATCAGAATTTTTATTATAATCAAATTCATAAGAAGGAGCAAAGGCCAATAACTTTTTATTTTTGAGTTTATTTTTAATGGTTCCCTTAAACAAAATAGTAGCAGAATATGAATAACTGACAGAATATTTTTTTATTAAATAGGGAAGATCACCATAATAAAAATTATTATCACCCGGAAGACTATACAGCAGTGCCCCAAAGGGAATAAATGCCAGCTTACCGTCAGGAACGAAAATAAGTTTCTTTTCATTTATTAATGATTCACAAGGTTTAATTACAGTAAGATACAGGTTGAATGCCGAACTTTGATAGGCTTCATAATCATGCAGGGAAGTGTTTCCGTATTTATTAGTGCTGATAAAGTTACGGGTGATCTCAATATCCTTATTAAACAAACTGTCAACAGGCTCTTCATACAATTCAAACTGATCTTTAGTAACAACAAAAATATACAGCCGGTCACCGGTTAAAACATATTCGATCAGGACCTCTTTTTTATTAAGATAAGACTGTAAGGTTTTAATATCAAAAACTTTTGTATCATATTTCAACTCGTAATAAGCCGGATATTGCCGTTCAATTGTTGTTATTAATCTTTCCTGTTCACGGGAAAGCTCAAAAAGTTTTGAATTCCATAAGTCAATTTTATTTTGATCAGGATTTTGCTTTTGCTTTTCCCGGTAAATATAGTCTTCGTAAAGAGCAATATCCCGTTTTATATCTTTTTCGCGGTTTTGTATAGTATCGGGGATTTTACCAAACTTCATGGCTTCAATATCCCTGAATGAAGTGAGGAGATTTGCCGATTTACTTCTTTCGGCATATTGAAAAGCTTTTTCTTTATAATCATTAT
>Ga0114920_10001460_pt1 | contig 10836 bp, 11 predicted proteins | sample ChitaG_FD_88683 | JGI IMG/M metagenome (GOLD analysis project Ga0114920, IMG submission 88683) | Deep subsurface microbial communities from South Pacific Ocean to uncover new lineages of life (NeLLi) - Chile_00310 metaG | ecosystem: Environmental > Aquatic > Marine > Oceanic > Sediment ...
CTATCATGCCCAGTTCGTTCATTTTGCGGACAACGTCACGACCAAAATCGGTTAAGCCGTCGAAAGCAGAAAGCGTATCGGCCGATGAAATACACCAGTCGTTGGAAGCGGTGTGACAAAGAGTCAAATACCGCACGCCACGTATCGAAGAAACGCTGGATATTGTCCAAGTCGTTGGCAATGGCCACACCGTTTTCGAGGCCAATGAAGATGGCGATTTTGCCGTCGCCGCCGACACGTTCTGCTTCAGCCGCGGTGCGGCAGATTTCCACCTGATCTGAGTTGCGGGCGACCTGGGCGTTCACAGAGTCGATAATGATGTCGGCGTGAAGACGGCACTCCTCAAGCGGCATCTCGGTCGGGAGCCAGCAGGCTATGACCTGCAAGTCAATTCCGCCGTCCTGCAACCGTGGAATATCCATATGACCGGTAGTATCTCGCGCGCCGAAGTCGGCACCCTCCATCATGCGCAGCACAACATCGCTGTGGAGATCAATAACCAGAGCGTCGCGGTGCAGTTCCAAGTAATCAGCAGCTTGTTGCTCACCCTGGCCACAACTGTAAATGGTGAAGGCCAGAACTAACAAACAAAGGACTCGTTTCATGGAAGTATTCTTCCTTCGCAATAATGACTTTTAATCACATTTCCACAAGCCTGTGACGTTTTAACAGGGCAATTCTAAATCAGCGAGTCCTGATCCCACCGGCGCCGATCTTCTCGATGACTTTGTAATGCGACACCGTCGTGCCCGCAGTCAGGGCAACGAATGACTGCGTCCGATCATCATGTGACTCGTCTGCCGCCACGGGCATGAATCCTCATTCGGATATTGGCTTCACTTTACAAAAAAGGAAAAAGTGCTCCACACTGCAACTTAAACTGGGGCCGGTTCGACTGTGACCAAATCGTGAGCAAAACGGTGTCACGTTATTCGGGGTTATTGAGGGATATGGTGACCGTTGTTCCCGCAACTAATTGTGGCGCAATAAATTGGAGGTGGGCCTCCCCGAACCATAACTGACAATTCCGAGATTCTGGAATTCGAGTTAGTCAGACCGTTACTAGTCCCCAAGAGAAAGTCGGCAAAGGGGGCTACACTGTGTCTCATCAGGGGGCTTTGAAAAGTGGTCTAACGCCCGACCGTGTGGCCACTTACGCACACACACCTGGGAAAAATTCCGAGCCAATCCGGGTTTCGGTCAGACTGGACACCCCGGCTGACACTCTGGCCTTCTTCAAGGATGACCCCGATCTCGCCCCTACGGTGCGTCTTTTCAAGGACGACCATCCCGTAGTTAATCAGCGATTCCGGTTCAAGCGATCTGATGGCCGTCACCGTTACATACTCGCACTGGACATAGCCCTGTTACTCGGTGCAGGCTGGACTCATCGGGAGGTTGCCAAATACCTCAACACAGGTCGTCAGAGCGTCACTTTTATGGCCCAGAAGCTACGCGCTGGAGGCGTTCCGCTTCGTCCCTCTCAACACCCGAAAACCGCTGCAGCTTGGCAGCCCCAGGTACCCAGCCGAACAGACAAGCGGCTGAATCTGGATACCATTATCGAAAAACTCAAACGTCGCGAGATATCATCCAAGCAAGCCCAACTGTGGCTGGAGAAGCAGGATGAGTACTACGACGCAAGATACAGGTCTCGGCATATCAGCATCGGTGTTGGCGTCGAGGCTGAGGAACAGCTTGAGTGGCTAATCCATATCCGTCAGGATGGCAAGGTCAACGAGGGGCGGGTCAGAGCGCTTGCGGGGAGACTTCAAAACGCTGATCGACTCCTGGAGCGCTACTGGCGGGGCCTCCCTGACGACTACAGAGTCTCACCACCTGGTGGAAAAAGGAGGCGTGATCCGGCACACAGAAGAAGCGGAAGTCGTTCTATAGCGAACGACGATCACGTGGCGGCCTGATTATTCTATCCATCCCTTCAGGATGGAGGGGACATAGCCGCTCTTTCGTCAAGTGGATCAACCAAGTAGTTAAGACGCAATAAACTCGCCCGCCTTATTTGCGCTAATTATCCGCTTGTTGTTTCCCATAAACGGGATTGATGTTGAAAATAAATGCGGCCGCCGCCGGGCCAGATTGTGAGCCATAGCCACGGCCGTGATGATCGGCATTATCCTATGTCCCCCAGTGGCTTACGACCCATCACCTGCATCCTGAAATAGCTCAAATTGGCTCTATTTTTGGCCAAACAAGAGATAAGCTATCATAATGTCAAGAACCCCCGTTATTCCATACTCGCCAACAGCTTACGGTGTTTTCCCCACCCCTGAAAAAGTACTCAATTTTGCTCATTTTTTACTACTTTCCCATGTCCCAGATAATGGCATTTGGTGGCACAAAAACGGCAGGGGTGACCACCCTCAAGAAGTGAGGATCGTCGTCTACGAAGAGAATATGCTGCATAACGGTATCCTGCTTGCAGTCGTTTAACGGACGGCATTTCGACATTCATCCCCGCAGATCGTAGCCTGTTTGCTGGATCGCTCACCAGCTTCCAAGGAATGGTGAGATACCTGTTCGGTTTGTTGTATCGACTGAACAGCCATAATAACCGCGCCGGCAGTCTGCTGACCGAATTGTTCTTCAAAACAATGTCTCGAAACTGAACAGGAGAACTGAATCTGGAGCGCTCAATTGGGGGTCTTTCCACAAGTCACGTGTCACCCTTGCTATCTGCCTCGAGTGCAGATCAGTAGTCGACAGCCTTCTCGGTGTGCATATCGTGAACATATCAGATAGCCTGATGTCGCTCAGCTTACAAGTGTTCTACGTTCTGCCGATAACAAAAAGGAAACGAAGTACCAAAGCCGGGCTTGAATATATGGATAAAACAGTCGAGTTGAACAATACGGCTTCAGTCGAGATAGGCGGCGATCTCCACGATACGATCTCTCTATATATGGCCATGATCAATGCCGTTCCGGCGATGACGTACCTGAAGGACATTGACCACAAGTATATCCTGGCCAACGAGGCTTTCTGCAAGTTCGTCGGCAAGCCTCTGAAGAAATCTCAGGCAGGACAGCTTTTGATCTCTTCCCCCAGCACAAGGCGGAAACGCTTCATCGGGTTGAAACCAATGTGATGAATGACGACCGAGAAGTAATCAAGCAGGAGGAGCCTATCACTCATAGTGATGGTCAGGAAAGATGGATTAGTACAACTGTTGTGCCCCTTCATGACAGCCAGGGGTCGGTGTCGGGTGTGGTAGGATTAATCCACGATGTGACCGATCTTCACATCAGCAGGGAGCAACTCGTTCAAGCCGACAAGCTGGCCGCTATAGGTACCCTTGCCGCCGGTGTTGCTCACGAGATCAACAACCCGGTTGGGTTCATCAGTTCCAATCTCAATACAATGGGGAAATATGTGGAGAAGATTCGCCAGCACCTTTCTCGACAAGGAAACGAAGACCCTGACGCGAATGCAGAACTGGTAGAGATGCTGGATGATTTCGCTGATGCCGTGAAGGAATCCCAGGACGGTACGGAACGAGTCAGAAAGATTGTCGCCGATCTCAAATCCTTCTCACGAGTAGACAAATCCAGAAAAGAGTATTTCAACATTAATGACGGGCTGGAAACCACCCTGAACATTGTCTGGAATGAACTCAAATACAAGTGCACGATGGATAAAGACTACGGCAAGGTACCTGATCTGTATTGCATGCCCAATCAACTAAACCAGGTTTTTATGAATCTGCTGGTGAACGCCGGGCACGCCATGAGAGATGATTCAGGAAGAGTTACTATCAAGACTCGTGCAGATGATAGCAATATCTATGTATCCATCAGTGACACCGGTGTGGGTATACCGCGTGAGAACCTGCAGAAGATATTCGAGCCGTTTTTTACAACCAAGGATATTGGAAAAGGGACCGGCCTAGGTCTAAGCGTGGCTTATGACATCGTGAAGAAGCACGGCGGGCACATAGATGTCAAAAGCGAAGTAGGTGTGGGGACCGAATTCACGATTACACTTCCTCTGGAGGGCATTGAGCGTGACTAAGTGTTGTATCCTGTTGGTAGATGATGAAGCAAATGTACTGAAATCGCTGAAGCGGTTGTTTGTCGACACCGACTACCGGGTTCTGACTGCGAGTTCCGGTCAGGAGGGACTCGACATCTGTGCCAGAGAATCGGTGTCCCTTGTCATTTCTGACTACCGCATGTCGGAGATGACCGGGGTTCAGTTTCTGGCAGAGGTAAAGAAGCTGTATCCCAACACGATCAGAATAATCTTGAGCGGATACGCAGACGTCGAAGCAATCGTGGAGGCCATTAACGACGGCCAGGTCTATAAGTTCCTGTCCAAACCCTGGAATGACCAAGAGATTCTGACGACTGTTCAACGTTCGCTGGAGCATTATTCTCTTCGGGAGGAAAACTCGGCACTGCTTTCCGAACTTCAGACGGCGAATCAGGAACTGAAGAAACTTACCAATAGTCTGGAACTGAAAGTGGATGAAAGGTCGCGGGACCTGGTGCACAAGAACCGTGCCCTGGAGACTGCTCAGCGACTTCTGAATCTGCTGCCGGCGGGTGTTATCGGAATCGACACTCAAGGAACCCTTGTCTACATGAATCGCGCTACAGAAAACTTCGTCGATACCGAACACCTGGTCTTGGGCGATCCAGTCGATTGGCAGCTGGCGAACGAACTACTCCGGTTCTTAAAGGAAGCTCTTGACGACGGCAAGGTGACATGCGGCGTCGATGACAGCAAAGGAGGTGTTCGCGTCATCTGCGCCCCTCTTCCGGACCAGGCTGGTGTCGTGGGGCTGTTTACTTACACCGATCTTGAGCACCACTCAGATGAAAAAACCAGCCGAATCACCGAGGAAGAGGTAGCGAATGCCGACTGATTTCAAGCACCGGGTCCTCTTAGTCGATGACGAGGAGAGTATCATCAAAGCCCTGAAAAGGGTTCTGGTTGACATCGACGTGGAGATTATTGCAGCTTCCAATGGCCCGGACGCATTGAAGGTTCTTGAAAAGCAGAAGATATCGCTCATCATATCCGACCAGCGCATGCCGGAAATGACCGGTGTGACACTTCTGAGTCGCTCTCGTGAAATATCGCCGGATACTATCAGGATTCTTCTCACCGGGTATGCCGATATTGATGCCACCGTGGACGCGATCAATAGCGGTGCGGTACGTTACTACCTGAACAAACCGTGGGATATAGATATCCTTCTCAGTCGCATACGGGATTCTCTGGATCTCTACCAGGCGACGGAGGAAAACCACCAGCTGCAGAAGTTGACCCAGACACAGAACCAGAAACTTATTGAGTTCAATCAGACTCTTCGGCAGAAAGTGGACGAGCAGACAGAGCAGATCAGGGAAAAACACGAAGAACTGAAAACAAGTTTCATGGAGACAATCAAAGCCTTCTCCACGATTGTCGGATTGAGACTCAGGGATGTAGCCAGCCACTCCCAGAGAGTAGCCAGACTGGCTAAGATGATGTTGGAGGGACGTGATCTGAACGAGAGAGAAACCCAGGACATTGTCGTGGCTGCCTATCTGCACGATATCGGAAAGATCGGAGTGCCGGAAGCCATTTGCCAGAAAAGTTCGGATGAATGCAGCCCGCACGAGAAGGAGATTCTCTACAAGCATCCTGTATTAGGCCAGAGTTGTGTTTATAACATCAGCGGTTTTGAGGAGATCGGCCTCATCATCAGGCACCATCACGAGAATTTCGACGGAACCGGATATCCTGACTGCCTGACAGGGAACAAGATACCGTTTGGTTCGCGTATCCTCAGGCTCTGCAATGTGTTTGACCATGTCGCTCATCGCACAGATTACCCCGATCTGACGACTTTGGCACATGCCTCGGCAACGTTGCATCGGTACTCCGGCTCTTGGTTTGACCCCGATCTAGTCAAGTCCTTTGATGCCTTAAACATCACCGACCAGTTCTACCACGATGATTCGCGCGGCGTAATCTGCCTGAAACCGGACGACTTGCAGGAAGGAATGGTGACGGCGATGGATGTTCGTACTGTCAACGATGTATTCCTGTTGCCTAAGGGGGCGAAGCTCTCACTGGGCATGATAGGCAGGATAAAGAAGATACATGCTGTAGATCCAATCATTGAAGCTATTCGCGTATACAGCCGAAGTGTCAGGATGGAGAAAGAAGATGCACCAGCATAAGATACTATTAGTGGATGATTCGCCGAATGTTCTGAAAGCGTTGCAGCGGACGTTCCGGATGGAAAAGTACTCCATTCTCTGTGCTTCCTCCGCCACGGAAGCGATGGAAATCCTGGTGAACGAAGACATAGATGTCATTGTTAGTGACGAAAATATGCCCGGTGTCACCGGAACCGAACTGCTGATGCAGGTGCATGATCTGTATCCAGAGATCATCAGAATGATGTTAACCGGCACGACTGACGTTGAAGTGGCCAAGAACGCCATCAACCGGGGAGAAATCTGGCGCTTCTTTACCAAGCCGTGGGATGACTTCGAATTGCTTACGGCTGTCCGGCAGGCTTTGAAGATGTGCAATTTGGATCGGGAAAACATGCAGTTGAAGACGGAAGTCAAAAAGCAGGACATCATGCTGCAACGATTGGAGAAAGAGTACCCTGGGATAACAGAGAGGTCCCTGGCATCGGATGGTTCTATAATAATCGATTGAGGATGTAGAGCATCGAAATGACTGAACAGAAGTACCACCAGGACCACGAGCTATCTGATGAATGCGAATATATCAACCGCTGTTTGGCGATAGTCTTGCACTATGAAGAAGTACAGCAGATTGCGGAGGTTATGACAAAAATAATGGTGGAACGGGAGAAATCCGCCAAATCGCAAGAGGAGATCCAGTAGTGCCTGATCTGAAAAGTATCGTATCGCAACAGATGGATCTGCCATCGGCACCGGCGGTTGTGCATCTATTAACCACGCTGATGAGGCGTGACGATGTTGGCAGCCATGAGATCGCTCGAATCGTGGAGACCGACCAGGCCTTTGCTGCCCGAACTTTGAGGCTTGTGAACTCCCCGTTCTATGGTTTCGCGCGCCAGATTACATCGGTAGAACAGGCCATCACGATGCTTGGTGTCGACTCGCTGCAGCAACTGCTGCTGGCCACGTCGGTGGTGAGTGCCCTTGGCACGGAAAGCAGCGCTCTGCAAATGGGTGATTTCTGGATGCATTCTTTCAGCGTAGGTGTGGTCACCAAACACCTTCTCCATGCCGAGAGCGCTGATTCGCGGAATGAGGCATTCATGTGTGGCGTGCTGCACGACATCGGCCGACTGCTATTTGTGAAGATGGATGCAAGTAAGTATGTACGCTTCTATGATGATGGGAAATCAGTGACTGATCTCGAAAAGGAAGCCCAGTGGTTTGGCGCCGACCACCAGCAGACGGGGCAGATCCTGGCACAGAAATGGAACCTCCCTGATTCATTTACCACAGCAATAGCATATCATCACTATCCGGAGAAGGCACAGGACTGCCACCTACTCGTTGCAGCTGTCCACATCGCGGATATTATCTGCCATGCCCTTGGTCTGGGCCGAAGCGGCAACGAGTACATCTCGCAATTCTCACCTGCCGCCTGGCACAGACTAGGACTGGATTCTGAGCAATTGGAGATATCAGTACGACAGGCACTGGATGAGATTACAGATACGGAATCAATGATAAGAGACATCAAGTAAGACAACGACTTGTGGCACTGCAACAGAAGCAAGGGACGTGAATGTTACGGACAACTGAAATTAGCCCACAAGCAGAAACACCACCAGACACTGATTTGCGAGCAATGCCTTCGAACCTGTCGGGGACGGGAGTTGACCACCGAACCACCAAACAGCCGAAAAAGCATAGCATTCTCTTCGTTGATGATGAGAAGTCAGTATTGAAGGCGCTGAATAGATCGTTCATCGACGAGGACTACCGCGTTCTGACCGCTGAGAACGCTCAAGAAGCTTTTGACCTGCTATCCCGGAACGGGGTATCGCTTGTTATCAGCGACTATAGAATGCCCGGTATCACCGGGACGGAGTTTCTATCCAAAGTCAGAGACAGAGCTCCCAACATAATCAGGATACTTCTTACCGGCGCGGCTGACACCAAGGTCGTGATGGCTGCAATAGATGACGGAATCCTCTACAAGTACATAACCAAACCCTGGGACGACGATGAGTTGAGACTCACAGTCAAGCTGGCCATCACCCAGTACGAACTGATCCAGGAAAACTCCAGGCTCAAGCTCAAAACAGGGAAACAGGAGCAGGAGATTGACAAGCTTCGGCGTTTCGTGAGCACCAACTGCAGCCCGCTGGGGAGTGTCCTCGTGAACAGGGGAATCATACTGCCCGCCCAGTATAACATGGTGGAGAAGTACTGCCAGCAGAACAATATCGTGCTATTCAGGGCGCTGACTGAATTGGGCATGGTGGAACAGCAGGATCTGCTAAAGGCCATACAGGATGAAAGCAAAGCCGATATCATCACCCTTGATCCCCCTACCCCGAATAAGAACCTGTCGATGCTGGTGTCTCAAGAGGTTTGCGAATCAGGATGCTTGGTGCCACTTCGCCAGGAAGGCAACACTCTGGTTCTGGCCATGGCGGATGTGCTGGATCTGCCCCGTGTTGATTACATCAGTTTTGTCACGGGATTGAACGTGGCTCCCCAACTAGCCTCCTGGCAGGATATTCAGAAGGCAATTGGCGCACTGTATGGTGACGGTGACACGGATTCTGAGGTAGAACCCGTCCCAGAAAGTCCCGAGTCCTCGGAGACGGAAGACCTCGACGTGGTTGTAGACATCGAGGATGTCGAAACGGACGAACAGTTGATGATTAGTTCAAAAACACCCACAGCCGTGAAGCTGGTTAATACCGTCATCGCACTAGCCATCAAGTGCGGCGCGAGTGACATTCATATTGAGCCTAAAGGTGACCATACATTGGTAAGATACCGAATCGACGGCATGCTCCGGGACGGCATGACGATTCCTGTCAGTATGCACTTATCGACCATTTCGCGACTGAAGATTCTGGCAAAGATGGACATCTCGATCAGACGGATTCCTCAGGATGGGCGTATTACTGTCAGATCAGGTAACAGGCAAATGGACCTGCGAATATCAACCATGCCGACTATTAACGGTGAGAAGGTTGTCTGTCGCCTGCTAGACAAGAATGCATCCGTCAGGTCTATCCGCGACATCGGCATCAGGGGAGAATCCCTGAAACGGTTGGAGAACATCATCTCGGTTCCTCAGGGTATCATCATATCAACTGGGCCCACCGGAAGTGGCAAAACCACTACCCTGTATGCCCTTCTCAACGAAAGGATGTCTCGCTCTCAGAATTTCGTAACCATCGAAGACCCGGTGGAGTACTTTTTGGGCGATGCCTCGCAGGTGCATATTCACGACAGGATCGGTCTCACGTTTGCCTCCACGTTGCGATGCACCCTACGGCAGGACCCGGACGTCATACTCGTCGGTGAGGTCCGCGATCTGGAAACCGCACAGGCTGCATTCCAGGCAGCCATGACGGGTCACCTGGTCTTTACGTCACTCCATACCAACAGTAGCGTGGGAACGGTTACCAGACTTATTCACCTCGGTATTGAACCGTATCTGGTGACCTCGGCTGTGCAGGGAATCATTGCGCAGCGGCTGGTCAGAAGAATCTGCCCCAATTGCAGGAAAATGACCAGCTATGACAAGAACCTGGTCGACGAACTGGGTTTAGACAAATCTACCTTCCCGGACAAGCTCTACTATGGCGAGGGATGTGATGCCTGTGGCCAGTCAGGATTCCAGGGACGGTTGGGGCTGTTCGAAGTATTCCACATGAACGCGGAATTCCGTCACGCACTGACCACGCACTATGACGAAACGCAACTGACGAACATGGCCGCATCGATGGGCATGACCACTCTGCTGGAAGACGCCCGCCAGAAGATCATAGACGGAAGTACTACTCTGGAAGAGGTTCTGCGCGTCCTGGGTCCGGCCGTCAAGTATGACTACTCCTGTCGCAAATGCGGAACCGATCTCGAGCCGCAATACCTTGTCTGCCCCTACTGCGGAGAAGAGCAACGAAAAACCTGTCGCGAATGCCGCTCTCCTCTGGAAACCAACTGGATTGCTTGCCCATACTGTGGCGATCGCCAGAGCACCGGGAAGTCACAGGCTGTTGAGACGGAATAAGCGTCTCATACCCAACGACCACTTTGTCTGTTTGTTGGGTGTGTCTTCCTTTATGCGCAATTCATCATGCATGGCTTATTTACAACATGACCTTGATATTCTCAGGAACCCCGTGCTTACATCGTTCAGCAAAGTGGACAACTGGATGCTGAAAAATCGAAACTCTCTTTGTCAGCAGTGGCTGGTTTTGAGCTGGCAGTCTGTCTCAGACGGTCATAGCGGGCCACCGTCTCACGGTGGACCCCCAACTCACGGGCACTCCGCTGGTGGCGTCATGGTAATGAACAGATAGTCAATCAACCTCGTCAGGTCACCGATGTCGATAATGCCATCCAGAGAACCGTCGCAGTTTGCCTCCTCCAAACAATCCGGCTCAGTGTATGAGATGAAGAGGTAGTCAATCAACGCCGTCAGGTCACCAATGTCGACAATCTCAGCGCAGTCGCCGCCGACGTTGCCGGTTATGCCAACACAGCAGCTTGCAGATAACTTTGCCACAAAGGAGTCCCCACCACCGTTGTACGCAGTGTCATAGGCACAGTCGGTAGTAGGAAAGCCGAAGGACGCCGTCAGGCCCGTTACATAGGCGTTGCCATCGACGTCAACGGTGAC
>Ga0114920_10001461_pt1 | contig 10832 bp, 12 predicted proteins | sample ChitaG_FD_88683 | JGI IMG/M metagenome (GOLD analysis project Ga0114920, IMG submission 88683) | Deep subsurface microbial communities from South Pacific Ocean to uncover new lineages of life (NeLLi) - Chile_00310 metaG | ecosystem: Environmental > Aquatic > Marine > Oceanic > Sediment ...
GAAAAGAGCCTGGAGGTTAAAAGGATGGAAAGTAAAAGAGCAACTGCTTTGCCAAATTCCCCTACCCTATTACAGCTTTGGGGCGCCCTTGGCTCAAAGCTAATTGAAGCCACGCAAGGACAGCTGTCTTCTAAGCAGCGGGTCGCGGGTTCAAATCCTGTCAAGGACGCTTTTTTAGCCCCTCATCCTTGCTGCCGGCGGGGCACAGTCGGAGGCAGATATCGCAGGGAATGAGTTGGCCGTCCTTGCTGGTCATGCGGGCTATGTTGGCCAGGCAGAGGCCGGTTTCAGGCATACGGTAGGGCTCAAGGACCTTCTCAGGGCAGGCATCCAGGCAGATGGCGCAGTCGGCGCAGCTAGGGTTCTCCTCCCTGACGGCAAGTGAGCCGGTTGGTGACTCCAGAGGGGCATCAGTCTTTAAGGCCATGAAACGGAGCCGGTTGCCGTATTTGGGGTGCAGCACCAGGGTGCTCTTGCCCCACCGGCCCAGCCCAGCTCGTATGGCGGCTTCTTTCAGTTTTATTTCACCTCTTCGGGGATAGCCCCATCGCCCCACCAGCTCAGCGGTAAAGCCCTGCTTGTGGATGAAACTGAGCAGTGATTCTAATTTGGGCCGGGCGTGTTTTTCGAAACCGGACAGCTGGAATTCACCACCGACACGTCGGAATTCATCAAGGTCGCGCTGCGATGTTGATTCCAGCCCCACAATTAGCAAATTTTCACCATCGGCTAGACGTGTAGCAGCAACCACATCAAACAAGGTGCCGGCATAAGCGGCTATTTCCTGGGCTAGAGTCATTCTGGCAACTTTCAATCTGAGAGGTTTCTAGGTCTGGGCCTGCTCCCTGGCTTTCTGTCCTTGGCGGACTAGCTGGGCAAAGGAGTCGGGTTCTCTAATGGCCATATCGGCCAGCAGCTTGCGGTTGATTTCAATACCCGACTTTTTCAGGCCGTCTATGAACTGGCCATAGGTGAGCCCCTGAGCCCTAGCGGCGGCATTAATCCTTAGAATCCACAGCCTCCTCAGGTCACCCTTTCGCTCCCGGCGGTGACTGTAGGCGTAACTCAGTGAGTGGAGCATAGACTCATGGGCTCGCCGGTAGAGGGAGTGGCTGGTTGCCCGATGCCCCTTGGTTAATTTAAGCACCTTCTTGTGCCGTCGGTGAGCGGTTACGCCCTTCTTTACTCGTGACAAAATGGCCTCCTATTTAGCCAGTTCCGTAAGGCAGGAGCCTTTTTAGCCGGCTCCGGTCACTAGCAGCTACCGGCACCATCTCATCAAAGAGCCGTTTGGTCCGCTTTGTTTTGCGGCGGCGCAGATGGCTTTTCATGCCCTTGGCCCGCATCAGCTTGCCAGTGCCCGTAATATGAAAACGACTCTTGGCCCCTTTATGGGTCTTTAATTTTGGCATCTTATCCTTCCGCTATCTTGGCCTTCTGGCCAACCCTGGGTAATAGGATTATGTGTATCCTATGCCCGATCCTGGATGGCTGGCCCTCAATTGAGGCGACCTCGCTTAAGTTCTGCGACATCCTTTGCAGTAGGCGCAAACCAAGCTCGGGATGGGTAATTTCACGCCCGCGGAACATTATGGTTACCTTAACCTTGTCGCCTTCGGCTAGCTGCCTCCTGACCAACCTAGCCTTGGCTTCAAAATCGTGATCTCCAATCTTAGGTCGCAGCCGGACCTCTTTCAGCAGTGAAACCCTCTGGCTCTTCCTGGCCTCGCGCTCTTTTTTGGTCTGCTCATACTTATACCTTCCGTAATCCATAAGGCGGCATACCGGAGGCACCGCCGTGGCCGCTACTTCAACCAGGTCAAGATTGTGCTTCTTGGCTACTTCCCGTGCCTGATATAGGGGCATAATACCTAACTGCTCCCCCTTCTCGCCGACGAGGCGAACCTCTCTGCCCCTGATCATCTCATTAGCCCGCAGCTTTTTAATTATGTCCCTGTTTACCTCCTGAAGCACGAAATAGATTACGGCAAGAAACTATAGCATAGTTCTCAAGGCCAATCAAGTTACAGCCGTAAGTCCTTTGCCTTATCCTTTGTGGCCGTGGTGATGGTTTCTTTGAAACTGGCCAAGGGCTGGTCGGCCTGCTTGAGGCCGTTGCGCAAGCGGACAGAAACGGTATTAGCGGCCATTTCCTTATCGCCAACCACCAGCATATAGGGTATCTTGTTAAGCTGGGCCTGGCGGATTTTCTGGTTTACCGTTTCTGAGCGGGCATCAACCTCCACCCGTACCCGGTCCTTTTTAAGTTCGGTGGCTATTTCATTAGCGTAATCCAGGTGGCGGTCAGCGATGGGGATTACCATTACCTGCACCGGGGCCAGCCATACCGGGAAGGCACCACCGTAATGCTCAATGAGTGAGGCCAGAAAGCGCTCCATACTGCCCAGTACAGTGCGGTGCACCATGGCTACTGCCTGCTCCCGGCCGTCCTCACCGACACAGGTAACACTAAAGCGCTGGGGCAGGTTAAAATCAACCTGTATGGTCGGCCCCTGCCAGGCCCGGCCGACGGCATCCTCAAACTTAATATCTATCTTGGGCCCGTAGAAGACGGCCTCACCGGGGTCTACATCATAGGCAACCTTCTGGCGCTTAAGCGCCCGCGACAGTATCTCCGTGGCCTCGTCCCAAATCTGGATGGTGCCGGCATACTTCTCAGGACGGGTAGACAGCAGCACCTTGTAACTATTAAAGCCGAAGGTTTCAGTCATAAATAGGGCCAGCTCCAGGACAGCGGCTACCTCATCCTCTAGCTGGTCAAAGCGGCAGAAGATGTGGGCATCGTCCTGGGTAAAGCCCCTGACCCGGGACAGGCCATGCAGTACTCCGGAGCGCTCATAGCGATAGACAGTGCCCAACTCGGCATAGCGTATGGGCAGCTCGCGGTAGCTACGCAGCTTTGTCTTATAGATCAGGATGTGATAGAGGCAGTTCATCGGCTTGATGATATATTCCTCTCCCTCTACCTCCATCGGGCTGTAGAGGTAATCACGGTAAAACTGCCAGTGGCCGCTGGTTTTCCACAGGTTCAGTTTGGCAATGTGAGGGGTATAGATGATGTCATAGCCCCGCCTGATATGCTCCTCCCGCCAGAAGTCCTCAATAAGCCAGCGGATGGTGCCCCCCTTAGGGTGCCAGCAGACCAGTCCCGGGCCGGCCTCCTGGTGGATACTAAACAGGTCAAGCTCCCGGCCCAGCCTCCTGTGGTCACGCTTGACGGCCTCATCCAGCCTCTTCAAGTGTTTATCAAGGTCTTCCTTGGTGGCAAAGGCAACACCGTATATCCTCTGGAGCATGGGACGCTTCTCGTCACCCCGCCAGTAGGCACCGGCAATGCTGATGAGCTTGAAGGCGGCTATTTCTCCGCTGGAACCCAGATGTGGTCCCCGGCATAGGTCAAGAAAGCTACCCTGCCGGTACAGGCTGACCCTCTCTTCGGGGATTTCGTCAATTAGCTCCAGTTTATAGGGCTGGCTCGAAAACAGCTTCCGCGCCTCCTCTTTGCTGACCTCCTCTCTGATAAAGGGCTGGTCGGCGGCGATTAGCTCACTCATCTTGGCTTCAATCACCGGCAAATCATCGGGGGTCAGCCGACGGGGCAGGTCAAAGTCGTAGTAGAACCCGTTCTCAATGGCCGGCCCAATGCCAAATCTGGCCTCAGGGAAGAGAGACAGAACCGCCTCAGCCATAACATGAGCCGCTGAATGCCGCAGCCTCTCCAGCTTTTCCGCCTTATCTTGCTGTTGCTCTTTTTTGGAGACCACTACCTTAAAACCCTCAGTCATCTAAATAAAAACCTCTCACCCCGTCTGGGTACGAGAGGTCTACCCCGGTGGCGCTAAGCCCACAGGGAATATTATATCAGCAGCCAGTTGTAATGCGCAACCCGGCTATTAAATGAGCTCCTGATTATGTATCACTATAAAAGGGCGCCGATGGCGACGGCAAAAAGTACAGCGGCGAAGACAATAGCCAGATTGATAATTACTAGAGTAGCTATCCACTCCCAGCGGGTGAGCCTCTTTAGCACTGCTCTCACTAGGGCCTCTTCAGCCTTGGCCAGGGCCTTCTCTGCCTCCCTTCTGGCCGCCTCGGCCACTTCCCTAGCCCCGGCGGTGGCCTCTTTGGCCGCCTGCCTGGCCTTATCAGCCTCGGCGGTAGCCTTCTCGGTAGCCGCTTTCACTGCAGCCTCAGCCGTTTCCTTGGCCGCTCTGGCCACATCTTCAGCGGCCTCTTTAGCAGTTACCCCCAGTTGTTCGGCTCTGGCTATTAACCGCTGCAAGACCTCTATCGAGGCAGTAATAGCTTCATCCCCGGCCCTATTGGCCAATTCAGCCTTGTTGGTCGTGTTCTCAGCTGCCTTGAAGCCATTATCGGCGGCTTCCTTGGCCTCTCTTCCAGCCTCATCAACCCTCTCAGCAACTATACCCGATACCCTGGTGGCCGCCTCGATAGCTTCATCGCCGGTAATATCAGCCAGTTCAGCCTTACGGGCAGTCTCCTCGGCTATATGGAGGGCAGCCGTGGCCGCATCCTTGGCTTTCCTACCGGCGACATCGGCCTTTCTGGCCGCCTCGGTAGACAGCTTGGTGGCCGCTTCGGTGGCGGCTGCTTTAGCCACCGCCGCCGTTTCACCGGCCCGTTTGGCCGCCGTATTGGCCATCTTGATAGCCTCTTCAACAGCTTCCCTGGCGGCTATAGCTGTCTCCTCAGCCCGGGCGGCAGTCTCCTCGGCCGCCCTAGCGGCCACCATAGCCGATTCTTTAGCCGCCAGAGCTACTTCTTCAGCCTTGGCCGCGGCATCCTCAGCAGCATATTTGGCTGCCCGGGCTACCTCCTCAGCCTTGGCCGCTGCCTCCTCGGCCCTTTGAGCAGCTTCATCCGAGGCTTTAATGGCTGCCTCAGCTGCTTCCCTGGCTCCTTTGCCAGACTCTTCTGCGGTACTGGCCGCCTCCTCCGACGCCTTCATTGCTTCATCCGCAGCCCTAGTAGCTGCCTTGGCCGTTTTCTCGGCTGTGGCTGCGGCTTCACCGGCGGCTCTAGTAGCTACCTCGGCGGCCTTCTCTCCAGCTTGGCGGGCTTCTTCAGCCCTCTTTTCGGCCTCACCGGACGCCTTGGTGGCGTCTCCGGCGGCGGTGCCAGCCCTCCTGGCGGCCTCATCTGCCCTCCAGGCGGCCTCAGCGGCGGCTCTAATATTGGCCTCCATCTCGTCCAGTATTTGAGGCAGTGGTTTTGTTAGGATTTTGGGAGGTCGCTCTGGATTCTTTTCTCCGCTTGAGCCGATGTTCCCTTTGGCCATTCTATCCCCCTTTCTCTGGATGACCAACTAGTGAAGTTTTTGTTGGCTTATAATTTATTCTGTCCTCTTCCAAGGTGTAAGTCTAGTCCATTGAACACGGCTCGTCAACTACTTTAATTAATTTTCTCTGGAAGTGACGGCGGCAGGTATTAGGCTGGTTGCCAAACAAAAAGCTAACCTATCTAAAACAGCATGGGGAGCCTCTAAAGGCTCCCCATGTAAATCTGGTAGTGCCGTAGGTATTAAATTAGTTTTTTAGGATTTAAGCCCTCCCCTAACGCTGATGGTCATCTCCCTGAAGGGAACGTCCTGGCCGCTTAAGCGGATGGCCTCTTGGGCCATCTGTACCAGCCCAAAGCAGCAGGGCACCTCCATGTGGACCACAGTCAGGCTGTTCACTCGGGAATGACGCAGGACCTCAGCCAGCTTCATCAGATGGGCCTGGAAGTCATCCAGTTTAGGGCAGGCCACCAATAGGGAATGGTCCCTGAGAAAGTCCTGGTGGAAACCGGCGTAGGCAAAAGGGACACAGTCGGCGGTCAGCAGAAGGTCGCTTCCCCGCAGAAAAGGGGCACCGATTGGCACCAGAGTAAGCTGCACCGGCCAGTGACCCAGCAGGGATGGCTGACCCTTGGTTTCTCTCGGGGCGGCTACGCCTAGCTCCTGCTTTTCAAATGTGACCACTGTAGTCGAGGTGCAGCCGCAGGGAAGCTCATCTTTGAGTGATTCCCTTTCCTCCAGATGGTGTCTCGCCGCCTCCTCGTCAAAGCCCTCGGCCTCTCTCTCTTCAATGGTGATGGCCCCCTGGGGGCATTCCCCCAGGCAGGCACCGAGGCCGTCACAGTACTTTTCACCTATCAGTCTGGCCTTGCCCTCAATAATCTGAATTGCCCCCTCCGCACAGGAGGGAACACAGAGGCCGCAGCCGTCACACTTTTCTTCATCAATCCTTACTATCATTCTTATCGCTTTGGTTACCATTTCTTACCCCCTAAAGCTCTATAGAACTTAGTTCAGTCTTGGCCTGCTAGCTGTCGCCACCTTTCCTCACCCAGGCACTGGCGGGCTGAGGCACACCAATCAATGCATGATGGCATCCGCTCGCGGTAGACCATTTGGCCACACTTATGGCACTTAACCCTAACCTCGTCGGAGAAGATTTCAACCTCGGCATTGCATTTGGGACACCTGTACAGGGCCACCCGTAGCTTTCTATTATCCTGGCCAGGACATCGAAATGTCATCTTGTTCACCCCCTGGCGATACATTTTCTAATTTTGATAACATTATAAAACAGGATTATACAAATTACTATGATTTAAATCATATAAGAGACAGACACAGGAAATTATCTATCCGGGGAGGGCCCTGGCTAGGCTTCTAGACCTTCGGTGACCCTTCGGCCAGCAGCCTGAGCTTGGTTTCGTCCAGGATAATTATCTGGCCCCGGGCAGAACGGATGATTTTACCGTCCTTCAAACGGCTCATAAAGCGGATCGCCGTCTCGGTAGTGGTGCCGGCCATATCGGCTATCTCCTGCCGGGTAAAGGGCAGGGTAGCACCCAGCTTGGCCGAAAGCATGAGCAGTGCCCGGGCAAGACGTTGCTGGGCCCTCTCCCCGGCCAGGTCTTTAAGACGGCCCTGGGCATCCCTGAGCCGCCCGCCAAGGACATTGATAATTCCCAGAGCCACCTGGGGGCGACTGGAGAGAAATGACAGAAGACTGTCTTTCTTAATAGCCATTACCTGGCTCTCGGTAACAGCCTGGGCTGAAGCCGGATAGGGCTTACCTTCAAAAACGGCTACCTCACCAAACATCTCACCGGGGCCAAAGAAGGCAAGAATGACCTCCTTGCCCAGAGAGGAGTGCTTTAGAACCTTTATCCTGCCCTCAACAACAATGTAGAAATAGTCAGGGACGTCCCCTTCCCAGAAGACATACTCACCGGACCCAAAGCTATGCGCCGTCGTCAGCCGGGATAGCTCAACCAGTTCAGCCTCACTCAGGCTGGAGAAAATAAGTGCCTGCTTTAGAATGTCGACACTAAACTCATGGGGCAAAGCTATTATCCTTCTTTACCGGCCAAAACCGAGTGGTGGGGAAGGGGGGACTCGAACCCCCACGCCTTGCGGCACATGATCCTAAATCATGCTCGTCTGCCAATTCCGACACTTCCCCCTAAAGACACTTTGTTATTTTACCATAGATATTTCTATAAGCTAAACAATGCCCCAACCATGGGGTAGACAGAGCCTGTAGAATCTACTATGATTAAGGTGGCGCTGGAGGTTTTGTTTTAAGCAAATAGTTGAGGAGGTAACTATGCCTATCTACGAATACGAATGTATAGATTGCAGCCATAAGTTTGAACTTCACCGCAGTATTGATGATAGAGACAAGCCGGCCAAATGTCCCAAGTGTGGTGCCGAACATGTTAAGAGGGCCTTCGGTAGCTTCATTTCACCCCATTTCAGGGGTGTTCACTTCAAAAAACAGGTTGAATGGGGCAAACCCAGTAAAAAGATTCACCTGGGGTATCAGACAAAACCCACACGATGGGGGCATTCACGCCGCTAAAGCATATCCTGTCCCCGCTAATCTGGCTTTACCTCTAATTCTGTGACCGACGAATAGAAGTGGATAGAGCGCAGATAGCATCCTAAACATAATCGTCTGCCAGTCCCGGCAATTCCTCGTGATTACTCCGGGGTAAGCCACGGTTTACCCACCTACTACCGCACCTTGGCCCTACAGATTGACAACGCCACGATGAAGAAGTATAACAGGAATACTAAATTAGCTAGTTTTTTATCTGAAGGTGCCGAGTAAAAATTCGGCAAGAAGGAGGAGCAGGGATGAATAAATGGGTGCTCATTCCAATTATCATCATTCTAGCGGCCAGTACTGTTACCAATGGCTATTTTTACCTACAGGAGAGCAATAGGCTGGATAATGCTCAATCTGAAATAGCTACTCTTCAAGGAAGTGTCTCAACTCTTGGCGGGGATGTAACCACTCTTCAAGGAAGTGTCTCAACTCTTGGCGGGGATGTAACCACTCTTCAAGGAAGTGTCTCAACTCTTGGCGGGGATGTATCTAACCTTGAGGCGAATATTGCCATTTTGCAGGACTATAGCCGTGCTGTGATAGATGTAGTCGCCGCGCTGGAGCCAACTGTGGTCAGGATTGAAACATCTAATGGCGCTGGCTCCGGCGTCATCATTGACAGCACTGGATATGTGCTAACGAACTATCATGTCGTAGAGGACGCTACCTCAGTTCAAATTACACTTACGACTGGTGAGCAGTATCAGGCTGCTGTCTTCGCTAGCGATGAAGATAGAGACTTGGCCATAATAGAGATTAACTCTAGCCGCACTGATTTTCCTGAGGCTACCCTAGGTTCGTCGCAGGATACAGCTATTGGTGATGGAGTGCTGACCATCGGCTATCCCTATCCCTTTGATCTTGAGGGGGAGGCATCATTTAGTATGGGCATAGTATCGGCTTTCCGAACTATGGATGACTATGACTGGATCCAGACTGATGCCGCTGCCAACCCGGGCAATAGCGGTGGTCCCCTGGTTAATCTTGATGGTGAGGTTATCGGCATTATCACCAGGGGTTATTATTTAGCCAGTGTTTATGGCGAGAGAATATTTGCCAGCGGCCTCACCTTCGCCGTTCCTATTGATGAAGCCAAGCTCTTTATTCAAAATAATATGGGCTGAGTCGGCTTAGGCAATAAAGGGTTCTTAGGGAAATGGGTTAACCCTGAATGTGGTATAGTAGAGACAATAAATTACGCTTGCCTACTGAAGAGCGGTATGTGGTTTTTCCTCTTTGGCAATAAGGGCTATTATGACCATCTAGGTTATATCGTTACCAAGTGCCCGGAGTGCCGGGCATCTGGCGTATTTTCCGTGGAACAGGAACGGAAGAAATTCACGGTGTATTTTGTACCCACCTTCCAATACTCAAAAAAACAATTCATTGTCTGTACTAACTGCCACCAGAGGTTTGAGGTTGCTGACAAACTTAGGCCCGAGATAGCCAGGAGGCTTATGAGCCAAAAAGAGCTGTCCTCGGTGATGCCGCAGAAAAAACTGGCCAGCATACTCCACTGTCCAAGCTGTCAGGGAGAGCTAACCGAGAAGATGACCTACTGCCCACAGTGCGGCCGGAAGCTAAAATAAGAATATGAATTGCTACTTTCGAGGAGGGCAATGAAAGGTTGGATCCTCTATAAAGATTCAGCTGGCAGCTTGAAGCCAGAAGCGTATGAGATAAATCGTTTCATAGAAGTGGCCGGTGAAAATGGAATAGAAATACAGGTTCTTAAACCGGAGCAGTTTGACTTGATTGTTACCCAAGAGAATAGAAAGAGCATGCTAATTGAAGGAGAAACGGTAACACTACCCGACTTTCTACTCCCCAGGATGGGTGCCGGCACCACATACTTCGCCCTAGCCGTCATCCGCCACCTGGAGAGACTGGGCGTTAATTCTATTAACTCATCTCAAAGCATAGATACTGTTAAGGACAAACTATTTACCCAGCAGATCCTGGCCGAAAACAACCTTCCAGTCCCCAAGACCATGCTGGTAAAATTTCCGGTTGATGTAAATCTGGTGGAGAGAAATTTAGGCTTTCCCGTTGTCGCCAAGACCCTTTCTGGCTCACAGGGCATCGGTGTTTTTCTGGCTGAGTCCAGATCTAAATTTGAGGATTTGATGCAACTGATTGAAGAAACAAACAGCAGGGCAAATATTATCCTGCAGGAATTTATTGCCGCCAGTAGAGGCCGGGATTTGCGGGTATTTATCATCGGTGGCCGCGTTATAGCCTGTATGGAGAGAAGAGCAAGGGAAGGTGACTTCAAGACAAACTATTCAAGGGGAGGTCTAGTAAGTCAATTTGAGGTAACACCTGAAATCGAATGGTTGGCTACTGAAACCTCACGCCTTCTTGGCCTGGATATCGCCGGGGTTGACCTTTTATTTGATGGTCAGCATTTTAAGGTGTGCGAGGCCAACTCATCCCCTGGTTTTGAGGGATTAGAAAAATGTTGCCGGGCCAATATTCCCCAGGAGATATACGATTTTATCAGAATACGTCTAGGCATGCGTTAAGCTAAAGCAATGCTGACTAATCAGGTTACTTCCGACTGATGATAAAACAGAATGTCAGCCGAATATTGAGTGAACTGCCCAGTGGGGTTAAGCTGGTAGCCGCCGCCAAGACGAGACAGCCGGCAGAGGTCCTAGAAGCGGTTGAGGCCGGCGCTGAGATTATCGGGGAAAACTATATTCAGGAAGCGAAAAGGGCCTATGAGGTAGTCGGCAGTAGGGCTAAATGGCACTTTATCGGCCACCTGCAGAAGAACAAGGTAAAAAAGGTAACCGCCATGTTTGATATGATAGAGACCGTTGACAGCCTCGAAATTGCCCGGGAGATTGATAAGCGGTGTGCTCAAGCCGGCAAGATGATGCCGGTTTTGATTGAGATAAA
>Ga0114920_10001462_pt1 | contig 10830 bp, 11 predicted proteins | sample ChitaG_FD_88683 | JGI IMG/M metagenome (GOLD analysis project Ga0114920, IMG submission 88683) | Deep subsurface microbial communities from South Pacific Ocean to uncover new lineages of life (NeLLi) - Chile_00310 metaG | ecosystem: Environmental > Aquatic > Marine > Oceanic > Sediment ...
TAAGATGACCATTATCATGTCATCGCATCAGCTAGCTCAGGTGCAGCGAGTCTGCACCCATGTTGGCATCATGCAAAAAGGGAAAATGGTGGTCCAGGGCTTAGTCGACCAGCTTGGCAGGGAGTTTCTTGGAGGTGGACGATTCAAGATTGAGGTTCGCTTGGCTGGGGTCGCGGCAGCGATTATAGAGGCGATTAAGCAGGTCAAAGGGGTGGTGAAGGTAGACAGGCCCGAGGAGAATTTGTTGGTTATTAGCTCTAGGGATGATGTAAGATCCCAGATAGCCAAGGTAATTGTGGACAATAATGGCTTGCTAGAACAGATGAACGTGGTGAGTTATGCATTGGAAGACATCTACATGAAGTATTCGGTTGAGGACTAAGCGATGCAGGGAATGATGACCGTATTCTGGAAGGAACTGGCTGATGACTTCACCAGCAAGAGATTTGTGATCCTATTTTTGGTGGTTTTACTAGCGGTAGGATTTGCTATCTTTATATCGGTTCAAGCCATAGACGCTCTTAAAGAGGCGGTAACCACAGGTACCCACTTTGTCTTTCTCATGCTCTTTGTTCCTCCCATTGATTTGCCCTTTTTTATGCGGTTTATTTTCTTTATTGCCTTCCTTGTGCCACTAATAGGAATTGCCCTTGGCTTTGATGCTATAAATGGCGAAAAGAGTACCGGTACACTGAGTAGACTTCTTGCCCAGCCTATCTATAGGGATTCAGTAATCAATGGCAAGTTTTTGGCTGGTGTAGTTACCATAGCGATTATGCTTACCAGCATTGTCCTGCTTGTTTCTGGTATCGGGCTTAACATCATTGGAGTAGCACCGACAGCCGAGGAAGTCTTAAGGCTGATGACTTTCATAGCCATAGGCACTGTTTATGGGGCATTCTGGTTGGGACTGGCGATGCTTTTTTCCATATTCTTCCAACGCGTGGCTACCTCAGCCCTAGCTTCAATTGGGGTCTGGATATTTTTCTTCTTCTATGTGTTGATGTTCGCTGGCATTATTGCCAGTTTTGTTGCTCCGGTTGGTGAGACGCAACTTTCTCAGCTACAGAATGCTGAGGTTCAGATAATGCTGATGAGACTGTCTCCGATTCAACTTTTTGAGGAGTCAGCAACCTTTGTTCTCGGTCCAGAAGCGATTACAAAAATGCAATATCTTCAGCTTCAAGCTCAGGCAGCATCTAAGTTTTTTACCCCTGCCCCACTTTCCTTTGGGCAGAGCCTAATGATTGTCTGGCCGCATCTGGTAAGCCTGGTGGCGCTGACGGTTGTCTGCTTTGCCATCTCATATGCTAAGTTTATGCGTGAGGAGATAAGGTCTACCTGAAAACCGGCTGCCTTGAGGTTGATATTTAAGGTAAAAAGAGGGGGAACCCCCCCCCTCTTTTTTTATTGCCGTCCTTTTGATGTTAGAATAAGATACTGAGACTCTAATATAGGGGCAAAGCTTAAATGTCAGTACATTACCATATTGGCACTTCAGGCTGGCATTATGACCATTGGCGTAGCCGGTTTTATCCAGAAAAGCTGGTTGGGGCGAAGTGGCTGGAATTTTATGCCAGTTATTTCACTACTGTAGAGCTCAATAATAGCTTTTATCGGCTACCTAAAGAGGCTGTTTTTGTCAATTGGCACCACTCTTCACCAGAAAATTTTATCTTTGCGGTGAAGGTGAGCCGTTTCATCACCCACATCAAAAGGCTTAAGAATACCAAAGAACCGCTCGATACCTTTATTACCCGAGCTAAAGTTTTAGGGGAGAAATTAGGCCCGCTACTTTATCAGCTCCCGCCTAACATGAAGCGTAATGACGAAGTTCTGGAGGCTTTCTTGATTACTTTACCCCGAGGAATGAGGCATGTACTGGAATTCCGGCATCACTCCTGGCTTGAAGAGGGGGTTTTTACGATTTTGCATAAGTATAACGTTGGCTTTTGTATCTTTAATATGCCGTCTCTCTCCTGTCCGCTTCGGGTAACGGCTGATTTTGCCTATGTCAGGTTCCACGGCAGCAGTGGGCTTTATTCCAGTTGCTATACTGATGATGAACTGGCTTGGTGGGCAGAGAAGATTGCTAATCTGACATCCAAGCTAAAATCGGTCTTTATTTATTTTAATAACGACGCTGAAGCCTTTGCGGTAAGAAATGCCCTGACGCTTCGTGATTATCTGAGGGCATAAAGTTAAGAAGGTGGGCAAGATAAATTAAATATGCAGTTCTATTATATCACCGTCCTGCATAATGTGGTCTCTTTTTACCATGACGCCATCGTGCTTTCCCGAGCCCCAGATACGGGCGTACCTGAGCTTTGCGGCAAAATCCTTGTGCACCGAAGCCGCGGCAGCCTCTAGGGTGCTTCCCCTATCCAAGATTATTGGGTCAGCAAAATCGGGCTTTTTGCCGGGTGCCTTGGTATAGACGCGAATAATATCAAGGACGCGGTAGATTTCCGATTTAAGCCCCTCAAGGTTGGTTCCTTCTTTGGCGGAGATGGCAATAAGCGGTAACCTTTCTTTATGTTTATCTTGCAAAATCAAGTAGTTTTCACTTGAGCCAGATAGGTCTATCTTATTAGCCACGATTAACGCCTTTTTGTGCCCTATTTCAGGGCTTTCTGTTAGCGGTGTTTTACCAAGCACTATCCTCATCTTCTCTAGCTCGGTGGCGATGGCTTCCACCTGAGAAAGTGGCTCTTGGGTGAGGTTAACTACTACCAGCAGACCGTCAGCCCGGATAAGCATATGTGGTAGCCAGAAATCCATAGAACCAGCTACCAGAGGCGGGGTATCAATTAACTGTATCTGTATATTCTCAAACTGCATCATCCCCGGTGTAGCATTCTGGGTGGTGAAGGGGTATTCAGCTACTGTAGGGGAGGCATTGGTAATACTAGAGATAAGTTGGGACTTGCCGACATTGGGCGGGCCGATTACGGCTACTTGAGCTGCCCCTTGCTTTTCAATCATCATTGAGGCTCGCTGGGTAGCCATTTTTTTATCCGCTGCTTCACTTAGTTTGGCAATCCTTCTGCGGAGTTCAGCCCGAAGGTGGTCAGTGCCCTTGTGTTTGGGCATAATAGCCAGCATCGTCTCCAAAGCCATTATTTTCTCCGGGATGGTTTTGGCAGAGCGGAAATTCTTTTCCGCCTCAAAGTATTGTGGCGGTAGGTTAGCTGGCATTTTAGATTACAAGCGTTCCTTTATTTTCTTGGCTAGACTCAAGGTCATACCCTTAACGGCAGCCAGTTCCTCAATGGAGGCATCACGGATAGCCTGAACTGAACCGAAATCCCTGAACAGGACCCGCTTACGTTTGGGTCCAATACCGGGAACATTATCAAAGGCCGAGGCAAAGCTCTCCTTTTTTCGTATTCTCTGATGATAACCCAGGGCAAAGCGGTGTGCCTCATCCCTAAGCCGCTGTAACAGTTGCAGGGCTGGTGAGCTGCGGGGTAAAGTCATCGGTGACGTTTTCTGAGGGATAAAAATCTCCTCGTTTTCCTTGGCCAAACTAACGGTGGGCACAAAGTCTATTCCTAGCCTGCGCATTGCCGACAGTGCCGCATTGAGCTGTCCCTTACCGCCGTCAATAAGAACGAGGTCAGGTAGGATAGCCCAGGTGTCTGGGGTAAGGGTATCAGGGCTTTTCAGACTGCTGCGCTTAAATCGCCGACTCAGTATCTCCTGCAGCATGGCGTAGTCATTAACACCCTCAACCGTTTTGATTCTAAAGCGCCGGTAGTGGGATGGCTTTGGCTTTCCTTTTTCAAAGACTACCATACTGCCTACCGCTGCCTTTCCCTGAATATTGGAGATGTCATAAGCTTCCATACGCAAGGGTAATTGGGGCAGATTGAGTTTACCTTTCAGTTCTTCAAGCGCCTCTTCTAGCCCAGTGGGGGTAGCCTCCTTAACTTTGAGCTGCTCCAGACCCTGACGGGCATTTTCGGCTACAATTTCTACCAGTTCCTTTTTACTCCCCTGGGAAGGTACCTGAATACGGACCTTACTTCCTCTTTTGCTTCTAAGCCAGTCCTCAATAACCGTCTTATCCTCTGGCGGGTGCTGCAGCAGTAGTAGTGGCGGCACGTAAGTGCTTGCGCCGTAGTACTGCTTGATAAAACCGGCCATGATTTGAGTTGGCTCTTCAGAGCGGGTGCCCTGTAAGACAAAACTCTCTCTTCCGGTCAGTTTACCATGGCGGATAAAGAAAACCTGAACATAAGCCTGGTTTTTATCATCAGCAAAGGCGATAACATCCTGCTCGCCTTTAACCTTAGTGGCAATTTTCTGTCCTTCAACTACCCTCTCTAGAGCCTGAATTTGGTCTCGATATAAGGTAGCCTTTTCAAAGTGGAGGGCTTGGGCTGCCTTTTCCATCTTTGCCTCAAGCTCTTTAACTATTAGTTCTTGCTTGCCTTTAAGGAAAAGGATTACCTGTTTTATTACCTCGGCATACTCCTCTTGGCTCACCGCACCAATACAGGGGGCAACGCAGTGGTGGATGTGATACTCAAGGCAAGCTCGGCGGTCAGTACCGGTGATAGGTTTAGTACAAGAACGAAAAGGGAAGACCCCCTTTAATACCTTGAGGGTCTGTCTGACTGACTTGGCGCTGGCAAATGGTCCAAAGTAATGCCCACCATCCTCTTCCAGAAGTCGGGTGAAATATACCCTAGGCCAATCTTCATTGAGGGATATTTTAAGGTAGGGAAAGGTTTTATCATCTTTAAGCCGCACATTATAGTGTGGGTGGTGCTGTTTTATTAGGGTGCATTCAAGAATGAGAGCCTCCTGCTCCGAGCTGGTAACATAAAAGTTGAGGTCCCAAGCCCGGCTTACCATTCGCCTGAGCTTTGATGTTAGCCTCTGCTTGGAACCAAAATATGACCTCAGCCGATGGCGAAGGTTGGCTGCCTTGCCGACATATAATATGTTCCCTTCAGCGTCCCTCATAATATAGACACCCGGGCTTGAGGGTAACTTTTTTAATTGCTCTAATATAAGATTGCTCGTCATTCTGCTCCTGGATTTATTTTAACATAGCCTTAAAAACGAACCAAATGTAGGTATTGACACAATGCCAAAATAGAACTAAACTCAAGTGCCAAAGATGAGCAAGGGAATAAGTCAACGGTTCAGGCAAATCAGGCGGAGAATAGCCAGGATGGGGCAAACCGCAGAAGAGCCTGTATATGGCGAGTTAAAGATGGACCCGTGGAATACCGGTGCTGACATATTCCTACTGAAAGACATGATTAAGGAATTGGTAAGAGGACTGAGGAAGAAGGGGTTAGCTAAGAGTATTGACAAAGGCTCAACACAGGACTAACTCAAGCCCCAACCTTAAAAACATAACATAGTGCTGGTCTGAGGGAGTAAGGTGGATGAAACAAGGGCACTAGAACCGTTAAGTAAATGCGGTGGCTGGTGTCTCTTTTTAATTTATGTTAAAATAACATAACGAAAATTGGGCAATTGGGCGGTAAGTGAGGCAAATCGACATCAACTAAGTCTTTTCAGTGAGGTATATGGTGAGAGAAGATATTGAAAGCTTTTTAAATTACCTTAAGGTAGAAGAGGGCTTCTCCGAAAACACCCGGCTTGCTTACCGTAATGACCTCAGTCAACTGGCTGGCTTTATAGAGGAGGAAGCTGCCAGGAAGGGTGTTCCCGCCTCATGGACTGGTTTTGGTCAGCAGGAAATGCTCAGTTACTTACTCAATCTCAAGGAGAGGAGATATGCCGCCACTACTGTAGCCCGAAAGGTGGCGGCAATCAAGACTTTCTTTAATTTTATGGCGGCTGAGGGTAAGATAAAGGATAAGCCGACCAAGAATGTTAGCGCACCAAAAGTAGGGAGGTCACTGCCTAAACCTATCTCAATCAGTCAGGTTCGCCGACTACTTGAACAGCCAGCCAAGATGTCAACACCGGAAGCAATCCGAGATAGAGCAATGCTGGAGCTTCTATATGCCAGCGGGATGAGGGTGAGTGAGCTAGTATCTTTGGACTTAAATGATGTAGACACCGAAGAGGAATACGTACGCTGCTTTGGTAAGGGTCACAAGGAGCGGGTTATCCCTATTTACAAGCAGATTGCCGAGACCTTGGAGGCATACATCAAAGAAATAAGGCCTAAACTGCTGCATAATCCGGATGAGAAGGCCTTGTTTGTTAATCTGCGCGGTGAGAGGCTAACCAGACAAGGTCTTTGGCAGATATTAAAGGGCTATGCTAAGAAAGCTGAGCTGAATAAAGAGGTTACTCCACACACTTTAAGACACAGCTTTGCTACCCATATGCTGAGTGGTGGGGCTGACCTGCGCTCAGTGCAGGAACTGCTGGGGCATGCCAATATCTCTACCACCCAGGTTTACACCCACCTTACCAGCGAGCATGTCCGACGCACCTATGATAAATCACACCCTAGGGCTTAAGTAAGCTGGGCGGGGTTAACTAGAAAACCTTTATCGGGAGGTTAAAAAGTGGCCGGTAAATCACGGCGGAAGAAGCGTTTGGCTTCAGTTAGGCGACACAAGGTAGGATTAAATTCCTCAGTGGCTACTAAGGAGCATGCGGAAGCTAGGCAAACTTATGAGCCTGCTTCTCAGCCCAGTGTGGCTTCACCTTCAATCCCACCACCGGCGACTCGTTACCCTTACATCGTAACCGAGCTACGGACAATCGGTATCTTGGCCGGGATAGTACTGCTCGCCCTGGTGGTGTTACGCCTGTTTTTATCTTAGCTTTAGGCTAACGGTAAGTAGTATTATGGACTTTGCAAAGGCGCGGGCTAGGCTAGTTGAGGACATTAGCAGTGAGGTTAAAGATAAGCGGGTGTTAGCAGCGATGGCCCGTGTGCCGCGGGAACGTTTCGTGCCACCCCAATATCAACATCTAGCCTATGAGGACAGCCCGCTTCCTATTGGCTTTGAGCAAACAATCTCACAGCCGCTAATTATCGCCATGATGACAGAAGCATTGGAACTCAGTGGCAAGGAAAAGGTGCTGGAGGTAGGGACAGGCAGCGGTTACCAGGCAGCTATTCTGGCTGAGTTAGCCAGCATGGTGATTACTACCGAGCGTCTGCCGGCTTTGGCTGAGGCAGCCAAGAAGGCGCTTTCAAGTTTGGGCTATAATAATGTTGTGGTGCATCTTGCTGAGGAAACCCTGGGTTTTAAGGCTGAGGCGCCTTATAAAGCCATTATCGTTACCGCTGGTGCCCCACAGGTACCGCCTGACCTTCTAGCGCAACTGGCAATTGGAGGACGAATGGTAATCCCGATAGGTTCGCGTTACTTGCAGGAGTTATACAAGATTATCAAGAAAAGAAGAAGCAATACGGTGCAAAATCTAGGTGGCTGTCGTTTTGTCCCTCTCATTGGCAAGGGGGCTTGGGAGGAAGAGTAAAACCTTTTGGGTGAAACACTATCTTGATTAGCTATAAAACGTGGATTCTGGTGGCTATTTTTCTATTTGGCATTGGGCTGATGCTTGGTTTGTTTCCCACCGGTGGTATTGCCAATATGCTCTCAGAATCCGTTGGGGCTCTAGAAGAATTTGGTAGCATCCTGCCTCCATTTACTTTGACCATGCTCGCAGTCATAATTATTAAGAATAGTCTGGCACTACTGGTAAGTTTTGCTTTAAGCCCTTTGCTTTGTGTGGTTCCCGTTCTAACTTTGGTTCTTAATGGCTCGGTGATAAGTTTTGTATCGACTAGAGTGGTGGAGGAGAAATCTCTTGGTTTTCTATTAGCTGGACTACTGCCTCATGGCATTTTTGAACTTCCGGCACTAATCATTGGTCTGGCAGCCTCCCTTAGCTTTGGTGCCATAATAGTGTGGTCACTATTTAGTAAAGAGAAGAGGGTTCTGCTACTGCCCACCCTAAAGCAGGATTTGAAGTATCTTTTGATAGCGCTGGCTTTACTGGTGCCGGCAGCTATCATTGAAACATTTATCACCCCGCTACTTTTAAGCTGATAAGGAGGGAGCTCTGATGCAAGAACTTGGTTTAGGCGTCTCTTACTGGATTATTGTTCTCTTATGGGTGGCAAGAACAATATTCTTGGCGCTAATATGTATTTTCCTTGCCTGGCTGGGGGTCAGGGTACTTGATGCACTAAACCCTCGTATCCATAAGCGTCAGCTCATTGGGCAAGACCCCATCGCCACCGGGCTGTTCATTGCCGGTTTTTTCATTCTTGTCGGTCTGGTCATTCATGGGGTTTCTACCTCACCCACTGTACTTGGTGGCCCACTTCTTGAGTACTTCTTCAACTTCAGGCTACTGGGGTTACTGGCAATTGGTTTTGTGGTAAGTCTGCTTATTGGTGTCACCCTATTTCACCTGGTGGATAAACTAACGCCCAAAATACCATTTGTCAGCATCAACCAGAATCCCATAGCAGTAGGGATCTATGTCTTTGGCTATCTGCTTTTTCTCGGTCTGATACTTCATGCTGCCCTGACAACTCCACTTTAAAGGCATTTATATGTACCGGATTAGTGTTTTAGCAAGTTTGCTTCTGGTGTTGCTGGCTGGGTTAGCCGCTACCGGCTATGCCTCAGCCAGCCCTTCCTCCGGTTTTAGTGAGGAAAATGGTGATGTATTTGATGATTGGGGGATATGTCGCACCAGAGCTGCGGGAGAGGACGGGTTTTACCAGCTGACCAAGTCAAGCTTCCGACCGGTGATTGCCTTTGAGAGCTTGGGTGAAGAAGCAGATGCAGCCTATGCCTTAGGTAGGGAGATGGTGGCAAAATATCCGGATGAAATACAGCGCGCTGAAGCCATATTTCTCTTGGTGCGGGATAGAGTCGAATATACCTCGGATAAAGACCTCTTTAAATATGATGAGTTTGCCCAGAACGCTGACGAGATGGCGACAGCTATCCAAGATAATGGCATCAGCTACGGTGATTGTGAGGATAGTACCGTGCTACTGGCGGTGATGTATAGAGTTGCCGGCTACCGTTCGGCGATAGTGCTTGGCAAGGGTCACACCGCAGCCCTGGTCCATTTACCTGGCTATAGCAAGGCAAGTGCCGTCTTTGAGCTTGATGGTGAGTCGGGGTGGGTCTGGGCTGAGGCAACGGGCAAGAATAATCCCTTGGGCTGGGTACCCAAGGAGTTCATCAATGCAAAATTAGCCGCCTATGAGATAACTGAGGAGGCGCTAGCCCCGACAGAACCCCCGAAGGCTCCGTCAGCTGCCGTAACTAGCACAGGGGGCACCTCCTCCGGGCAACCCTTTCCCTTTTTTGGTATCATCGGTTTCTTGTGGCTCCTATCGCTATTTAGAAGACGACGCCCTCGCTAGCCCTAGCAAGTTAGTTGTCGTCTTTAGCAAACTGTGATTATAATTGTTGAAAAGAGTAGGTGATAAGATGCAGCATCATAACTTGGAGGATATCCGCAACGTTGTTTTACTCTCTCATTCCGGTGCCGGCAAGACATCAACCTCAGAGGCGATGTTGTTTGCCGCCGGGGCAATTACCCGCTTGGGTAAGGTTGACGATGGCACTTCTACTTCAGATTGCGACCCGGATGAAATAAAGCGCAAGATTAGTATTAACCTGTCCCTCCTCCCTTGTGAGTGGAAGAATACCAAGATTAACCTCATTGATACCCCTGGTTATTCTGATTTTGTTGGTGAGGTCAAAGCGGCAATACGGGTTAGTGAGGGGGCGGTAATGGTAGTCTGTGCCAGCTCTGGGGTTGAAGTCGGTACTGAATCAGTATGGGCATACAGTGAAGAGGCTAACCTTTCACGCCTTATCTTTATTAACAAGATGGACCGCGAGAATGCTGACTTCTACCGAACGGTGAACGAACTACAGGCAAGGTTTGGCTCAAAATGCATACCACTGGAGTTACCCATAGGTGCTGAGGACAATTTTGAGGGGGTTGTTGATGTTTTGACAATGAAGAGTTATGTCGGCTCCCCAGCCAAGGAAGGTGAGATGCCTTCATCAATGCAGGACAAAGTCAGTTCTTTCCGGGAGAAGGTGGTAGAGGCGGCGGCTGAGGTTGATGACAGGCTTATTGAAAAATACCTGGGGGGTGAGGAACTCAGTTACGAGGAGCTTAATTCTGGCTTAAGACAGGCGATAACTATGGGCAGGGTGGTGCCGATTCTGGTTGGTTCAGCAACTAGAAACATCGGTATTACATCATTACTGAACGCTATATATAATTACTTGCCATCACCTAAAGAGCGAGAGGTGGTCATTGTTAGTGATTCAAAAGAACAGAAAATTGAGCCAAGCCAGGACGGCTCTTTAACCTCTTTAGTCTTTAAGACTACTGCCGACCCATATGTGGGCAAGCTTACCTATTTCCGCGTTTATAATGGTGCCATTGGTAGCAATTCTCAGGTATGGAATGCCACGCAGAGGGTGGCGGAACGCATTGGTCAATTGTTTGTCTTAAGGGGTAAAAATCAGGAGCCAGTAGCTCAGATTAAGACCGGGGACATTGGGGCAGTAGCAAAACTTGGTGAGACCAGTACCGGTGATACACTAAGTAGTCAGGATAAACCACTGAAACTTGCCCCAATCATGTTTCCCAAACCAATTTTTAGTGAGGCGGTGCATCCCAAGACCAAGGCTGACTTGGACAGGTTGGGGGTAGCCCTGTCTAGACTAACTGAAGAAGACCCCACTCTCCAGGTGCGCCGTGACTCCGATACTGGTGAGACTATCCTGTTGGGGTTGGGCGACACTCAGCTTGAGGTGGCAGCGGGGAAGATGCAGCGTAAATTTGGGGTAAATGTAGCACTCAATATGCCTAAGGTACCATATA
>Ga0114920_10001463_pt1 | contig 10829 bp, 8 predicted proteins | sample ChitaG_FD_88683 | JGI IMG/M metagenome (GOLD analysis project Ga0114920, IMG submission 88683) | Deep subsurface microbial communities from South Pacific Ocean to uncover new lineages of life (NeLLi) - Chile_00310 metaG | ecosystem: Environmental > Aquatic > Marine > Oceanic > Sediment ...
AATTAATCCCGAATTATCATAGGATTCCTGGAAAGACAATGGAGCTATTGTTTCCAGGTGTGAAACAATATCATTTATTTTCATTCAAATAAATAAAAATTTTTCAAAGAATTATAAATCTTTCTTTATTTCAAGAAGTAATTCTTTAATATTCTTTAATGTCTTAATTACCTCAAAATTATTAATAGTATCTTCTTTATTTTCTTTTAGTTTTTTCTTGGTGCCTTTCAGGGTCATGCCTCGTTCTTTTACAAGATGATAAATAATATGAAAATTTGTAATATCCTTCATGGTAAAAAACCTGTTTCCTTTTTTATTTTTTTTGGGGTTAATAATATCAAATTCCTTTTCCCAAAATCGAACCAGTGATGTATTTACATTAAACATTTTGGCTACTTCACCAATTGTATAATATAACTTTTCTACTTTCTTTTCTTTATAAGGCATAAAAAATTGATTAAAAATTTTACAAAGAATATTACCACATTAGTCCTAAAAACAAGTACAAGATATTTTTTTTTTTTGAAACTAAATTATCAAAATAAAAATAAAGAAACAATATTTTAGTTCTTTTCGCCAAAACAAAATAAAAATCCTTCTCTGGAAGCAATATAAATTTTATTATTAAAAGCTACAGGTGTGGCTTCAAAAGAACCCATGACTTTATCCAGTAATTGAAAATTCATGTTTTTATCAAATTCAAACAAATGGATACCATTATATCCCGCTGCAACCAGTTTATCATTAATTATTATAGGGGTAGAAATAGAGGGTCCAATATTTTTTTTAAACAGGATTTCGGGAGTATTATAAGTGGAATAATTATCCGGTCCCAAAACTTTTTGTCCCTCTTTAATTGACTTATGATCAGCAATATATAAATATCCATCGATAGCTGAAAAGGCAGCTAAATAGGGGAAGTTCCCCTTATTATAATAATCATTTACCCCTATGGAACCGATAATTCCACCTTCCCAGCCGGAAAATTCTTTGTTTTCGGTAGGAAAAAACCAAACTACAGATTTTTCAGGACTTTTCGATGGGTCAAGTTTAAAAGCCCCTCCTTTACCTTTAATATATTGTTTTTCAACAGAAACAAGCAAGCAGCTATCGGAGGTTACAACAGGGGATCCATCCATATCAGAACCAATATAAAAATCCCATTCTAATTTTTTTGTATTCCGATTATATCCATAAACATGACCGGAACCTGATGTAATATAAATCATACTATTCAATAAACAGGGTGAAGACTCTGTAACAATATTGTTTTTGTGAAATATAACATCTTCCTTTTCATAAAGTTTGAGTTCCTGGAATATTCTCGGTTGAAGCATATTATCCTTTACAGTGGCATAACGATAATCGGGATCAAAAACCGTAAATAAGGAATTTTCCAGACCCAGGTACGCAGTATCATTTATTACTAATGCTGAACCATCTACATCCCTGCTGTAACTATCGGTCCACTTTACATCTAATCTCCAAAGCTCCTTTCCTGTAATATAAGAAATAGCTCTGTAACTCGGAATATGCTTGGAATCCAGATAATTACCCAAACCTAAACGACTGCCTTGTAAAATAACATATTTATCTTCAAAATTTTCACAATTTTTATTTTCCCATATAGTTCCTGTCCCCTTCACCACATCATCAAATTGATATTGCCATACAATTTCACAAGTTTGAGCATTAATTTTTTTGAGATTATGATCATATGCTCCCTGGATAAGATATGGAACATTATTCTCCATAACCAGTAAAGGTTGTCCTGTCCATCCTGCACCTGCCCAAATTTGAGTTCCGATTTTTCTGGAAATTACCGTTTCCCCTTTGCCCAAATTGATTTTCCAAATTACTTCCAGTTTTGTGGGCAAACTATTTCCATAGAAATTCCTTTTTTCATTACCTAAAAAGGTCGGAATTTTTATATCAATCTTTAATGAATCTTTTGTTGAATCAGCCTGCGAAAAAAAAATATTTGTTTCATTTATTGTTTGTAATAAATGAAAGTTAAATATTCCGGGGGGGGGGAATTGAATTAATAAATTAATGACAAAAAGAAAAGTAATAAATTTAAAAAAAATAGAAGTAGCCATAGTCAATCAAACTGGCCTTTTATTAAATGAACGAAAAAAATGTTAATCAAAAGACTGACCACTATTTGCAGCTATTTCAATCATTTTTTCATATTCCGCAGGGGTCAAATCATTGAAAAAGAAGTTAACCGGATCGATTCTTTTATTGTTTAAAATTACTTCGTAATGCAAATGGGGAGCTGTAGATTTTCCGGTATTACCAACATAACCTATCACATCACCACGTCTAACTTTTTGCCCCACTTTGACATTTTCACTACTCAGATGAGCGTACAATGTTTTATATCCATACCCATGATCAATAACAATATTATTCCCATAGCCTCCCCGGGACCAATTGGCCTTGATAACTTTTCCTTTGGCAGTGGCATAAATTTCGGTTCCGGTATGAGCAGTAAAGTCCATTCCCCAATGCATTTTCCTAATCTTATAGAAAGGATCCAACCTAAAACCAAAACCCGAGGCCATTCTGGTCAAATCTTTATTTGAAACAGGTTGAATAGCCGGACGACAGGCAAGCATTTCTTCTTTATTTAATGCCAGTTTAATAACTTCGTCATATGACTTGGACTGAACATATACACGTTTTGTAATTTTGTCTAGCTTTTGGGTAGTTTGTTTTATTATTTCGGAATTTAAAAATCCTTCCAGCTCGGCATACCTGTTAACACCTCCAAAACCTGCAGAACGAATAGAAGAGGGAATCGGTTCAGTATTAAAAATCACACGGTAAATGTTATCATCTCTTTTCTCAATATCCCGTATAACTTTGGTTAAATCAGCCAGTTTTTTATTTAATATTTCATATTGCAATTCAAATTGATTATTTTCTCTTTTTAAACTCTTTTCTTCAGGAGTATCAAAGAAAGATGAAAAAACAACATTAAGGATGATACCAACCAAAAGAATAGTGGAAAAATAGACAGAAAATTTTAAGATCCTGTTTTTCAGACTAATTTGAATTTTATCAAAACTGAGAGATTTAGGATTAAAATAATATTTACTCTTAGTCATTTTTTTTAGGGTTAAATCAAAATTATGATTCTTCTATTTTTAAAAATTATAATAGGTATACGAATTTATGAACAATTTGTTACTCAAAATATTAAATAATTTATTTTTAATAGTGTTGAGAAATTTGCTTAACCATTAAATTATATTCTTCAGATGTTATATCATTATAGTAAAAATTAATTGAATTAACAGGTTGGTTATTTTTTCGAACTTCATAGTGCAAATGCGGTCCGGTGGTCATTCCTGATTTTCCTAATAATCCAATTAGTTGTCCACGTTTGACTTCCTGTCCAACATCAACAAGAATTTTATCCAGATGTGCATACCTGGTTTTATACCCAAATCCATGATCAATCATTATTTCATTACCATATCCATACCTTGAGATTTTTGTTATTATTACCAAACCGTCTCCTGTTGAATAAACATTGGTTCCTATCGAGCCGGGATAATCAATCCCATTATGTTGTGTAGGTTTATGCGTTACAGGATGATCGACTCTCCAACCAAAATAGTCACTTATACGGCTAAAATCTTTTATTGCAATGGGTTGAATGAATGGTTTACAGGCAATAAATTTCTCCTTACTTCTTACCAAATCAAAAACTATATCATAAGATTTAGTCTGAACATATACCTGCTTTTTAATTTTGTCTAATTTTTTGGCAATTTCAATAACCATTTCAGAATTATCAAAATTTTCAAGTTCAGTATAATGTTCCACACCACCAAATCCTGCTTCACGAATGGACTTTGGAATCGGGTCGATTCCAGCAAAATTTCGATAAATATTGTCATCTCGTTTTTGTAATTCTTCTAAATCATTCGCCAATTTATCTAATAAATTGTTTAATTCTTTGTATTGAAAGGTAAGTTGAATATTTTTTATTTCTAATTTTATTTCTTTAAGCGAATCAAAACACATATGATAGCAAAAAAATAAAATAACAGTAGCTACAATACTAATCCCAACAAAAAAAAGAAATCTAACAAATTTATCTTTAAAGCTTTTTCCAATCTTATAGAAACTGAGTAATTCAGGGTTATAACGATACCTAATTTGAGACATTTTCAATCAAATCTTTAACCATTATTAAGTATTAAAAAAGGTTATGAGAATGGCAAATCTAATAAAATAAATTAATTTTACAAGAGATTTACCGAAACATTAATAGAAAAATGTTAAATAAGGTATTTTAATTGATTAAAAAGTAATATTTTATGAATTCAAATAAAATAAGACAGGCATTTTTTTCATTTTTTCAATCAAAAGAACACCAGATTTTTCCTTCTGCACCCATGGTTATAAAAAACGATCCTACTCTGATGTTTACCAATGCAGGAATGAATCAGTTCAAAGATTTATTTTTAGGAAATTTACCAACTCAATATAAACGTATCGCCAATACTCAAAAATGTTTAAGGGTTTCGGGAAAACATAATGATCTGGAAGAGGTTGGACATGATACATACCATCACACCATGTTTGAAATGCTCGGCAATTGGTCTTTTGGGGATTATTTTAAAAAAGAGGCAATTTCCTGGGCAATGGAATTTTTAACAGTTAAAATGAATATTTCAAAAGACCGGATATATGCAACTATTTTTGAAGGGAATAAGGAAGATAACTTGCCATTCGACAAAGAGGCATATGAATATTGGAAAGAACATATTGGTGAAGAAAAAATTATTAGCGGTTCAAAAAAAGATAATTTTTGGGAAATGGGCGATACCGGACCCTGTGGTCCATGTTCAGAAATTCATATTGACCTGAGAAATGATATAAACAGGAAAAAAATTGATGGGAAAAAACTAATAAACAAAGATCATCCATTAGTTATTGAAATCTGGAACCTTGTATTTATTCAATACAATAGAAAAGCAAACGGGAAACTTGAACAACTCCTGGAAAAACACATCGATACAGGATTGGGATTTGAACGCCTTTGTATGGTCATTCAAAATAAACAATCCAATTATGATACCGATATTTTTCAGTTAATCATCCAGGAAATTTCAAAAATTTCAAACCAAAAATATGGTATAAATGAGGAAGTAGATGTTGCTATACGGGTAATTGCTGATCACCTTCGAGCCATTTCGTTTTCAATTGCCGATGGACAACTTCCTTCAAACGTTAAAGCAGGTTATGTCATTCGGAGAATTTTAAGAAGAGCAGTAAGGTACGGGTATACTTTTTTAAATCTGTCAGAACCTTTTATAAACAGACTTGTGCCTGTATTAGTGCGGTCCATGGGGGATACTTTTCCTGAAATAAAAGCCCAGCAGGAATTAATTATTAAGGTAATTACAGAAGAAGAGATTTCGTTTTTAAGAACCCTGGAAGTGGGTATCAGGCGTTTTGAAAATTACATTTCTGCTAAAAGAAGTAAAGTTAGTACAAAAATAGATACTTCAATTGCAAAACCTAAAGAATACCCGTTAAAAATTGATGGGAAATTTGCTTTTGAATTATACGACACCTATGGTTTTCCCATTGATTTAACAGTTTTATTAGCAAAGGAAAAGGATATGCCCTTAACGGTTGATATTGAGGAATTTAATAAATGCCTCGAAGAACAAAAAAATAGGTCACGGCAGGCTGCCAATATTGATACAGGAGATTGGGTGGAAATATACAAAGGTGAAAATGAGGGATTTATTGGTTATGACTTTCTTGAAACAAACATAAGAATTACCCGTTATCGAAAAATTAAGGTTAAAGAAAAGGAGCTTTATCAATTTGTATTTGACAAAACTCCATTTTATGCTGAAGCTGGAGGACAGGTTGGTGATACGGGATATGTTCAGTCCGGGGAAGAAAAAGTTTCAATAATTGATACCAAAAGAGAAAATAACCTGATTGTTCACTTTTCAAATAAGCTTCCTTCTGATCCAACTGCAGAATTCAAAGCTTATGTAGATAAAGCAAAAAGGGAGTTAACTGCCAATAATCATACCGCTACTCATTTATTACATCATGCTTTAAGAAAGGTGCTTGGAAAACATATAGAACAAAAAGGATCCCTGGTAGATGCAGATCACTTGCGATTTGACTTTTCCCATTTTCAAAAAGTCTCAGATGAAGAATTGGCCAGGATTGAATCAATGGTAAATGAAAATATCAGAAAAAATCTTCCAATTCAGGAAAAAAGAGCAATTCCAATGCAGGAAGCAAAAGATTCCGGAGCTATTGCCTTTTTTGGTGAAAAATATGTGGATTTTGTGCGAACCATTCAATTTGGTGATTCAATTGAACTCTGCGGTGGAACGCATGTGCCGGCAACTGGTCAAATCGGATTTTTTAAAATAATTTCGGAGACCCCAATTGCTGCCGGAATAAGAAGAATCGAAGCAATTACTTCTGTTAAGGCTGAAAAATATATTAATGATCAACTTAAACTATTAAAAGATATTAATCAAATAATAAAAAGTTCAAAAAACCTGAAAAACAGTATTGAAGACTTAATAAATGAAAAATCATCATTACACAAACAGATAGAAAAATTTACCCGGGAAAAAATTAAACTCCTGAAAGATGATTTAATCAGCAAGGTGCAGGTTGAAAAGGGAATAAATATTATTGCGGAAAAAATTGAAATTGACTCCTTTGTTTCTTTTAAAGATTTGGCATTTCAATTGAAAAATCAAATTGAAAATCTTTTTCTCGTACTTGGAGCAGAAATCAATCTAAAGGCAAATTTAATTGTAATGATTTCAGAAAATTTAGTAAAAGAAAAAAATCTTAATGCAATCATAATTATTCGTGAAATGGCAAAGGATATCCGGGGAAATGGTGGAGGCCAGTCATTTTTCGCAACAGCCGGTGGAAAAAACCCCGCTGGTATTACAAATGCTATTTTAAAAGCAAAAAAATATGTAGAAAATATCCTATAAAAACATATATCCTCAATTCAACCCGGAAATTGTATTGAGAGATTTTCATTTTTTTCAGAATGCAAACCTTTGGTAATTTCATATTGCATCCAATGAGCAATTGGGTTATCGTGCAACTCACCAAAAAATATAATGTCTGCTTTTTTTAAATTATCTAACATTTTATTATGAGAAACTTTCTTCCCTTCCTTATTAAACAACTTATAAGCCGGTTTATCTCAGACCATCCTTACAACATTCCAAATTAGCTGAAGAAATGTGTTTCTTTTGTAAATTTTGTTATATTTGACTGATAAAACCTAGCGCGGCAGATAACCGCAACCAATAAACGATTTATCCTTTAGTCTTTAACGATAAATATCTAAAGAGCTCTGAGCTAAAAAGTTTGTCAAAAAAATAAAATTTTATAAAAATATAATATAGATATCATGACTGTAACAAGAATTTTTGACATATTGGAAAAGTATCAAAAAAACTTTATTTATGATGATGCTTTAGCCACCAAACGAAAAGGAAAATGGGATAAATTCAGCACCCGTGATTATATTGAAAAAGCAAATAATTTTAGCTACGGATTGTTAGCCCTGGGTTTTAAGAATGGAGACAAAATTGCCACCATTTCAAACAACCGCCCTGAATGGAATTTTGTTGATATGGGAATGTCGCAAACAGGAGTTGTTCATGTTCCAATTTACCCCACCCTTAGCGAAGAAGAATATTTTCATATTTTATCACATTCTGATTCTAAATTTTTAATTGTTTCAGATAAAGCGCTTTACGATAAACTAAAGCTTATTATCAATAAAATTCCAACCATAAAAGCTTTATACACATTTGATGAAATAAAAGGTGCTTTAAATTGGAATGAAATTATTGATTTAGGAAAGAAAAATGCAGATAAATATAAAAATGAACTACAAAAAATAAAAAAAGAAATAAAGCCTTCTGACTTACATTCAATTATATACACTTCGGGAACAACAGGGCTTTCAAAAGGAGTTATGCTATCTCATAACAACTTTATTAGCAATATATTAGCTACAAAAGATTTAATGCCTTTGGTACCAAAAGATATTGCATTAAGCTTTTTACCCCTCTGTCATGTTTTTGAACGGATGGTGAACTACACTTTCCAATACATGGGTATTAGAATCTACTATGCAGAAAACATGGGAACCATTGGTGCAAACCTAAAAGAAATAAAAGCAAATTTCTTCGTGGCTGTCCCGCGAATCCTGGAAGGAATATATGATAAAATTATTTCAAAAGGAAATGATCTTTCCGGAATAAAAAAAGCTTTGTTTTTTTGGGCTGTTAAACTTGGCTTAAGATATGAACTTGATCGAAAAAACGGGATTTGGTATGAAATTAAATTAAAAATTGCCAGAAAACTTATATTTTCAAAATGGATGGAAGCCTTAGGCGGAAGAATAAAGTTTATTATTTCGGGAGGAGCATCTCTTCAACCCAGGCTAGCCAGAATATTCTGTGCAGCCGGAATTCCGGTATTAGAAGGTTATGGCCTTACCGAGACTTCACCCTCTATAAGTGTTAATCATTTTTCCTCCCCGGGAAGTGCAAAATTTGGAACAGTCGGACCGGTTATAAATAATGTGGAGGTAAAAATCGCGGAAGATGGTGAAATTTATACAAAAGGACCAAATTTAATGCTTGGATATTATAAAAATCCGGAATATACAAACCAAGTGATTGACAAAGACGGATGGTTCCATACCGGGGATGTAGGAACCATCGAAGATAATAAATTCCTCAAAATCACCGACCGGAAAAAAGAAATTTTTAAAACATCCAGCGGAAAGTATGTAGCTCCTCAAGTTATTGAAAATAAATTGAAAGAATCTTTTTTTATTGAACAAATCATGGTGGTGGGAGAAAATGAAAAATTTGTCAGCGCATTAATTTCTCCAAGCTTTGATTACCTGCACAATTGGTGTACTGAAAACAAAATTCATTTCCATAATAATGAGGAATTAATAAAAATCCCTGAAGTTGTTACCCATTATCAGAAAGAAATAATTAAATACAATGAAACTTTCAGTCAAACTGAACATATTAAAAGATTCCGTTTAGTTCATGAAACATGGACCAGTGCTACAGGAGAACTTTCCCCAACTTTGAAATTAAAAAGAAGTGTTATTCATGACAAGTATAAAAATATTTTAGAAGAAATATATGGTTTATCCGGGTTAGGATAATTGAAGCTTAATGTTTTTGCTTTATTAAAAACAGCCCTATAAATGTTATCAGGCCATTTAAAATCAGAAGTTCAAAGCTAAACTGGTATCCTTTCAACCAGGATTCAGAATAATAATTAACAAAATAGCAAATAACAGGGGATATTATGGTGACAAAAGGAACCAGCTTATCTTTCAGGGAATATTTGGTGAAAAGTCCAAAACTATAAAGACCTAAAAGAGGACCATAAGTATAGCCTGCCACTGTAAAGAGAGCACTAATAACGCTTTGGTCATTAATAGCCTTAAAAATTAAAATAACCAATATCAGTATAATAGACATGAGAACATGGACTTTCTTCCTGATTTTCATAATATTTGCCCCATCTAACTTTTTTGTATTTAAAATATCCACAGTAAAAGAGGTAGTTAGTGCAGTTAGGGCAGAATCAGCACTGGAATAAGCAGCAGCTATTAAACCTAAAATAAAAAATATACCTACCATGGGGCTTAAATATCCATTTGTAGCAATAATTTGAAAAAGGTCGTCGGATTGAACAGGTATTTTTATTCCATTTTTTTGAGCAAAAATGAAAAGCAAAACCCCAAGTGACATAAATAAAAGATTAACAGGCACCAGGGTGATACTGAACCAATACATATTCTTTTTCGCTTCCTTTATATTCCGGCAACTCAAATTTTTCTGCATCATATCCTGATCTAAACCAGTCATTGCAATAGCTATAAAGGCCCCGCTAAAAAATTGTTTAAAAAAATATCTTTTGTCACTCCAATCCTCAAAAAAGAAAGTTTTTGATAAATCACTATCTGCAATCATATTCACCACACCATTAAAGCTAAGACCCAAACTATCGGATATAAAATACACACTAACACCAATGGCAGTTAGCATGAATATTGTTTGTAAACTATCTGTCCAGATAATGGTTTTTATTCCTCCCCGGAAGGTATACAGCCAAATCAACAAAATCGAAACAATGACTGTGGCTTCAAATGGAATATTCCATGAATTAAAAATCGCTTTCTGAAGTACATTTACTACAATGAATAACCTGAATGAAGCACCCATAATTCTTGACAAAAGAAAAAAGGAGGCTCCGGTTTTATAAGACCAGAATCCGAATCTTGTCTCCAGGTAAGTATAAATAGAAGTTAAATTCAGTCTATAATATAAAGGCATAAGTATATTGGCAATAAAAACGTATCCCAGCAAATAACCCAATACCATCTGCATATATGAAAATTGACTATCCCCTACCCAACCGGGAAGAGAAATAAAGGTGATTCCCGACAATGAAACACCGATCATTCCAAAAGCCACTATATACCAAGGAGATTTTTTGTTTCCAAGGAAAAAGGAAAAATTATTTGCATTTCGACTGGTGAAATAAGAAATACTTAATAATACAACAAAATAAATTACAATGATGAACAAAATATTTATTGGATTCATTTCTCTAGTAAATATTATATTTAAATGTTTAATGAATTGATAGCTATATTCTTTGATCTTTTGTACATTGTACTTTTTTTACAAAAAAAATACCAATAAAACATTACAATTGCAAGGTTAAAAAAAACAATTAAAACAAAAAAAAAAATA
>Ga0114920_10001465_pt1 | contig 10827 bp, 12 predicted proteins | sample ChitaG_FD_88683 | JGI IMG/M metagenome (GOLD analysis project Ga0114920, IMG submission 88683) | Deep subsurface microbial communities from South Pacific Ocean to uncover new lineages of life (NeLLi) - Chile_00310 metaG | ecosystem: Environmental > Aquatic > Marine > Oceanic > Sediment ...
CCTTTTGCCCGATTTCTGTGTCAGGCTCAAATTTTAATCCTCAAAATACTCCATGTATTCCTGTGGTTAAAATTTTCGCCTTCCTTGAACTTGAACAAAATTGAGCATTTTTCAAAGGTCTCTTGATTTACCTTACTAGAGGACGTATGCCTTATCAAGGGGATTGAAATATGAAATATTCACAGGCAAAACAGGGACGTATTTTTGTTATACGTCTTGAAGACGGAGATATTGTTCATGAAGAGATTGAAAGGTTTGCGCGCAAACAGTCCATTAAGGCTGCATCGCTAATTATTATCGGAGGAGCTGACAAAGATAGCAAACTGGTGGTGGGGCCGGAGCAGGGACGCATGAAAACCATAGTGCCAATGGAGCATATCCTTGACGATGTTCATGAGGTGGCAGGTGTTGGAACCATTTTCCCGGACGACGAGGGTAATCCAGTGCTTCATATGCACATGGCTTGTGGTAGAAAAACATTTACAACAACCGGATGCATCCGCAATGGTGTTAAGGTGTGGCACATAATGGAAGTCATCCTTTTTGAATTAACGGAAACAACCGGTATCAGAATATTTGAACCCCAAACAGGATTCAAGCTGCTAAATCCATAAAAAAGGGAATAGACAAATGTCTACTCCCTTAAAAATTACGAATTTAACTATAGATGGCTAAGTAAAAAGTTTCATATACAAGGCGTAGTGATTTTTCAGGCTCGAAGGCATACATACAGTATGTTGAGAGTCTGAAAAATTACTGCAACGCAGTAGATGGGACTTTTTACGACGCCATCTATATTAACGTTTTGAGAATTGGAAGCGAGCCCTTGCGCCCTTTTGACCGTATTTTTTTCTTTCTTTCACCCTGGGATCACGTTTGACAAAACCGGCCTTTTTCAGAACCTGCCTGAGTTCAGGGTCGGATAGCATTAGCGCCTTTGTAATGCCGTGCCTGATTGCACCGGCCTGCCCTGAAACGCCTCCGCCTTTAACGCGCACCTTTATGTCAAACAACCCAATAGTGTTGGTTAAAACAAGCGGCTGAGTCATAATTGTTTTTGCCGATTCAATCTTAAAATAATCGTCCACTGGACGATTATTAACGACAATTGCTCCCTTTCCGGGCATTAACCAGGTTCTGGCAATAGCGCTCTTTCGCTTTCCTGTTGCATAATAAACATTTTCTTTATTCATATACTATTTCCTGATAATAATCGGGTTTAAACCCGCCTTTTTAGTAGCAAAATGCTAAATAGCCTCTGGTTGCTGAGCTATATGAGGATGTTTATCGCCTGCATAAACTTTCAACTTTTTAAACAGCTTGCTCCCAAGCCTGTTTTTAGGCAGCATCCCCTTGACAGCAAAACGGATAAGATCCTCAGGCCTTTTTTCCAATAGTTTCTTTGCAGTGATTGTCTTTAACCCTCCAATATAACCGCTATGCCGGTAATAACATTTCTGGTCCAATTTCCTTCCGGTAAGGACAATTTTATCAGCGTTTATAACTACAACCCAGTCACCTGTATCCACATGAGGTGTAAATAACGGGTTGTGTTTTCCCCTGAGACGTGAAGCTATCAAAGAGGCCAGCCTGCCAAGAACCTCTCCTTTTGCATCAACTATATACCATTTGCCCTTGTTATCTGCCTGAGTCGCACTGTATGTATATTTTTTCACTCTATCTTTCCTCCCAAAAAGAATTCTTATAAATTAAAATATTATATTATGTCAAGGATAAAAATCAGGCAAAATAATTTTTTAAATTGACTATTATCTACTGAAATGGTTAGAAATAATCATGGATAATACATTTTCTGTATTAACGCTCAACCTGCGTTTTGGCCTGGCAGATGACGGCCCCAACAGCTGGGATCAGCGGAAAAAATGCTTTCCCTGTCTTTTCAAAAACCATAGCGTAGACTTAATCGGTTTTCAGGAAGCAAACGATTTCCAGACAGATTTTCTCAAAGATATCCTGCCTGAATTCAACTTTATTGGAAAGAGAAGCCCTGCTCCGTCCTTTTGGCAAAACAATATTATTTTTTATAAAAAAACCTGGGAATGTATTCATAATGAGCACTTTTTCCTGAGCCCAACTCCAATGATACCCAGCCGTTTCCGGGAAAGTCGTTGGCCCAGGCAATGTACTATTGGAATGTTTAAAAATAAAAACCGGATTCTGATATATATAAATACCCACTTTGATTTTGATGCCGCAGTACAGACCAAAAGCGCCAGGCTGATTATGGAACGGCTATCACACCTGCCGCCTGAGCCGCCCGTAATTCTCATGGGAGATTTTAATGCAACACCATACTATCCATGTTATATTATATTCACCGGAGAGGATCAAAAAACTAACCAGCTATATTTTAAAAACATTTTCAAGGAGCCTTATCCGGGCACCCACCATGGATTTACAGGAAATATTAATGGAGATCATATTGACTGGATTCTTTATCGAGGCGGGATTATTCCTCAGGAATGCAAAATAATATATGATACAATTGATGGGATTTATCCGTCAGATCACTATCCACTTTATGCAAAATTCAAATGGGAAAAGGATGAAGTCTAAAAAAATCTCTTTATTTTGTTGGTTCCTGTTTCGAAATACAATTTACCTCGGCATTTAATATTCCACCGGCCTCAACAACAAGATTTTTACATACGACCTTGCCGCCACATCTCCCGGTTGAAAGTATAATCAGCTCGTTAGACGCACTGAGCTCCCCTTCAAATTTTCCGCCAATTGTTATGCTTTCAACCTTAGTATCAGCACAAATAACCCCTTCTTCGGCAACAATCACAGTTTCTCCGACAAGGGTTCCCTTCACAGTCCCCTTTATTACCAATTTTCCTTTAGCAGAAATCGTGCCGTCAACTGTCAGCCCCTCATCAATGATAGAAATATTATCCGATTTATTCCACACAATACGTAACTATTCTTCTTCTTCCAAAGCAGGTTCTTTCAAATCGATAATCAATTTGCCTACCTGTTTTTCATTATAGGTAACTATCACCCGATATGTAATCCCCTTTTTGTTCAGCGAATAACGTTTCCAGAGATCTCTGGCCGTGTTAATTACATAACCCCTGTCCTCTCCGGTATTATGACGGGTGTTGCCGACATAGCCTTTAAAATTCACGATCATATCCGAAGGGTCTCCGGGGCCGCCAATCACATCCACAAGTGTAAAAGTGTCGCCCTTTATCAGTTTGACATGATCATTGTTCTTATAAATCATTTCGTTGCCGTTAATTTTGGTTTTGAAAGAATGTACATAAGGTGTTAAAATTGGTTTTTTTGAAATTGATACACCTTTAGCTATTTTTCGACGGCTTTCACTAAGCGCAATATAAACACTTCCACATGGGAAATAATCCTTTCTTGCAACAATCCTTGTCGGCCCCGTTATCCTGATTTTCTTGCGCACATCTCTTATGCTTCCGTAACCAACAACATCAGCGCTTAATCCTCGTTCATAGTTTGTCTCAATATGAGATATAATGATGATATCGCCGGAGTTAATATGAAGTGTCTCCTGGTTTTTAACAACTATCGGCAAAGAATCATTTATCGAAATAACCATATAATCAAGCATAGGTTTATCAAGATTCAGACCCGGGGTCTCGGGAATAATATCAAATTTTTCCATAAAGGCATTTATTGCAAGGTTATGATAGCGCAGTTTCAATTCTATAGGAAGCGATTTATTTGTCTCAATACCAAATGCCGGTATGCCGCATGTATATAAAGCATAATATGTGGCCGATTTGCGCTGTTCCTTATGCAAGGAATTTTTTTCAGCAGTTCTGTGATTGTTAAAACGAATATAGTGAAGGGGATTTTTTATATTCTTATTGATTTTATCGGCCACCCAGTTCGCCATAGCGCCAAGGTCGATGGTCTCTCCTGTTTCAGGATTAATATAGACTTCACAATCTGAGATAATCGACTGGCCGTATCTCCGTGGATTTCTATAAGGCCCTTCCCATTTGTCTGAATAAAAACCTGAGCCATCGTGCAGATTGAGCAGACAATCACTTTCATTAATCATTTTTTTTAAGATTTCAACGATCCTGGTTTCATAGTTATTTTTGCGATCCTCTCCAAACTTTCGATTCATATCATCATTTATCTTGCGCTGATACAAAACAATAGACTTAAAATTGGCCCTCGGGATTACGATAAGATTCCCTTTTGCCAGGCTAATATCAGCATAATGATCTGCTGAAAGGAAGCCTCCCGGCTCATCTCCCTGTATCCCTCCAATTAAAAGAAGCGTTTTTCCAGGCAGTTCACCATATATTTTGTATACATGAAGCTCATGATCTGTGCCTTCAAAAAAAACAGTATGTACCTTTTTTTGCGCACAAACAACATCCGGCAGGATAGAAACAAACATAATTAAAAAAACAATAATTATGGTTTTGCACACCGGACAGGTTATGGATTGTCTGTTCCTCTGAAACAAAATTTAATCCCTTTAAAAATTATGACCCTAAAGCATCCTCAGCCATCTTTGTAATTGTTACCGGATAACTTTTTTCCAGCAGTAAATCTCCTGTTGTATTGTATACTAATACCAAAGCGTTATTAAACCGATTAGGGTCTGCTTCGTACTGTGCCTTGAACTTTACCATTTTAAAACGATAAATAGAAAAATATTGTCCCTTTTTATAAAGTGAGGGTTTCCATGAAGATAGAGTAACCTGTGGAAATATCAACCATCTATCCTCATCAACTTCATCATCCTTTAATATAACAAAAGCATGTCCTGAAACAGGCTGAGGATTGGGAGATATTTTTATTATTTTAAACTGCACCTTCAATATATTGCTGTCTGGTTCAAATAAAACCACGAAATCTTTAATTGAAGCGCCTGGCAGCTTTGTCGGTATTGCTGAAGCTGTTTCTTCCTCTAGCTGCTTCTCGCCGGTTAATAAAACTGTTTTATCGACATCTGCCGGATCAGGCCTGGTTTCAATAGATGCTTTGTTATCAGGTAAACCGCCGGAAGTTTCACCTTCTTGTTTTTTCTCAATATCGGCAGATCTATCTTTGATTCCGGCTTCGACTCCGGCTTCGACTCCGGCTTCGATTCTGGCTTCGACTCCGGATTCAGCCAGAACAAGACGAACCATGAGAAGGTCCTTTTCATCACGCAAAGCCGCAACCTGCTTTTTTAATACATCCAGAGCATTCTGCAACCCATCATTCTCTTTGCTTGTGTTTTTTGCAATAATTAGTAAGGATGAAACTGAAACAACAACGACAACCAGTGTCAATACCAATGCAATTATCAGACCCTTAAGCCTTCCAATCGATATTATCTTCCCACGTTCCTCTATTGCCAAAAGAATCCAGGAACCAGCCCTTTTTGATTGTTTCGGCAAAGACAGCGATTTTACAACTTTTTCCAGGTTTCCCGGTAGATTTTCCACAATCCCTTTTCACGTATTAATGTTAGCTGTTTTATGCCTACTGCCTTGAAGAGGCTGGATTCATAAGTTTGCACAAAAGAAGCTTCAGCCCTCTTTTTACCTTTTTTAATAACCAGTTTATCTTTTGAAACGTTAATGAAATTGTATTTCCGATTTAATCGTTTTTTATACTTAAGCCACGACCTAAGATTCATGCCCTGGGACCGGAAATTATTTGCATAATATTTGCCATAGCATCTAATATCTTTAGCAGACCATGCTTTCAGCCATCCATCAATCAGGTCTTTGATTTCATTTTTACCTGCAAGCGCGCTTTTCAAATTGCAACTTGCAGTAACAAGAGGATGTTTTTGTTTGGAACTATTATCTCTTTTCGAAACAACCTGATACTCTTCGCCAACTATTCTGAATTGGCCTTCCATGTTTGATATATAAAGCTTCTTGCGTCCAACTAATAAATTAATGTCTGGAGAACTGACAATTTGGTCAAACAAAATCATATAAATACCGTTGTGTCTGAAAATCGAATTCTTTTTCAGCTCAACAGATAACTCCAGTTCAGAGGCCTGGAAACTCTTTTTAATTACGGCCCAATCAGACCACCACGAAATATCAGGAACATATTCATGGCTATATGAATTCAAATATTCATGATAAGTGCCGTTTTCAAGAGCATCTTTCCATTGTGAAATTAACTTCAATATGGAATCTTTAATTCCATTATTGTAATCTGCTGACACAAAGGAAAGCCTATCCACAATGATAATCGGGGTTCTATTTAAATCTATATATTTTGCTAATCTATCAATATCATTGTTTGCAAGAACAATACAGCCATTAGAATCCATCGGTTTTATCGATTTATCGGTTCCATGAAGCCAGATCGAAAACCCCTTGCGGCCTTCAATGCGATCAAGAAAATTAGGATAATCTATCGGAAAGGCTATAGCTCCATAGATTGACGAAAGATCCCTCTTTTTATACTCATTGGTGAAAAAATAGACCCCTTCAGGCGTCTTCTTGTCTCCGGAACGTGATTTTCCCCCGGCCACTTCGCCTGTAGAACATTTAAAGCGATATATTTCCTTAAAGAAATCATTATAAGAATAGACAAATAATTGCTGAGTGCCCTTTTCAACCACCACTGCGTATTTTGTACTACCGTCATTATCAAATGAAATAAGCACATCCGGCACTTTCGTCCGACTCGCCAGGCTCGATTGATGGCTTGCAACGGTCTTTAACCTGGCCTCCTTGTGCTGTGATGCTGAAACTCCGGGGCTAATTACCGGCAACATAATCAGCGCAAGCCATGTATAAAATATTCGCATCTTGATATAATGAGCCATTACTTTCCCTAAAAAACCTATAAGTTGTTCAATGCCACTGTAACAGTATCCCCCATAAGCGCTTAAATAAGGGAAAAATCATTAACAATTAGTAATTTACAATTGATTATTGATTATTATACAAAATGGGTCGGCGTCGATAACTACTTAATTTATCACTACAAATTGTCAATAATCAATTGCTAATTGTCAATTGTGAATTTTGCTCCAACTACTTCTGGGGTTAAAAAAATGCTTATCTAAGTACTGTAACAGTATCCCCTCTGTCTGCCATAAAATAACTCCTTGCGTTGCCGCAATTTACAGCTATTTCAAGATATCCTCTGCTGCCGATAATGGCAAGAGGGCTTTGTGGCAATACGTTTTCATATGTTTTTGATAATCCAATAATTTTCTTTTTGCCTATCCTGAATTCTAATCTTTCTTTTTTGCATGTTTTACAAAATTTATCAAGACTCTTTGCATCTATATTTGTAATCAGGTTGCCGAATCTGTCAATAAATACAACAGCCCCCACAAGTTCGCCGCTGTTTGAAATGCCGGCACATTTGACGGACAGCCTTTTTAAATCTACCTTATCTACCAGCACACCTAATACTTTAATTCCAATCCCCTTAGATAGATAAGCAGCAACAGGAGCAAAAATATCTCTTCCGTGAAAGGTTCGACTTACAGATTCTAAAAAATAACGTGAGTCCTCAACACGAACGATCGAGCCGATATTACCTTCATCCATTAAAAAGGTTAAAGTACCATTGTCCGGCGCAACAAAAATATGTCCCGTCATTTCAAGGGCAATTATTGCGCGGTCACTCCCAACTCCAGGATCTACAACGACAATATGAACTGTTCCTTCAGGAAAATATTTGAAAGAATATTTTATGATATATGCGGCCTGGAGTAAGTCCTGAGGCTCGATATGGTGAGTAATATCGACGATAATTGCGGCAGGGTTAATGGAAAGGATAACGCCCTTCATGACGCCAACATACTCATCATCAACGCCAAAATCGGTAGTAAGAGTAATTATTGACATGACTTCAGGTTAGTGGTTGTGATTCAAAGGTTCAAGGTTCAGAGGTTTAGAGATTCATCAGATCCGTTATGAATAAAGGGCTTGAAGACCATATAAAAAATTATTTTTAACGAGGTCTGGCCTTAAAATATTTTTTTCTGAACACTAAAACCAAGGTGCCTGTATGCCGCTTCAGTAGCCTTTCTTCCTGAAGGGGTCCTTATAATCAGACCGATTTTAAGAAGATATGGCTCAACAACGTCAACGAGCGTATCTGCCTCTTCCTGAAGTGTTGCAGAAATCGCTTCAATGCCGACCGGGCCACCATGATAAAACTCGATTACTGTTTTAAGGTATCGGCGATCAAGATGAGTCAGCCCTTTTTTATCAACCCCTTCCAAAGCCAGAGCCTCTTCAACCGTTTTCTTTGTAATTTTTCCATCTGCCCGAACCTGGACATAATCCCTTATGCGTTTAAGAAGCCTGTTTACAATTCTTGGGGTTCCTCTGGATCTTTTTGCAAGCTCAATTGCGCCTTTATCATCAATACTGACTTTAAGCAACTCTGCGGAACGTCTGCCGATTTTCACAAGATCCTCTTCTCCATAAAAATCAAGGCTTCTTAATATGCCAAACCGATCCCGCAAAGGGGCTGATAACAGCCCAACACGAGTAGTTGCGCCGATAAGGGTAAAAGTGTTTAGACGGTATCTATGACTACGCGCATGCGCTCCCTTATCAAACATAAAGTCAACGGCGAAATCCTCCATTGCAAGATATAGGAACTCTTCCACTGTCTTTGGCATTCTATGAATCTCATCCACAAACAGAACATCCCCTTCTTCAAGATGAGTCAGAATTCCTATCAAATCTCCGCCTTTTTCAAGCGCGGGCCCTGAAGTCACGGTAATATCGCTTCCCATTTCATTGGCAATAATATACGCCAGGGTGGTTTTCCCAAGGCCCGGAGGTCCATGGAAAAGGACATGATCTATCGGCTCCTTACGCTGCATAGCAGCTTGTATCGCGATTTTCAGGGTTTCAACTATCTCTGTCTGGCCGACATATTCCAAAAGACTTTCCGGACGCAATGATAGGATTTCCGGTTCCCGGTCAACAGGCAGACTTGATTCAGAAAGTATGCCGCTCTTATGTGGTCCTTTCGCCACGATATACCTCTTCGATGAGCTCTTCAGGAGTTGATATGTTTATATTGCGCTTCATGGCTTCTGAAATCATCCGCCTTGCTTCAGCAACTTTATAGCCAAGCTGAGAAATGAGAACATCTAACACCTGTCTTGACAAGTCACGCTCGTCTTCCGCCTCTTTTCTCTCTGATTTGCGGATTAATGCAAATTTATCCATCTTGCCTTCAAGTGTGGCGATGATTTTTTGAGCAGTTCTCTTACCGATACCCTTTAATCGGTTTAGTATGGCAACATCTTTTGATTCAATGGCTCTTGCTATTTCACGAACAGGAATAGTCAACGCTTTAACCGCTTTTAATGGCCCGATACCTTCAACCGAAATAAAATACTTGAAAAATTCTCTTTCCACCTCAAGATTAAAACCGATCAATACAGGCTTTGGTTGTCTTTCTGTCTGTTGATAATAAATATAAAAAGAAAGTTCCATGCCAATCTCCTTTGACCGCACAGTTTCCATCACAAATGCGGGAAGCAGAATTTCATATCCGACCTGATTAGCAAGAAGCAGTATCCGGTCATCTTCTTTCTTTAAAAGTTTGCCTTCAATATATCCTATCATATCATTTCGTTATGTTGAACTATTTTACTGCTGAACTTTCCTTATATCGATAAAGGCCAATAAGAGCAAGACCTAATGCATCTGAAGCATGGTAAGGTCTAATGGGATCCCGCAAGTTTAATAAACGTCTGACCGCCTTTTCAAGTTGCATCTTACTTGCATTACCGTTTCCTGTCAAAACCTGCTTGGCTTCACGAACAGGAACTTCTGTAACAGACACATTAACATGGCTTCCAGCAAGGAGAATTACACCTGTAACTTTCCCTAAAGTTATGCCCGACTTCGGATATTTCTGAAGAGAAAATACATCCTCTATAACCATAAGGTCAGGCTTTTCATCTTTTAAAATAATAAGAAGTTTTGAAAAGATTTGGTTGAGGCGGGCCGGCAATGAAATATTTTTTGAGGTATTAATACTGCCATAGGAACAGCTATCAACCTTTAGTCCTATTCCCCTGACAAGGCCAATACCTGTTGCAGATAGACCTGGATCTATGCCGATGGTCTTAATTATTCTGTTTTTTATTTCAACCCCTTTAATTTTTGTTTTGCTATCTTTGCTTCATTAGATTTCGGGTGTTTTACAATCAATTCGTTTAAAATAAGACGGGCATTTGCCTTTTCTCCGAGGTTTAAAAAGGCAAGCCCCTGTTTCAAAAGGGAGGCCGGCACCTTGTTGCCTTTCGGATATTTTTCTATCACCTTCTGGTATTCCAATATCGCTTTTTCATACCATTTTTCACGATAGTATATTTCGCCGATCCAGAATTGTGCATTGTCGGCATGCCGTGACTTTGGATATTGCTTTATTATTCTTTGAAACTCCTCACGGGCGGCCTCAAGATCACCCTGATCAAATGCCTGTTTAGCCGATGCGTAAATTTCATATTCCGATCCGCCAGAGTGCTTTGGCGGATCGGTTTTATCCACAGCCTTGATTTTTGAATCAGGGCATGAAGACTCTAAATTTAGATATTTCTGTATATTTACAATGCGATCATAATTTAAAGTCGATCTTTCTTCAACTTTACTTAAAACATCCTTCCTTTTCGCTCCCTTGTCTTCAAGAGCTGCTATTTTCCGTTTTAACAGGTATTCGGTCTCCTCAAGCTTTCCGTTTAAAATCCGGATTTCCTCTCTGAGCCCGTCTAACATGACATGCATATCTGCAGACTTGATTTTATAGTAATGCTCCTTTTCTTCCTGTTTTTTTATGCATTCTTGCATCAGGGATTTAAGCTGAGCCTCA
>Ga0114920_10001466_pt1 | contig 10825 bp, 6 predicted proteins | sample ChitaG_FD_88683 | JGI IMG/M metagenome (GOLD analysis project Ga0114920, IMG submission 88683) | Deep subsurface microbial communities from South Pacific Ocean to uncover new lineages of life (NeLLi) - Chile_00310 metaG | ecosystem: Environmental > Aquatic > Marine > Oceanic > Sediment ...
AGCAATTCGGTGATGCGCTGTCTACGCTCGGATGGCTTAAGATGGTGCAGGCGAGCATGCACCTCCATATTTTCCCTTACCGTCAAATCCCGGTCTAAACTTATGTGCTGTTGCACTACCCCGATTACCCTCTTCACCTTGAGGGGCTCCATCAGCACATCAAAGCCATTTATCCGGGCGTGCCCTGAAGTCGGCTTGGTTAAGGTCGTCAGAATGCGGATAGTGGTAGTCTTACCCGCCCCGTTGGGACCCAGAAAGCCAAAAATTTCGCCCGGGCGTATTACCAGGTTCAGGTCCTCGACCGCCTTCACCTCGCCGTATACCTTGGTCAGATTTTCAATAGTAATCATTTGCCCTCAAGCTTTTATACCTGTGCTTTCCTCCAGCACCCCCTCAATATCCAGATAAATATGCTGTAGCTCTTGCTTCATTTCCTCCGTAGCTTGCCACATCCCCCTCTCGATAGCTTCCAATAACCTTTCAGCGATATTCTGGAGGGCATAAGGATTAACCTCTTTTAGCCACTGCTGCATTTCCTTATCCAGGGCATATTTCTTGGCTAGCTCCTCATACATCCAGTCTTCCAGAACCTCGGCGGTGGCATCCCAACCAAAGGCAAAGTCTACTAGGCGGGAGAAGTCAGCTGCGCCCTTGTAGCCATGGCGCTTCATGCTCTCAATCCACTTGGGGTTGAGAATCCTGGCTCTAAAGATATGCTTGGTCACCTCTGCCGCGCTTCTTATCTTTACCCGGTTGGGGTCGGAGTTATCACCACTGTAGGAACGGGGTAGCTCTCCCTTGAATGCCTTAACGGCGGCAATCATCCCCCCGTGGTAAGAGTAAAAATCGTCGCTATCGAGCATATCGTATTCACGAGTATCCTGGTTTTTGACCGCAATATCGAGCTGGCTCAAGCGCCTCTTGAATTGTTCCGGCACCGTTACTCCGTAATTCTTTCTGCCATAGGCGTAGCCACCCCAAACCACATAAATCTCACCCAGGTCTTTCTCATCCTTCCAGTTCTTGGAGTCTATAGCATCACTGACCCCAGCACCATAAGTCCCTGGCTTGCAGCCAAAGACCCGGTAGCAGGCTTCCTCCTTTGCTTGCTCAAGATTGATACCTTGAGCTACCTTCTCCCTTACCTCCTCCGCCACATGCTTGGCAAGATAATTCGTCGCCGGAGCTTCATCGAGACTGGCTATCATCTCCACTGCTTCGTCAATAAGATGAACGATGTTGGGGAAAGCATCTCGGAAGAGTCCGCTGATACGAAGGGTAACATCAATGCGAGGATGACCCAGTTCCTCAACGGGGATAACCTCGATTCCCTTTACTCTTCCACTACTTTCTTCCCAGATTGGTTTAACCCCCATTAAGTAAAGGATTTCAGCGATGTCATCCCCCTTGGTTCTCATGGTGCCCGTTCCCCAGATGATAATGCCGATGCTCTCAGGATATTTCCCCTCGTCCTTCAGGTAGCGCTCCAGCAGGGCATCACCTAGAGCCATCCCCACCCTCCAGGCAGCAGGGGAGGGTATAGCCCGGGGGTCAACGGAGTAAAAATTTCTCCCCGTGGGCAGAATATCCGCCATCCCTCTGGTCGGGGCACCCGAGGGACCAGGCGGAATAAAGTCGCCACCGGCAGCCAATAGGGTATTAGTTAATTCATCAGTGGTGGCGGCTATATTGGGGGCAATGGAGTTTGCAATGTAGGTTAACACCCTTCTAATATCTGAATTGCTCCGCCCCAATATTTCATTGGCTATAGTATCAATACTTTCTTCCCTGAACCCCTCGCTGTGAAGTCTCTCCACAAGCTGTAGAGAGAGTTCGTGTAACTCTTCGATTATGTCCCCGTTGCTTTTGCCGCTAGAGTGCAACTTTCCTCTGTTTGCCAGGAGGTCATCATAATCGTAACCCTTCATTTCAGCCAGGGATTGTCTCAAGGAGGGCACATCACCATTGCTCAACCGGGTGAGGGCAACCAAAAATTCGTCCAGGCGTGAATCAACCGGTGGCTCACCCAGGGTATGCAGCCCATCTCTAATCTGGGTATCAGCCAATTCGTCTATATAGCCATGCAGCTTCTCCATGAAGCCGTCAAAATCGGCAAAAGCTGCCGCTTCGTCAATTTCCAGGTCATGGTCCAGCTTGACTTGACAAGTCTTCTCCCATATCATCTTCTGTAATTCTGGAATTTTCCCCCGGTCTTCAGTAGTGGCGTGATAATAGTCATTTATTAGGACTTCCAGCCCGGCTATCTCATCGTAGGTATCGGCGTTGTGCATCACCGCAACCAGGTGGTCAATAATACAGCAGTAGCTCCTCCTTTTTGCCTGGGTGCCTTCGCCGGGGTTATTGATGATGTAGGGATAGATGTTGGGCAAATCGGAGATGGCAATATCAGGAAAACAGGATTCGGAAAGACCTGCTGATTTTCCTGGCAGCCACTCCAGGGAGCCGTGCTTGCCGATGTGCATAACTGCGTTGGCTCTGAACACATCCCGAATCCAGCGGTAGTAGGAGTAATACTGATGGGGAATGGGGTGGTCTGGGCTGTGATAAATGGCAGCCGGGTCATCCAGGAATCCTCTTGGCGGCTGAAGCCCGATGAAAATGTTGCCGTTGATGAGTCCTGGGATAAGTAACTTGTTCTTGTGGTTGAAGAGTTTACCCGGAGGCTTACCCCAAGCCCGCACCATTTTGCTTTGCACTTCCTCCGGAAGCTCTTGAAACCATCCCATATATTGCTCGTGAGAAACCTTGTCCACCGCCCTTTTTGCCATCTCCTCGGGGCTTGCCCACCTGCGGTCATTAGTAACCAGCTCAATTATATTCTCAATCAAAGTCTGCCCGTCTTCGGGCAGGTAATCCAGCTTGTATCCTGCCTCTTTCAGGTCACGCAGGATATTCCAGACGGAAACGGGCGAATCCAATCCGAAGGCAGTGCCGATGGTGTCGTTTCGTGGTGGATAGTTGTGGAAGATAATAGCCACCTTTTTTTCATGGCTGGGGATGTGCCTCAGCCTCGCCCAATTCAGACTCAGGCGAACTACCTTGCTGACCCTCTCGGCGATGGGTTCAAACCTGACTATTCTGGCTCCGGTTAAGGGATCGGTATCAGAAACCTTTCTGGCGGCTACTGGCACTGTAATCAACATGCCGTCGAACTCAGGCATGCTTATACCCATGGTCACATCTATGGGATTTAGCCCCTGCACAGTATCCCGCCATTCCTCCAGGGTATTGTGGGTTAATATCACCTTTATGATGGGCACCCGCAGCCTATTTAAAAAGCCTCGGTTCCCCTGTGGTATCATTTCACTGCCTTCCGATTCTTGAGACACCCGCGTGGACATCGAGAACATCAAGGGGCTAATCAAGACATCGACTAGAGGCTTGCCATCTTTCATAAAGTAGTTTTCAACCACCCACTGTGGTCCTTCAGTGCCGAGGTCTACATCCTTAAAGGCATAGAGAAATACCGGGATAACATTTGCCCCTTGCTTTTCAATCTCCTCAATTAGTCTATCAACGAAGATGGTGTTTTTGGCTTGCCAGAAGCTTTGATAGAACCAGAGCCCTACAGTGAGGCGACCGGCTATATGCTTTTTCTTCAGGTATTCATCCAGGGTTAGCACATAATCAAAATCGGGATGATAGATTCCTTCCCAGGGGGGTCTCTCAGGCTCGCCAACTTCATAGTCGGCGCCGGCAAAGCGGTTTGCTGCATACAGGAGGAGATTCTTAAAGTTCTCAGTTCCTCCGTAATTGATATAGCGGGAGATTCTCTGATAGTCAGCCTTGTCCACAGTGGAAAGGTTCATCAACTCTATATCCTGCTCGACAGGCAGTGCCTGGGCATGGATGGGAACACCTCTACCCTCCAGCGAAGACATAAACCTGTCGAACTCAGGGAAACTCCTCTCGCCCCCGTGAAGGTGGATAATGAGTAGTTGGGATTCCACGGCAGGCTGAATAAACTCTTCCAATTTGTCTGGTTGCATGAAATCCCCTCCGGTTCGGAGGCAGACCTCTACAATCTCTCCCTTATCCTCGGTTATAGCCTTAATGGCTGAAATGAGAGGAACCACATCGGTTTCATTGGTGGTGAAGTAAGCTATTCTTGCCTTTTCCATGCTCTAGTCCCCCTTTGATATGACTTTCATCCTGGAATCCTTCCCGGCTAAAGTTAAACGTATAATGTAAGGTCTTCCCGAATCATTATTTTTGATATGACTTTCTTCCTGGAACCCTTTCCCATCGGAGTCAAAGGTATAATGTAAGGTCTCCCCGAATCACTATTTATGGTAGTTTCAACCCCATATACTTCTTTTATGTTATCTGAATTAAGAACCCCCCTGGGTTCACCAGCGGCGTATATCTTGCCGTCCTTTAGCATTACTATCCTATCCGAGAATCTTGAAGCCAGATTTAGGTCATGCATTGCCATTACTGCCGATAAACCTCTCTCTTTCACCATATCCACGATAAGATGCAAAACCTCAAGCTGGTGCCTTAAATCAAGGTTGCTTGTTGGCTCATCAAGAAGCAAAACCTGCGGCTCCTGGGAGAGCGCTCTTGCCATAAGCACCTTCTGCTTTTCTCCTCCGCTTAGTTCGTTAAACATCCTGAGCGCCATTTCATCGAGTTCCATTAGCCTGAGCACCCCAAAGGCTATCTCCTTATCCCTTTCACTTAGCCTCCAATTCACATGGGGCTTCCTCCCCAGAAGCACCGTGTCAAAAACCGTAAGCGGGAAGGAAGAGGGAGCGCTTTGAGGAACATAACCCAGAGAGTGAGCAAGCTCCTTTAATCCCACCCTGCTTACATCCCTTCCTTCTACTAATATAGTCCCCCTTCTGGGTTTTAGAATCCTGTTTATACACTTTAACAGGGTAGTCTTGCCCGAGCCGTTGGGACCCACCAGGCTCAACACCTCCCCTGCCCCCACACCTAGGCTAATACCCTCCAGAACAGGCACGCTTCCGTAGCTAAATTGCACTCCCCTTATTTCCAGCTTCATTGAAAATACTCCTTCCTTGTTCTCAAAATTAGATAAACGAAAAAGGGAACGCCGATAATTGAGATCACTATCCCCACCGGGATAGTGGCTGGTTGAAAAGCAGTCCTGCCTATGGTATCGGCTCCCAAGAGCAAAAGCCCTCCCAGGATGCAGGAGCAGGGGAGGAGAAATCTGTGGTCGGCTCCGATTATCATCCGGGTTATATGCGGTGCCACCAGGCAAACAAAGCCAATTATCCCGGTAAAGCAGATGATTCCAGCGGTAACCAGAGTCGCCAGTGCCATGCAAATCATCCTTACCCTGCGGGTATTGACCCCGAGAGTTGTAGCCACTTCATCACCAGCAATCATGGCATTCAAATCCCAGGAATACTTTATTAAGAAGGGAAGGCAGCAAGAGAAGATAATCGAAACCACCAGTATGTTCTCCCAGCTTGCTCCGGTAAGGCTTCCGAAAAGCCAGTGAACTACAGCATGAAGCTCTTGTTCAGTAGCAATGTATTGCAGCAGTGAAGTTCCGGCAGAAAAGAAATACATCAAGGCAATTCCCGCCAGAATCAATGTCTCCGGTCTCATGCCTCTTATTCTGGCAAGACCATAGACCAGAAAGGCGGCAAGGAGAGCAAAGACAAAGGCATTGGTAATTACCAGATATTTTTCGCCGCCAACCATTCCTGCTCCAAGGACAATGGCTACAGAGGCTCCGAAGCCGGCAGCAGAGGATACTCCTATGGTAAAGGGACTTACTAAAGGGTTTCGCATAATTCCCTGCATCGCCGCCCCTGAGATGGCTAGCCCGGCTCCGGCAAGTATCCCCAGTACAATTCGGGGGAGCCTTATGTCCCAAACAATGACATTGACCTTAGTGCTTACCTCCAGATTAAGGAAGGGAAATATCCTGGCAGCGATAGCATGTGCCACATTGTTCACCCCTAAGTCTGCCGAGCCGAGGGAAGTCGCCACCAAAACCAAGGCGATAAGACCGCCGAGGCTTACCAGGATAAAAAGCATCTTCCTGGCGGTGAACTTGGAATATGCTTCCTTCACCTCAATCATTTCCGTCCTTGTTGCCACTAGTAATCCTCCCGTTCTCTCTATAAGGGCAAGGCATGCATCGTCCCCACAAACTAGGTAATCCTTGGCTCTGCCTATTCAGCCCAAGGACACGGGTATAAATATATCCCTTTGAACTCCAAACCCTGATATTTTTCAAGATACTCCCGGTGAAAAGCTTCAACATCCAAATCCTCAAACCTATCAGGATAAAGAATTTTGGCAATATAGCAAAGGTTTATCACCATCATCGGTCCGTAGAGGTCTCCACTCTGTATATATACCTGTCCGTCCTTTACCGCCTTGAGCTCGCTCCAACCGGGACGGCTCATCATTTCATCTCTTTTCGCCTCCATATCACTTGTATCGGTGGCAGTGTAACCTCCATACTTCACCCCCATCGGATCTTTGATGATGACATCAGGGTCTCTTACCAGTATTTCTTCAGGGTCAACCTCTGAGCTTGACACACCAAGGTCGGCGAAAATGTTAATTCCCCCAGCTTTGCCAAGAAGCTCATCGTCAACAGAACCCGGACCATAGGCGAAATAGTCCTTATGACCTGATTCAAAATAGACCGTTTTCCTTTCCTCAGGCTCTATTTCCTTTACCCTATCTTCTATAAGGTCAAGTTTGGACTGGAGGAAATTGGCAAACTCCTCGGCTTCTTCCTCCTTCCCCAGGATTAACCCCACAGTTTCTATATTCCTGGTAAGGGTTCCCAGTGTGCTCAACCTAATTCTGATGACTTTGATACCAGCGGGCTCCAATTTCTCCTCTGCATCTGGAGGGTAGCCAACAAGGGTAAACAGAACCTGGGGCTCAACGTCTATGACCTTCTCGTAATCAGGCTCATACCAAGAACTTATTGTTGGTCTATCCTGTAATTCGGGCCAAAAAGAGGAGCACATCGGGTCAGCCATCCAGTCAAGGATGCCAACAATCTTATCCTCGGCTCCAAGGGCACGAATTACCTGAGCAGCCGCAGTATCCCAAACAGCTATTCTCTCCAGAGGCTGGGGAACCTCGACCACCCTCCCTGCCGAGTCCACAATGGTGATTGATTCTGGTACTGCCTCTTCCTCCTCTTCCGGAGCACATGAAGCAGTAAAGAGGCCTGCCACCAAAGCCACAGCCACTACTACTGGTATTATCTTCTTCATCAACCTTTCTCCTTTAGCTCAAAGTTGCTATAATGAGCTAAGGCTGAGGGTGTTTGACTTCAGCACTTCTGGCGTGGTTCTGCAGCCTCCACCGCAGATAGTGTTAGCAGTCGCCCTCAGTTTTTTACCTCTCTATGACTATTACCCCCTTCACTTACATAGCCCAGGCTGTCCCTTACCGCTGAAGCTATAGGGGCCGATTTCAGCTCCTCTAGCCGTAGATAGGTTCCTCCCAGCTCGGTACAGATTTGCTCTACTAGCCTGAAGGTAACAAAGCCCTGCTCAGTATCAACAGCAAGTGACCTGATATTCGCTGCCTTTATCTCCTGAGCTATTCTTTTCGCCTCTTCTACGGAGTTGCCATTATTGAGGCTGACATTCGCCCGCCCATCGGAGACCAGAACCAGAAGAGGGATGGTGTGCTTATCTCTCCACAGGTGTTCCTTGATGGTATCCAGACCCAGCTTTAAACCATGGGCTAGAGGGGTGCGCCCACCGGTGGGAAGCTCGGTCAGGTATTTTTGAGCCAGTTCCACGCTGTTGGTCGGGGACAGCACCAGCTCTGCCTTCTCCCCTCGGAAGACCACCATCCCCACCCGGTCTCGCCGCTGATAGGCATCCAGCAGCAGAGACAGGACTGCCCCCTTGGTAGCTACCATCCTCTCTTCAGCAGCCATGGAACCTGAGGCATCAAGGATAAACACAATGAGGTTGCCCACCTTTTTCTCCCGCACCTTCTCTCGCAGATCGTGGCTCTCAATGAGCAGGGCATTCTGTCCATGCACTCCCTCCCTTCGCTGCGCCTGGAAGGGAGCCGCTGCCCGCAGGGTGGCATCAAAAGCAAGGTCAGTAACTTTCCCCTGGGGAATGACACTGTCCACATAGCGCCCCGTCTTGGAGTTGGTTCTGCTCTTTGACCGTCGTCCTGCTCCACTCCTAGCCACCTGATCCAACACAGGAGTAATCAATGGTCTTACCCGGTATGGCGGGTCAGCTTCGAAGACTTGCTCTCTTTCGGACTCTTCTTTATCATCAGGAGAATCATCGGTATCATTATGAGGAGGTGGGTCACTGGGCGGAGGGGCTTGCTCATTCTCGTGTTTATCCTGGGGTTGATTCTCCTGATTCTGATGCCACCTTTGAACGCTCTCCTCTAGCTGCTGCTGGTTTAGCTCCGGCTGCTCAAAGGGCTGGCGGCGACGACGGTGCAAAAGTGCCAACTCAGCCGCCTCCTTGACATCCTCCTCATTCACCTCTATTCTCCCGTAGTAGGCGGCAATAGTGGTGGCAGTCTTATGTATCACAATATCAGCCCGGTGACCATCAACAGCGAAGTCAATGCAGATCTGGGTGATGAGCTTCAGCATCTCCTCACTGAGTTGCACCCCGGGCAGCAGCTTCTTGGCTTCCATAACTTGTTGTCGTATCCTCTCCTGTTCACCCTCCCAGGTGGTGACAAAGGCTACCGGATTCGCCTCAAAGGCGATCCGTCTTCGCACCACCTCTGCCCTGGACTCCTGGTCTGGAATACCCTTGACCTCCACTGCCAACCCAAAACGGTCCAGTAGTTGCGGACGCAGCTCGCCCTCTTCGGGGTTCATGGTGCCCACCAGAATGAATTGCGCCGGGTGACTGAAGGAGATTCCTTCCCGCTCCACGAAGTTCACCCCCATGGCGGCGGCATCAAGTAAAACATCCACCAGATGGTCATCCAGCAGGTTTACCTCATCAATATACAGGATGCCCCGATTGGCAGCGGCCAGAAGTCCCGGCTCGAAGTGCTTCTCCCCGGTCTTGATTGCCCTCTCAATGTCAAGCGTGCCCACAACCCTGTCCTCGGTAGCCCCTATTGGCATCTCCACTACCGGCACCTGCCTCCTGGCAGCACCAAGCTTCTCGCCCTTAGCTGCTCTGGCGGCACAAGTATCACATAGCTCATCTGCACACTCAGGTTCGCAGAGGAAGGGACAATCAGATACCACCTCAATCTGGGGAAGGAGTTGAGCTAGAGCCCGCACCGCCATGGACTTGGCTGTCCCCTTTTCACCCCGAAGAAGTACCCCTCCAATCTTAGGATTGATGGCATTAAGCAGCAGTGCCTTCTTCATGTTCTCCTGCCCAACAATGGTGCTAAACGGATAAACTAACCTGATTCGCCGGTGCATAGCTCACCACTTCCTTTCTGGCATCAGAGATATAATCAATGAATACCCTTTTGATATAGCACTCGGTCGGCTTTATCGCCCCAGCCAATTGCTGGGCATAGGTCTGAGCCGGACACGGACCACCACAGAGCCAGTGCCCACGACAGGTAAGACAACAATGGGATGGGGTGATAAGCTGCCGGCACCTTTGCAAATTAACCCCTAGCCCATTACTAAAGCCTGGCTCCAAAACATTGCCCAGGTAAAATTCGGGGAAGCCGACTAGGGAGGCACAGGGATAAGCATCACCATCGGGTTTCACCATGAGCAACTGCCCGGCGTCAAAATAGCAGCGGTGTCGGCGTCTTACCCCATAGGTGACAAGATAGCGCATACGCTCTACCTCACGAAACCTTACTCTTCTCCCGCCTATAAGTGCTAGCTCGTCCGCCCGCCTGAGAGCGGCACTTACCGAGCGGGCTGCCAAAGTAGGGGCTGCTTGCCTCACTTCCCCTCCCTTAGCCCTTCCTATCAGCCGCAACAGGTCAAAAGTAATACCCTCTACATTCCCTAAGTAGCTGGCAAGCTCGACCAGTCCGCACAATCCAGCGACATTCTCGGCGGATAGAACACAGGTCAACCCCACGCCAATACCAGCCACCCGAAGCTTCTCCAGCCCGGCTATGGTGGCTGCCGTCGAGCCATGCCCATCGGCAAAAGGACGCAAAGGGTCATTTACCTCGGGCAAGCCATCAAGGCTCACGCCTACATCTACCCCCAGCCGTTTAAGATTTCCAGCAACCTTGTTATCAATGAGGGTAGCGTTGGTTTGGAGCTGATAGCGAATGCCCAGACCCTGCGTGTAGCGCACCACCTGCTCAATCAAGTCCATGTTGAGCAGTGGCTCACCGCCGGCGAACTGAATCTTGAAGCTATCAGACTGGCTGAGCATGATGTCCAGGGCTTGCTTTGCCACTTGCCAGTCCATATATTCCGCTTCGTCGCCACCACTGGCGTAACAGTAGCGGCAGCGCAGATTACAGTCGGTGGTGACCCACAGCACCAATTCCTTCAATCTCGGCTCTTTGGGCAGTGATAATTGACTCATTTATGAACCTTCCGGGCAAGGTTTAGCAGGGCATTAACTGTAGCTACGGCCATGGCACTTCCACCCCGAGTCCCCTCAATGGTGATATAGGGTATATCCTGCTTCATCAACTCCGCCTTCGACTCTTTAGCTTGCACAAAGCCAACGGGCGTTCCCACAACCAGAGCCGGTTGAACACCTCGGCTGCCAATCAAGTCAAGCAGGGCGAGGAGAGCGGTAGGGGCATTGCCAATGGCAACAATGGCACCATGGAGTCTCATGCCTAGACTGCGGACGGCAGCCGCACTACGGGTAGTATTCTTCTCTGGTGCCTGCCCCATCACCTCAAG
>Ga0114920_10001467_pt1 | contig 10825 bp, 9 predicted proteins | sample ChitaG_FD_88683 | JGI IMG/M metagenome (GOLD analysis project Ga0114920, IMG submission 88683) | Deep subsurface microbial communities from South Pacific Ocean to uncover new lineages of life (NeLLi) - Chile_00310 metaG | ecosystem: Environmental > Aquatic > Marine > Oceanic > Sediment ...
TGAGTGACCAGCTCTTTTTACCTTCTAGTATATTATTAATAGTCATATACTTGAGGGGGGCAGGTCAGTCGGGGGTTCAAATCCCCGACTCCTTTTTTGTCTTTTATAACGGCAGGCGTAAACCGCTAACCATCCTGAAAAATGTCCTAGATTTTGGTTACAGTGCTTACTTCTTAAAGCTCTATTATGTAATTTGAGAGAAGACGTAATAGACAATCTCTGCAATCTGTTGAGCTAACAAAGGTGGTACGGCATTGCTCCAGCGGTTCATAAATTTTGTCCGCTCCAAAGGTCTGACGCGGGTATATGGTTCAATTGCAGAAGAGGACCTCTTAAGTAGGCCTTATCTACCCGAGTGGTATAAGAAATACGGGTTTAAGGAGTGTGCCCCATATCAATATCATGTTTCTAGGGTAAAAGTATTTCTCTGTCTGGAGCTCCAATAGAACTGAGCAAGGTGCATAACCGCTCGATTTGTTGCCTGGGATGCAACCATCAGCTGTTTTGGTAACAAAAACTCAGATTGTTACCTCCCCCTTCCAAGATCTTCGACATCAGATAGACCATGGTGGCCTCAAGCGAGTGACGTTGTGTGCAGACAGAAGAATACCGGCATTGCCGGACGGGAAGACTGGGCAGACGTGAACTTTCCCTGAAACAATGCTTGGTTCTCTCATTTACCTTCCGAGGCCTGTTCCCTTACCTGAGCCAAACATAGCAGTACGTGCATGACCCTATCAGACATTGATGGACCAAATTCGTTTGCGTTGCAAAGGCCATGGCATACGCGATTCCTCAAGTTCCAGCCTCGTGGGTCCACCAAAAGAGTACGGAAGTAAAAGACAGCGTCTTCACCGAAAACTTGAACTATCAACGGATCGCGAAGTAAGCCATCCAGTATTCTAAGATTGAAACCTTCTCCACGTGATGGCTTCAAAACAGAACCGCCTGCCTTCTCCAATACTACCCGAATTGCATTCTCAATTTGCGGGATAAGGAGATGGACAGCCGTTACGTAATCCCCATTGAGGTATGCTTTGACTCCTAACTCTATAATTGATTTCTTGTCTTCCTCGAAAATGGGGGAAACGAAAGAGATAGTCCACCAGTAAGGTCTCAAATGTCGGATATTTATTTACAAGAGACTCGAGGACGGTTCTCAAAAATACCGAAGAGATAGCCATATTCTGGGACATAAGTCTCACAAGATGTCCTGCTAGGTCATCTTCTAAAGGGCCAACTTTGGCTATGGGACGCCCTCGATTATCTTGTAATCCAATTGTGATAAGGAATTGTATTGGCGCCTTGCTCGCCAATTCCTTTAACTGGTTTTTAACAGCGGCTTTCTTTGGAATGTAATGTGCAACAATCCTAGCAAATACCCCATCGAGGTCCCCTTCTATGATCACCGTAGTATACCGATCCATCTCCTCATCGGAAATCGTCATTTTGTGAGAAATGGGCTTTAATTCTGATTTGACCTTCTCTCCGAGTTCGCGTAATTTGATAGCAATCCCCTCTGATTCATCCTTTAGCCCATACTCCACGAAGTTAGCGCGTACTCGTTGAAGCCAAGCCGAAGCTTGCAAAGCAGAAGCCTTTAGACTAGGCTTTATGAAAGCACTCCCATATTCAGGGATAACGCGTTTAACATCCTCACTGCGTCCAGCTTTGCGATAGTACTTAGCTAGTCGCAGAGCAGCAGCTTCTGCTGACCAAGGATCAATATCTTCCGAATTAGCGGGCTGAGAAGCCCGCAGGAGATGCCCTTCAAGATCGTCAACCAGTTTCTGCTCCTGGTCAGTCGTCAATTCGACTTTGTCATTTTCGTAAAGAAGATCATAAGCAAATCCCCAAAGCCCTAGCTTAGAGTCCTGTGTAACAGAATCCTCGTAGCTAATTATGACGTCTCTTACCTTTTCGATACGGGAACTATCTTTGAGCGCAACGGCGAGAGATAATGCTCTCTCTAGTTTCTTGATTACATATACCTCATGTTTGTGACAATTCCTTTGCGCAATCTCTATAATACTGTCTATGACTATGTGGGCCATGGTGTAATGAGGAGGCGTCTTAGTGACAACCTTACTAAAATCCCAAACTAAGTCAGCGTAGCGGGTACGAAGAACAGGGTGCTTTGAGGCCATTGCCCGTTCAGACCAATATTGAATTATCTGTGGTGTGACTTTTTGTATGCTAGGCGACTCAGTAAATGTCCCATCGTCATTTTTCAATACCATCATTGGCCCGAAGTATGTACCCCAACCGGTCTCTTGGCTTTGGTAGTCTTCAAAGAAGCCAAATGCCATGACCTCCGCGACCCATTCCATTGGTGGTTCAGAACTATCCTGAGGGTCCTTCAATGACTGAATCGCTTGCTGGATCTCCTCCTCGGTGATAGGTCCCGTCTTTTGGGCATAGCTGCCAAGAATTTCTTTGGGAGAATTGATGACGTCACTCATAGGTTCTTTCATGGCTCATTATACGACTCTCGTGGTTTGTCGACAAATATACTTTTTTAGAGCGCATGCCGGGACAACAATTTAGCGGATTGTTCAATGGTCAATAATCTACCCCCAGGTGAATATGGACTTAGCCAGCTCCAATTCCTTGCGGTTTCTGCTTTAAGGTTTGAGCCCTTCTCTCTGAGTATTGCTTTGGGGCACAAAGTTGTTATAATGGTGATAGTGAAAGTTTAGTTGATTGTTTTTATGGGTATGCTGAAGTCATGGTAGAGATACTGCGAAACAAAAATCTAGCAACAAGATTTCGGATGCTGGTCGAGATAGCAAATAGCGGACCTAATATACAGCAACGTGAAATTGCCAAGAAATTAGATGTTACCCCACAAGCCATATCCGATTACATCAGGCAACTAGTAAAGGAGGGTCTACTTACCTCAGATGGTCGCTCAAGATATAAGGTAACCAGTGATGGCATAAACTGGATAATAAAAGTGCTGAGGGAGCTAAGAAACTATAGTGCCTTCGTAGAGAAGGCCATTACCAATATCTCAGTCTGTGCCGCGGTAGCCAATTGCAATCTAGCCAGGGGACAAACAGTGGGATTGGAAATGAAAGACGGACTGCTTTTTGCTACTGAACAGGTGGGTGAAGGGTCCAGGGGAATAGTAGTTTCTGACGCCAAAAAGGGTGAGGATGTTGGCGTTAGCAACATAGAGGGGATAGTAGCGTTAGAAATAGGTAAAGTGACCATTTTGAAAGTGCCCGGCATTCACAAAGGCGGTTCGAGGAAGGTTAACCTCGACCGGCTACAGGGCGAAATCAGGGGCAGACCCATCATTGGTACTATAGGCATCGAGGCATTGATTGCCCTGAGACAGGTAGACGCCAAGTTCTATATCTATGGCACCAAAGAGGCAGCTATTGAAGCAGCTCAGAGCGGTCTGCAGCCGCTAGTCGTCTGTGTTGAAGATGAGGCTTCCGGTCTGATTAAAAGATTAGAGGAAGAAAACATAGGCTACGAACTAATTGACATTGCGAAAGACTGAGACTGATACCGCCGGCAAGGTTATTTACCACCCCTGTAGCCTGAAATTCCCACTCATTACCTCTAAGCAACTGTAGTTTGCTTTGACATCTAAGGTTTATCCAATTATAATCAAGCCGACTTGTATAAAATCTACTTCACTTGTATTTATCAATAAGCAGGCAGAAGGGGGGTGATATATGACAGATTGAGGGGATTAAAAAGACAGAAACCTGATTGAGGAGGTAAGGGACGAAAATAATGAAGACAAGGTTTACTACTGTTATTAGCAAACTAGTTGTGTGCGCTCTATTATTGATGTCATTGCTTACACTGCCAGTGTCGGCAGCAGATTCTTATCCTTTCCAGCCAAGTGACCCTGAGGTGGCTAATGCCTTAGATTACCTCAGAGGTGAGCAAGATACTGATGGTGGTATAAGCGACTTCTCGACCTCAGCCTGGGTAGTAATGGCGATTACTGCCGCTGACGAAGACCCACACGATTGGCAGGTGGGCACTAACCCATCTATTGTTGATTATCTGGCCGCTAATGCCGGCAGTGCTACTTCATCTACTGACTATTCCCGGATGCTATTGGCCATCGCCGCCGCTGATGAAGACCCGACTAACTTCGGCGGTAGGGACTTCGTTTCTCTGCTTGAATCAACTTATGATGACACGCAGATTGGTGATGCGGCTCTTCTGAACGACGATCTCTGGGGGGTTATGGGGCTCATCGCTGCTGGACAGGACTCAGGCTCAGAGATTATCACCGATTCTATAGACTTCATCTTGGATAATCAGAATGCTGATGGTGGCTGGAGCTGGGGTGTGGGACAGGATAGCGATGTTGACGATACGGCAGCAGCGATAATGGCACTAATTGCCACCGGGGAGCCTCAAGGTTCAACAGTTATAGCTGATGCTCTGGCTTACATCAAGTCAACCCAGGTAGACAGTGGTGGGTTTGAGTCGTGGGGGGCAACTAACTCAGCCACCGATTCCTGGGGGATTGACAGCATAGTTGCTGGTGGTCAGGACCCCACTAGTGCCAACTGGACTTCTGGAACTGGCAATGACCCGGTTGATGACCTTCGAAGCTTCCAAAATGAGGATGGCTCGTTCAACTGGATGTCGGAAACACCGTCAAATAAAGCCCTAATGACCGCCTATGCCATACCGGCACTACTGGGTGAGCCTTATCCGGTGGCGGTACTGGAACCAACGCCGGAAGAGGAAGGGGAAGCCGTTACCGTTAGAGTTGAGGGACAGAACAATACCATCTGGAGTGGCACGGTAACTGTTTCTGAGTCAACCATAATTGATGACCAGGGTGGTGAGCATTACCTTTCTGAGCCCACTGCTCTTGGGGCTCTGGATGAGGCGTCTCAGCTTGGTGACTTTTCTTACGTGGTTCAAGACACGGCTTACGGGCTCTATCTCTATTCAGTGAATGGCGAGGAGCCTGAGGGAATGGCTGGCTGGATGTACCGGGTGGATTACTTAAGCCCCTGGGTTGGAGCGGCTGATTTCATTTTGGGTGAGACGACACCCCCTGACCCGCCACACCAGGAAATTCTCTTCTACTATGGTGAATGGGGCCAACCACCACTCAAAATAGAGGTAGATAATACTGAAGTAGACGTGGATGAGCAGTTCACCGCCACCGTGACCTACTACGATGACGATACCCAGGCATGGTCTTCCCTTGATGGGGCAACTGTCCATGCTGACCAGAATTATACTACCGGTTCCGATGGGACGGTAGACATCACCATAGGTACAGATATGACCGTTAATGTCTATGCCAAGAAGGACGGCTTCATTCGCAGCAATAGGGTTACAGTTACGGTAGGCACCGGTACTGGCGCCAGTGGTGAAGCAGGTCTGGTGGCTGATATTATACCGGCGATAAGTTTCACCGTGGACCCCAGCAGCATAGATTTCGGTGAGCTGGGTCCTCGTGATACCAGTACCCCTCATACGATAACCATTACTAACACTGGGGCGTGGACGCTGTTAATCACCTGCAGCGTTACCGATGAAGCTGAAGACCTCTATGTGGATGGACTTTTCCTGGACAGAGAAATGTGGAACTTGTTTAGCGCCATTATTGAGAAGGATGACTATCAAGAGACTGATGCCACGCTAACTGTTCCCGAGGACTACACTAGGATAGGTGAGCAAACCGGGACGATAATTTTCTGGGCAGCAGAAGCACCGTAAAAGAGACTTCTATTGGGGAGGGGTAACGATACTCCTCCCCGGGCAAACTGAAAGCCAAAGGAGTGCGCTGTGTTAATTAAAGTAGTCAGAGTATTTCTACTACTTACCGCGTTTTTGATATTGCTCCCCAGTCAAGTACAGGCGTTGGGGGTAGGAGTGTCTCCACATAAGCTGGAATTAGAGGCTTACCCACTGGGTTCAGTAACAAGCTTAATTAATGTCATTAATACCTCAAATGAAAGGTCTGAGTACCAGGTCTATGTTGATGGGGAATGTGAGAATTGGTTCAGTATTACCCCGGCAGAATTTCTGCTTGATTCCCAGCGTAGCCAGGAGGTAAAAATAGCCATTTCACCATCGTTAACCGCTTCTGGTGAGTACAGCGCCGACATTTGTATTGTCTCTCTAGTCTCGGCCTCAGAACTCAAGGTCGGCTGCGGGGTAAAGATACCAGTGCATATCCGGGTAATATCACCACCGCCACTAGCGAAGATGGGGATTAATGTGACTGGACCACTGCTATTAGTGGTGGTCGGTACGGTGGTTCTTCTGTTTGTGGCTCTGGTTGCCGGGATTTTCATCTGGATAAGGCTAAAGACTTATGAGACATAGGAGACTAGCCAGCTTAATCGGAATAGTCGTTCTGGTAGCTATATTATGTAGCTGCTCACCTAATGCATCCTTGCCGGCAAACGGCACTAGTTCACTTCCTACCGACTATAGCTCATCGGTTAAGGTAGTGGTAACTAGAGACTTCGGTAAGCAGATACTTGTCGAGCAGACGGTAATTATAGGAGAGGACACTACCGCCATGGATGCCTTGAGACAAATCGCTAAGGTCAACACTAAATACGGGGGAGGCTTTGTTAGCGCCATAAACAGCATTGGCTCTGAGTATGAGGGGAGTAGCAACAGCAAAAAGGACTGGTTCTTCTATATTAATGGCATATCCAGCATTGTTGGTGCCAATGACTATGTCCTTCGGGGCGGAGATATTGAACACTGGGACTTCAGAGACTGGAGCTACCATGAGTTTGCCCCGGCGATTATCGGTGATTTTCCTCAACCTTTTCTGAGCGGCTTTCAAGGTAAAGTCAGGCCGACAATTATTGTCTACCACAGGGGTCTTGAGGAATACGCTCAATCTGTGGCAGGAAGGCTCAGTGAGCTAGGGGTGAAAGAGATATCAGTCCAGGGTTATGACCAGCTAACCCAAGGCGACCAAGAGCACTGTAACCTCATCTTGCTGGGCACTAAAGATAACGAACTTATATCAGAGTTAAATGATATTTACACCAGGCTAGGTTTTTACGCCTACTTTAGCCAGGAGAAATTGGTGGCTCTTAATTCAAAAGGCGAAGTTGCCAGTGAGTATGGTGCCGGGAGCGGATTAATCCAAGCGACCCAGAACCCGTGGAACCCAAAGGGTGTTGGTGCCAGTGAAAATGTAGTTTGGGTAGTATCGGGTAGCGATGAAGCTGGTGTGGAGAGCGCAGCCAGAGCCCTAATAGACCATCAGGCTGATTTCAAATATGCCCATGCTGTAGTGATAGCTGGGGGAAAGGTTATTAAGCTGCCCCAATGATAAGCCTTAGGTATCAAGATAAAAATACCGTTGTTCACCAGCTAAGTCCCTTAAGCAAGCTGGCATGGGTTGGTAGTATTTTAATCCTGAGTTTAATCTTTAGTAACCCGCTTTATATTCTGCTATTGTTTCTCGCCACCCTACCCCTGATAACTGCTGCCAGGATAGGGCGGGAATGGGCTTCAGTAATGAAGCTGAGCCTGTATCTTTGTACAGCTGTAGTAGTAATAAATGTTCTGGTGAGTTATCATGGCTCCCATGTTCTAGTTGAGGCTCCATTTCGACTTCCGATACTGGGCACCCCTATAATAACCCTGGAGGCAATACTATTCGGGATAGTAATGTCCATTAAACTGCTGGTGATAATCTCAGCGTTTACCCTGCTCACCTTCACCATCCACCCTGATGATATTATGTTAGCGCTGCTAAAGATGAGATTCCCTTATAAGTCAGTCATGGTAACCTCGTTGTCTACCAGATTCATCCCATGCCTGATTGAAGATATACAGCGGATAAGCGATGTGCATAAATCTCGAGGGCTAGAACTGGATAAGGGTAACTGGCTACAGAAGGTTAAAAATCGGGCGGTCATCACCATCCCGTTACTGGCTAACTCGTTGGACAGAGCCGTTCAGGTGGCTGAAGCCATGGAGTCCCGGGCCTTCGGGACAGGGCAGGGGAGAACCTTCTATAAGGAGATAAGGATGACCAAGATGGATATAGTCACCCTAGTCCTGGGTATTTTGCCTTGCGCCTTTGGTATCTTCACGCGTCTCTTGGGATACGGGGATTATCAATACTACCCCACCCTGGGGGTGATTAACCCTGGTACTCTAGAGTGGCTCGTGCTATTTATTATGGTGCTTCTTTTAGTCTCAATATTATTTGTGGCTTTCGCCAGAAGGGTGACTAGCGTTGATTAAATTAGATAATCTAACCTTCAGCTATAACGATACCGATAGGCCAGCCCTGGAGAATATAAACCTGGAAATTGAGGACGGGGAGTTTGTCCTCATCACTGGCCCTTCGGGGGGCGGGAAATCAACCCTGTGCCGCTGCTTTAATGGCTTGGTGCCTCATTTCTACGGAGGAGCGATAAGTGGTAAAGCTCAGGTGCAGGGTCTAGACATAAGGCAGCACTCTACCCGGGAGCTGGCAACCAAGGTCAGCATGGTCTTTCAGGACCCGGAAAACCAACTGGTAACTACCGATGTCGAACGGGAGATTGCCTTCGGTTTGGAAAATCTCAGCTACTCTCGTGACCTTATTGCACGGCGGATAGAGGAATCACTAGATACGGTAGGTATTGCCGACCTTCGCCTCCGGCAACTTAGCGAACTCTCTGGCGGTGAGAAACAGAAGGTGGCTATCGCCTCGGTTCTGGCGCTTCACCCCGAGGTGCTGGTGCTGGATGAGCCTACCTCGGAGCTTGACCCCAAGGGTGCTGAAGAGGTTCTTGCTCTGGCGGAACGTCTTAACGACGAACTGGGTATTACCGTAATCCTTATTGAACACCGTCTGGATAGAGTGATACACCTCGTGGATAGAGTGATAGTAATGGCTGAGGGCAGAATTATAGCCGATGGTAACCCCAGGGAAGTCATGGGTAGTAGCCAGATGGAGGCAGTAGGTATTGGCATACCGCCAGTCACCAGATTGCTCCAGAAACTTAAGGCTCACGGTATCAGCGTGGATAAAATACCGTTAACGGTTAAGGAAGGCAGGATAATATTAAGCAGCATCATCCGCGAGGTGAGAGCCCCTGTTCTTAGTGACAATAAGCCTGATGGTAGCCCCGTAATTTGCATAGATAAGCTATGGTTTACCTACCCCAATAAGACCACTGCCCTGAGGGATGTGAGTTTGACCATCAGCCAAGGAGAGTTTGTTGCTGTTATGGGGCGAAACGCCTCGGGGAAAACAACCCTGGTTAAGCATCTTAATGGTCTGCTACTGCCAAGCAGGGGAAGGGTCGAGGTTGACGGAATTGATACCAGACAAAGCTCTGTTGCTCAGCTAGCTCGCAGGGTGGGCTATGTGTTCCAGAACCCCAACGACCACCTCTTCGCCGATACTGTTGAAGAGGAAGTCGCTTTCACATTAAAGAATCAGGGTGTCGGGCAGGGTGATATTGGGTTGGCGGTCAACCAGATGTTGGTCAAGTTTGACCTTACCCAGTACCGGCATTGCTACCCACGCTATCTGAGTGGTGGTGAAAAACAGCGGGTAGCTCTGACTTCAGTCTTGGTGGCTCAGCCCAAAGTAGTTATTTTAGATGAACCGACGCGGGGGATGGAATATCGGCTAAAAAGGGAACTCATGGGTTTCTTAAATGACTACCAAAAACAGGGGAACATAGTAATTCTGGTGACCCATGACGTGGAGACGGTAGCTGAATGTGCCGACAGGGTCATCCTGCTCAGCGAAGGCAGGGTGGTGGTAGATGGTAACAAGCGAGACGTCCTGTCGAAGGCACTGCTGTTCTCTCCTCAGATAAACCGCCTTGCCCAGGCCTTTGGCAAATACGGTGTGGCGGATAATACATTAACCGTTGACGAAATGATAAGCCAACTGACATGAAGAAAAGCCATATCTTTCTCGCCCTAATCTTAGTTATAGGTACAGCCGCCTTTGTCATTCCCACTTTTGACTCCCCACTGTTGAATTCCCTGTTTAATTGGGGAGTTATAGCTACCATCTTGGTTATTTTGACCACCGTCGCCTTCTTCTTTGAGTTTGAGGCAGCAGCAGTGAGCTCCAAGGAGATAGCCTTGGTGGCAATGCTGGGGACTATATCGGCAGTATTAAGAGTACCTTTCGCTGCTATACCTAATGTTCAGCCGTGTACCTATCTGATAATCTGCACCGGGTATGTATTTGGCCCAGTAGCCGGGTTCACCGTGGGTGCTATCACCGCCCTAGTTTCTAATTTTTTCCTCGGTCAGGGACCATGGACACTATACCAGATGATTGCCTGGGGACTAGCTGGCGTTTCCACTGGCTACCTCAGTCGGTTCAGCATGAACAAAAGGTTATTGGTTGTCTTCGGGATTCTCTGGGGTTATCTGTTTGGCTGGATAACCAACATCTGGTTCTGGACTGCCTTCGTCTATCCCCTGAACCTTAATACCTTTATCCTGACTCAGGTCAATACTATCTGGTTTGATACCTTCCATGCCATAGGCAACGGCATCTTTTTAGGGATTCTAGGCATGAAGACCATAGCCATTTTGCAGAGGTTCAAGAGGAGGTTTTCGGTGGAATATTTATAATATTGTAGCTATTTGCGCTTAGCTTCGCACTGAACAATTGTCCAAGATGTGCAGCTAATGTAACAATTGCTTGTTCTGTTGCCTCTTTGAACAAAAGCCCACATTGTTCAACATCCAACAAATGCTTATTTTGTGCAAAGTGTTTAACTGCTTGATAAGCGATACCATCCCACAGATTGAGTACCCAGGAAGCCTGTGGCAGAATGTGAGGATGGTAACGCCTTTTCCATTTTCCTTGCCCGGGTACCTTTAA
>Ga0114920_10001468_pt1 | contig 10824 bp, 9 predicted proteins | sample ChitaG_FD_88683 | JGI IMG/M metagenome (GOLD analysis project Ga0114920, IMG submission 88683) | Deep subsurface microbial communities from South Pacific Ocean to uncover new lineages of life (NeLLi) - Chile_00310 metaG | ecosystem: Environmental > Aquatic > Marine > Oceanic > Sediment ...
AAGCTTAGCATTTTGGATCGTCTGATGATGACTACGTACCATCCTTAGCGATCTTTTTTCCTGTGACAGCCTCCAGTCTCTCCCCGACATAACTCTCAAGACCAGCAGAAGCTTTTGAGAAAGCTTCCGCTGTAGTAATGGTAGCGGGATGCTGGTTGAACTGGTCGACTTCCATACCATTCTCGTCCCAGGATTGGAGCACGTAGGGAATTTTGCTCATCTTGTCGATAACTTCATAAGGCACATCATCGTACAGGATTTCTTCCTCGAAAGTCAGGTCTTCACATTGTACGAAGAGCGGATCGAGCACATATGGTGGCATGGTGTAAACAATATCGCCAGCTATTTTTTCGACATCCCAAAAGTGGTTTTTCCCAGCGACAACAGGTCCATAGCGCATAGAGCAGGCCAGCATTTTACTGGGTAGAGCATTTTCTTTCAGTAAGTGGAAAGCGCGCCGGAAGACATAAATACCCAACCAGTGCTTATCTGCCCATGTGAGCTGAATCCCCCTGCGCTGTGCTTGCTGATCCAGGGCTGGATGTTCGGTAAGCCTGCCAATCATCATTGTGATCACCGCCCGCCACTTGCTCATGTCAACTTTCTTTTCATTGGCGATTTCGAGACCATCAGCTGCAGCATTAGCAACCGCCCATATCTGGGGCAGTGTGAAGCAGGTGGTGACATTGGTGGGGATAGCCATTGAGGTCAGCGTGCGAACAACTTCTACCCCTTCGGTGCTGGCAGGAACCTTGATCATCAAGTTTGGCGCAATGGCACGTATCTCCTGGGCGGTCTCGACCATCTTATCCACATCAGTCAATAGACGGGGATCCAGCTGACCGGATATGTAACCGAATCGACCGCCAGAGGCCTCCCAGATTGGCATCATCATTTCAGCCCCACGCTTGATCACTTCCTTGTAAGTAAGCCAATAGTAGTCTTGCAGATCCAGGCCAGAATTCGATGTGATCAAATCATCGATCCACTCATTCCAAACTTGAGGATCTTTCTTTACCGCGGTCAATGATAGCGGCGGGTTGGTGGTGCAGCCGCGCACCAGGCTCTGTGCGGGATCGTCCAGGACGAATATGCGGTTGAGCTGTTCTTCGAGGGTTGATTTTTTCTCTGGTGGCGCTTTTGCGACCATTTCCTCGACCCATGATTCAAAAACCAGGGGTGATGAATCCCACCAGATTTCCAGATCGGAATTTACTTGCGCCAGACGTTCGAGTACACTTTGATTCATTTTTAAGCCTCCATTAGATTTCATAATTATAAAATGTTTTTGGTTCTGTGAACTGCAATTGGCGAAACCTATTTTATTTATGGTAAAATGTCACCCATTGCCAGTAATGCCAACGCGCGCAGTGGTAAAATCTTTTTTGAGGTGAAAAAATCCTGGGAGAGCTGATTATGGCCTCCCCTGACGGATTCAAAGCGCATATGCTTAACGATTGGATCTTTATTGGAATTTTCCTTCTTCTCGCCCCAATTTTTCCGGCAGCAGCTTTACTCATCCCGAGACTGATTGCCCCCCGGAAACCAAATTCACTCAAATCAGAAACTTACGAATGTGGAATTGAAACCTACGGTGAAACCTGGGTTCAGTTCAAAGCCCAATATTACATCTTCGCACTTGTCTTCTTGATTTTTGACATTGAAATTGTCTTTTTGTATCCATGGGCAGTTGCATTCGAACAGCTTCCGATGTTTGCAGTGTTTGAAGGGGTGCTGTTCATCCTGATCCTGGTAGCAGGGTTGTTTTATACCTGGCGCAAGGGTGTCCTAGAATGGGTATAGGGGGCTCAAGGTCTAAAAACCAAAAGGCTGATGGATATATTTCCTCAGCCTTTTTGTACGCGTTAATTTCGGTGGAATATTATCGATATGGAGAGTTGGAATGAGCGATCCAGTAAATTCCATTGCTGAATGGTTGAGGACGATTTTGGCCAGCTGGGGATTATCAGAAGGTCTGATAACCGTGATCCTGGCTGTTTTGGGAGTGGTGATACTGGCAACCTTCGTTTTGGTCGTCGATATCCTGTTGGTGTGGATCGAACGCAAAATGGTTGCCCGTTTCCAAGACAGATTTGGACCGAACCGTGTCGGACCGTATGGCATTATTCAGCCCATCGCAGATGTGATCAAACTGCTGATCAAAGAAGATATCATGCCCATGGGAGCGGATAAATTTATCTTCAACCTGGCACCCATAATTGCCCTGGCGACAGTACTGCTCTTATGGGCGGTGGTTCCTCTTGCGCCTACGGTTATCGGTGCAGATATCAACGTCGCAGTACTTTATGTGGTCGCAATTGGGTCTATTGGAACTTTGGGGATCATCATGGCGGGATGGGCTTCCAACAATAAATATGCTCTCCTGGGTGCATTCCGCACGGTTGCCACGATGATCGCCTATGAAGTCCCGATGATCATAGCTCTCCTGATCCCGGTACTTCTCGCCCGGTCGATGGGCATGCAAACGATTGTAAATGCGCAAAGCCCCTGGTACATATTTATAGTTCCGCTTGCCGCAGTTATTTTATTTGTCTCATCAATTGCTGAACTGGGTCGCACTCCATTTGATATCAGTGAGGCCGAATCAGAGATCGTTGCCGGGTTTCATATCGAATACACGGGGATGAAGTTTGGACTTTTCTACGCCGGTGAATTGCTGCATGCGTTGACCGTATCGGCATTAATTGCTACGATATTCCTCGGCGGTTGGCGTGGACCATACGTCGACCAGCTGCCTCTCCTCGGCCCAGTGTATTTATTTATCAAGGCTTTCCTGGTCTATTATTTGATCATGTGGGTGCGCTACTCATTCCCACGCGTGCGCATCGACCAGATGCTCGGTTTCAACTGGAAGTTTCTCACCCCATTAGCTTTATTCCTATTAATCGTCGTCGCCATCTTAGATAAGGCTATGGCTGATGTTAATACTGTCTGGTATGTCCTGGTGATGCTGGGAGCGAATTTGCTGATCGTCTGGGGAACGATGATGATCCTGCGCAGGTATGCCCGCATTGAGCGGGTGAGGATCGCGGAAGAGCGTCCTGTTGCAAGGGCTCCAGAGTCTGATAATAATGAACTAGTTGGACAGGAGTAAGGTGATGACTGTTATGCAAGTTGTTTTTCTGGTAACAGCAGTCGTATCCCTGGGTGGGGCGGTGATGGTTGTCACAACTCGCAACTTGATCCACGCTGCTCTGTGGTTGATCCTGACATTGTTTGGAGTAGCAGTGATGTATGGTCTGCTGAGCGCGCCATTTTTTACCGTGATCCAGGTGGTGATTTATATCGGTGCGATCGCAATCCTGATGATTTTTGCCATCATGCTGACACGCAGGGTGAAGCAGGAGCCGGGCAGCAGCGTCAACAAGGGCTGGTGGTTGGCAGGATTGATGGCACTGGTGCTTTTTACGGCTTTGGTCTGGATGCTCAGTACGTGGCCTGGTTTTCAAACAACATTACCGGAGCTGCCTCAAGATTTTGATTCCATCAAAGTGCTTGGTGCTGCCCTGGTATCAACCGAAGGTTATGTGATCCCCTTCGAAATCGCCTCGGTTCTGCTGCTGGCAGCCCTGATTGGTTCAGTAGCAGTGGCTTGGGAGAGAAAATCATGATTTCATTATCCTATTTCTTGGTATTTGCAGCCGCACTATTTTGTATCGGTCTTTATGGTGTCCTGGCTCGCAAAAACGCAATCGCCATTCTCATGGGTATCGAGCTGATGCTCAATGCGGTGGTAATCAATTTGATCGCCTTCTGGCGTTTTCGCAGTCCAGAAATGATCACCGGTCAGGCATTTGGTGTCATTGTGTTTGCAGTAGCTGCAGCGGAAGTGGCGGTTGGCTTGGCTTTATTCATCGCTATCTTTCGCCGTCGCAATACAATTGCTGCCGACGAGATCGATCTCTTGAAATGGTAAACGGAGGACAATAATGGAACCATCGACAATTGTCTGGCTGCTGCCTGTACCACCGTTGCTGGCTTTCTTCTTGATCATCTTTTTGACCAACCGCAACAAGACGTTCAGCCACCTGCTGGGTATTACCGCAGCCTTACTTTCTTTCGTTGGCAGCATGGTGATCGTCACCCTGGCGATACGTTCGGGCCACCTTGGTGAGGAACCCTTCACTTCAGTTATCAATTGGTTCCCGACTGGAGACACCTGGTTCCAAATTGGGGTCTGGGTTGATCCACTAACAGTGGCAACATTGTTCTTTGTCGCCATCACCATCCTGATGATCTTCATATATAGTGTCGGCTACCATAATTTTGGACAGCCAAAGGGCGATCATGATCAACCCGGTTTGCCACCCCATGGTGCAACCCTGGAAGATGAGCATGGTCATAAACACAGGGTGCCTTCCATTGAACCGATGTACTCGAGGTTCTTCGCCTTTATCTCATTGTTTGCCTTTGGTATGTATGTCCTGGTGGTCTCGAACAACTTGCTGACTTTATTCGTGGGCTGGGAGATCATGGGCTTATGTTCGTACCTGCTGATTGGGTTCTGGTATGCAAAGCCATCTGCTAAAGCCGCAGCAGTAAAAGCTTTCCTCACTACCCGTATCGGCGACGTGGTTATGCTGCTTGGCCTAGCTTACTTGTATTACCTGGCGGGCAGCCTGAGCTATGATGTCATCTTCTCGGAGGAAACTCTCCACCTCTTAACCTCCACCGGCACACCTTTTGTTGGGATTTCTGCAGCGGTGTTGATTGGTTTATTCCTGTTCTTCGGCACGGTTGGAAAATCTGCCCAATGGCCGTTACATGTTTGGTTGCCAGATGCAATGGAAGGTCCCACGCCTGTTTCCGCCATGATTCATGCCGCAACCATGGTTTCTGCGGGTGTGTACCTGGTGATCCGGGTCTTCCCGATTATTTCCGCTGGAATGCAGCATGGTGAACCGACTATCACCATGAACGTGATGGCATTCATCGGAGCATTCACAGGTCTCTTTGCGGCCACGATTGCATTGGCTCAAAATGACATCAAGCGGGTCCTGGCTTATTCCACCATATCACAGCTGGGCTACATGATCGCGGCCATCGGCATAGGGGCATATGTGGCAGCCGCATTTCACCTGTTTACCCATGCCTTCTTTAAAGCCTTGTTGTTCCTGGGCTCTGGCTCGGTCATTCACGGCGTTGAGCATGGTGTCCTGCATACCGGTGAAGATATCGACCCCCAGGATATGTTTAATATGGGTGGGCTGCGCAAGAAGATGCCCTTGACTTTCTGGACATTCTTGATCGGTGGTTTTGCCCTCTCAGGCTTCCCATTCATCACGGCTGGATTCTGGTCGAAGGACGAGATCCTGGCAGACGCATTTGCCCATGCAAACTGGCCGGTCTTGATCGTTCTGGCATTCGCAGCTCTGCTGACTGCTTTCTACACCATGCGCCAGATCACGCTCACTTTTCTTGGGAAATCACGCACAAAATCTGCGGAGCACGCCGTTGAGTCAAAATGGACCATGACCTTACCCCTGGTCTTATTGGCAGCCTTTGCCATCATTGCTGGTTGGCCAGGTATTCCTGGTGATTTTCCGTTGATCGGCGGTTTCATTCCTAATTTCGTGCACGAGTTTGTCGGTGAAACTCTGGCTGAACATCCAGAAGCGATCACCTTCAGCTGGATCCCGTTGTTGATTTCGTTAGGGGTTTCCCTGGGAGGCCTGGCGCTGGGCTGGTGGGTTTACCGTGATATTCCAGCTGGCGCACCTGACCCGCTGGAGAAACCACTTGGACCGGTTTATAAGCTGCTTAAGAATAAATACTACTTCGATGAGCTGTACAACTATATATTCGTGCGACCTTCCTTATGGCTGTCGCAAACGTTCACATACCTGTGGCTCGATCGAAAGCTCATCGACGGATTTCTGCATTTTATTTCCCGCATAACTTTCAGCCTGGGAAGCATCTTCCGCAACTATATCGATAAACCAGTGATCAATGGTTTCGGTGATTTTGTCGGTGAGAGTGTGAAGCGCATTGGTCGTACCGGACGCTTTATCCAGACTGGTCGTGTCCAGCAGTATATGGTCATGGCTCTGATCATCGCATTCGGAACGCTGTTCTACTATCTATTTATCTTATCGCAGCCATGAAATATCTTAAGATGAGCGTACTTATCGAGGTCATTTCGACTCAGGGTTTCAGGAGCACCGTATGGATTTTATCTTAGATCATCTGCTCACCCTAATTCTGTTTACTCCGATTCTCGTGGCAGTCATCGTAATACTGCTGCCGAGTGGGGAGGTCAAACTGCAGCGCTGGGTAGCATTCCTGGGAAGCCTTATTCCGCTGGCTTTATGCCTCATCCTATGGGTAAATTTCAATCCGAGTCAGCCCGGCTTCCAATTTCAAGAGCAGTACGCGTGGTATGAACCGATCAACTCCTCCTATCATGTTGGTATTGATGGCATTTCCCTGACGATGGTAGTGCTGACCACGCTCCTGACTCCCCTGGCAATCCTTGCTTCATACACCATCAAAGATCGGGTCAAGGCTTACATGTTCTTTTTCTTGATGCTGGAAATGGGAATGCTGGGCGTATTTCTCAGCCTCGACCTGCTGGTCTTCTTCGTTTTCTGGGAGCTTGGGTTGGTTCCCATGTATTTCCTGATCAACCAGTGGGGCAGCGAAACGGGTGAACGAGAAATCTGGGGGCGGAAAATCAAAGCCCGCACATATGCTTCCTTTAAATTCATGATCTACACCATGGCGGGTTCGTTGGGACTGCTGCTGGCGATCCAGCTGATCGGTGTGGTTGCTGGGACTTTCGACCTGCTGATCTTGTTTAAAGAAATGGGCAGCTTAGAAGGAACCCTGATGGGCTTCCCGGTCAGCACGGTCAAAACGGTTGCCTTCTGGGCCTTTGTGGTTGCCTTTGCGATTAAAGTTCCTGTGTGGCCTTTCCACACCTGGCTGCCGGATGCCCATACCGAAGCACCGACTGCTGGTTCGATGATCCTGGCAGGTGTCCTGCTGAAACTAGGCGCATATGGTTTCTTGCGCCTGGTGCTGCCGCTCTATCCTGCGGAATCAAAATATTATGCTGGCGCTTTAGCTTTCCTGGCGACCATGGCGATCATCTTCGGCGCATTGGCATCCTACGGGCAGAGAGACTTCAAACGCCTGGTGGCTTATTCCTCAGTCAACCACATGGGATTCGTGATACTGGGCATTGCTGCTGCTGCTTTCGCAATAAATTCGGATAACGCGACCCTGGCACTTAATGGTGCCGTTCTGCAGATGTTCAACCACGGTCTCTCTGCGGCGGGTATGTTCTTCCTTGTAGGTGTAATTTATGAGCGCACCCACACCAGGGATTTGAATGAGTATGGAGGCCTGTTCCCGTTGATCCCGGTATATGGAGGCATTCTGATCTTTGTTTCAATGGCCTCCCTGGGATTGCCGACTATGGGTGGGTTTATTTCCGAATTCCTGGTAGTTCGTGGAGCCTGGCCGATTTTCACATTCTTTACTATTCTGAGCATGATCGGTCTCTTCTTTACAGGTGCGTACATACTGAAAGCTATCAAGCAAGTGTTGCATGGACCATTAAATGAGCGGTGGAAGGGACATGTGAGTGAAATCAATGTCCGCGAGGCGTTCATCATCACCCCACTTATGGTGTTGATGCTGCTGATTGGCGTTTGGCCAGCTGTCCTGCTGGATGTGATCAACCGAGCAGTGATGATGTTCTATTCGCTCTATTCTTGATTGAGGTGAATGATGTCGTTCCCAATTCTTAGCGTAATCATCTTTACCCCTATCATCACCGGGTTATTGCTTTTGATCATTCCTGGTGAACGAAAGACCGAAATTCGCGTAACTGCCCTGGCAGCTTCGTTCATCGCTTTGGCTCTTTCAACCTGGGTATACTTCTCTTACAGCACGGACATTGGCGGTTACCAGTTTGTAGAAAAATATGATTGGTTCCCACCTCTGGGAATTTCATATCATGTGGGTGTGGATGGAATGAGCACCCCCTTGATGGTGCTGACCGGGATCGTCATGTTTACCGGTGTGCTGATTTCCTGGGGACTTGATGACCGCCCACGTGAGTTTTTTGCATTCCTCTTCATCCTGGCATCTGGTGTATTTGGCGTTTTTACAGCACTTGATCTATTTGGCCTGATCTTCTTTTACGAAATTGCGGTCTTCCCGATGTACCTGCTGATTGCCATCTGGGGTTGGAAGGTAACCCGCAAATATGCGGCAATGAAGCTGACCCTGTACCTCTTTATCGGCTCGGTAATCGCTCTGGTCGGGATCCTGGCGATGTACTTTGCTTCCGGGCTAAATACTTTCAACATGCTGGCGCTTGAGACTGCAGGTTTCTCTCCCGAGTTTCAGAAATTCTGGTTCCCCTTCGTATTTTTCGGCTTCGCAGTGCTGGGAGGTATCTTCCCCTTCCACAATTGGAGCCCGGATGGTCACGTAGCCGCTCCCACAGCAGTCTCCATGTTCCACGCAGGTGTGCTGATGAAGCTGGGTGCTTTTGCAGCCCTGCGGGTCGGAATCATGCTGCTGCCGGAAGGAGCCAGGTTCCATTTACCCTGGATAATTGTGCTTACCTTGATCAACGTGGTCTATGGCGCTTTTATCGCTATGGTCCAGACGGACTTTAAGTATGTTATCGGCTTTTCCTCAGTATCCCATATGGGATTGGTCTTGATGGGATTCGCCACCTTGAATGGTGATGGCATGCTGGGTGCGGGCGTACAGATGTTCTCGCACGGCATCATGACAGCCCTCTTCTTTGCTGTCGTCGGTGTGGTTTACGACCGGGCGCATACCAGGGAGATACCTAAATTGGGAGGTTTTGCGCGCCTGATGCCGCTTGTAGCCGCCGCGTTTGTGGTGGGCGGCATGGTATCGATGGGTATGCCGGGATTCTCTGGATTCGTGGCTGAATTCCCCATCTTTATGGGATTGTGGCGCTACCAGCCATGGATTGCCATTGTGGCCTCCATCTCCATAGTAATCACCGCTTCCTATATCATTCGGGCTATTGGCAAGGTGTTCTTTGGAAAAATGCCAGAGGAGTTCGTCGGTCAATTCGGTGACGCCACTGTTTTAGATAAGGTTGCTTTAGGTCTATTAAGTGCGGTCTTAATAGTTGTCGGCGTATATCCAGCCATCATGGTCAATATGGTTGAATCGGGAGTTGAGAACATAATGCGCCTATTGGGAGGTGCTTAGGTGTTCAGTATTAGTTCAGAAATGATCCGGGCGGTTCTACCAGAAATCGGTCTCGCAGTATTAGCTTTGATCGTGCTGGTTTTCGATTTAGTCTGGCGTGGAAAAGAAAAGCGCGGCCTGGGTTGGCTCACTGCAGGCGGCCTGGTGGTGGTTTTTCTCATAACTTTGATTTTCTCCCGTCCAGGTGGAGAATCAGTACAGGTTTGGGGCGGGATGCTGCGCCATGACTGGCTAAGCTATTCATTCACCCTGCTGTTCATATTCGGGGCAGCGGCCACCAGCCTTTTTGCTATGGAAATGAAACCCCTTGGTCAAAAGGGCGAGTTCTACCTTCTGCTGCTTGTCTCGACAATCGGTATGTCCCTGATGGCGGCTTCAGCAGATTTAATCATGCTTTTCCTGGCCATAGAAACCACCTCAATTCCGTTATACATTTTAGCTGGGTTTTATACGCAAGATAACAAGTCGACAGAAGCAGGTTACAAGTATTTTCTATTTGGTGCGATGACCTCGGCAGTCATGCTGTATGGCTTCAGCTTGATCTACGGATTTACCGGTACGACGGATATCTATGCCATCACCGAGATGGTTGTATCGGGTGAGGTTGCACTGACCCTGGCTATTGGGACATTGATATTAGTCATGGTTGGTTTTGGTTTCAAAATTTCTGTCGTTCCCTTCCATTTCTGGGCTCCCGATGTTTATGAAGGCGCACCCACACCTGTGGCAGGTTTCCTGTCAACAGCCTCCAAAGCGGCTGGTTTTTCAGTGCTGATGAGAGTCTTGCTGACCGTCTACGCGGACCCAGATGTGATCCCTTACTGGGTGATCGTCATCGCAGCATTGTCCGTATTCTCGATGACCCTGGGTAACGCCCTGGCTCTACCCCAGAAGAATATTAAACGTCTGCTGGCATATTCTTCGATCTCACACGCGGGTTATGCGCTGATCGGTGTAGCAGCTTTATCAGAACTGGGTATTGCATCCGTGGTTTTTTACCTGATAGTTTATGTTGTCACCAACCTGGCTGCCTTTGGAATTGTGGCAGCATTTTGGCGCATTTCCGGGTCGGATCAAATTTCCGATTATGCGGCTCTCAGTCGCCGTTCACCCAAATTAGCCTTGATCATGATGGTCACATTCCTCTCGCTGGCAGGCATGCCGCCACTGGGTGGATTTGTGGCGAAATTCTTTGTCTTTGCCGCCGCGGTGAATGCTGGCCTGGTCTGGTTGGCGATCATCGGCGTACTGAATACCATTGTCGGTCTGTACTACTACCTGGTGGTGCTCAAAGTCGTATATCTGTACCGGTCGGAGGAAGAGGACAAACCGGTGCCCCTGACACGGCCCTATGCCCTGGCACTCACCATCCTGGTAGCCGGGATAATCCTATTGGGAACATTATTCGGTCCCTGGGCAGAATGGTCCACTCGTGCAGCCTCTGCCCTGTTCTAGAAATTAGGTATTCGTAACTCGTTATGGTCAAAAATTACGTATGTTCAGACAAAGTAACCTTTATTTGTCCTTTTTCGCACATTGACGATTATAATTGGAATGTGATAGAATCGGCGCGCCATGAGCCAGAAAGGTGATTCG
>Ga0114920_10001470_pt1 | contig 10821 bp, 5 predicted proteins | sample ChitaG_FD_88683 | JGI IMG/M metagenome (GOLD analysis project Ga0114920, IMG submission 88683) | Deep subsurface microbial communities from South Pacific Ocean to uncover new lineages of life (NeLLi) - Chile_00310 metaG | ecosystem: Environmental > Aquatic > Marine > Oceanic > Sediment ...
AGATGCGGTAATCCAGTCCTTGCTCGATATACAGCGCAGGCCGATCAAACGCCTTGAGGACAAGACCGAGATTCTTGCAATCCAGCGCGAGGCTCTGCGCGATGTCAACAACCAGCTGCTTAACCTTCAGAACGAATCACTGACCCTGCGCCTGGAATCCACTTTCTCCAGCCGAACGGCTTCCTCAAGCGATGAAAGCAAACTCCTGGCTACTGCCACTTTCTCTGCGGTCAAAACCAACCACCGTGTCGAAGTGACCCAGCTGGCCCAGGAGGCGATAGTCAACAGCCACCGTTTCTTGAGCCAGGCAAGAGTAGTCGGCACCAATACGGTCGGGATAAACGTGCTCGGTGGAACTTCCCGAACCAACGCTCCCGGAGCGGGAAGAATCAAGGGCGGTGTGGCTATGGAGCTGACTGACACCCTGGGCTCCCTCGGCCTGACAGGTGATTTTACCCTGAGGATCGACCCCGACGGGGCCGGCTCGCACTCCGCTGTGGAGATTACCGGCCTGGATGCCTCCACCACCATTTCCCAGTTCATCGAAAAGATCACCGGCCAGGTGGGATCTGTAAAAGCTCACCTGGTTTACGATGAAGCGCTCGGCGGCAAGGCGATGCAGCTTTCAAGCGACTTTGTGGGAATCGATATCAGCCTGAGCGGCGTAGTGGCAGAGGCTGTTTTCGGCATTGACTCCGGGGCAACGGTCAATTCCGGCTCGCCTGCAGGGATCGGCTCTGCCAGAGCGTACGCGGCAGTAAATCCTGAAGATCTGACGGTCGGAACATATACAATCGTCTCCAGCGATGGAAAAGCCGGCAGCGTGTCCGGCACGGTGGACCTGGCCGCTGCAGCAGGCGGCGGTAATATTCTCGAGCTTACCCTCGATGATCTGGGTGTCCAAGAATTTAACGATTTCGAGATCGACCCGGACGCTTCAGGGGCCACCGGAAGTGTTGCCGTGCGCAAGGAGGACGGCACCCCCCTGAGCGCAACCGATACGATCGGCAACCTGATCGAGGCGATAAACCGCTCCATACCCGATGTGACTGCCCAGCTCGCGGATGGTGCAGGCGGCGAAACATATCTTCGAATAATCGCCAACGAGGGCGGACGGGATATCACAGTAAGCCAGCTCGGCAGTAATAACGGCATATTGAAAAAAGTCTTAGGCGCCGGCGGCGATACCCTCACCAGCAGCAATGCCACCAGCGACAGCGGCGATTTCACGCTTGTGCAGATATTTTACCGCAGAGGAAGCATAACTGCCGAGTCGCGGCGGGTGGTATCCGGCACCAAGGAGGACTACCGGACCTACGGCGTGGCGGACCTGATCGAGGGTGTGACGATAGTGGGCTCGCCGATTGGAGACGTGTTTACACCGGGCACGGCCCGCCTGCAGGTAAACAGCAGCAGCAGCATGGCTATCGAAGGCAGCACCAAAACCCAGATGTTCGGCGTCAGCGGGGTCACCGACAGCTCCTACGCAACCGGGCTGGCTCTCGATGCGGACGGAAGCGGCCTGATCGGCCTGAATAAGGCGATCAACGACCTCAACGCCGCGGGTGCCTTTGCTCTCGATGGCGGAGCCGGGATCACTGCCGGTACTTTCCGCGTGGGGGATACGATCCTTTCGATCACCCAGGATGAAATCGACAATGGAATCACCCTGGCCGAGGTACTGGCCCGCATCAACAGCGCAGGTGAAGGTGTAGTGGTGACTTATGAAGCGGGAACCGACCGTTTCGTGACCACCACCTCCAATTACGGCCCTGAAGATACAATCAGTTTCGGCAACTATACCGGAGCAACCGGTACCAGCAACGTTCTCAAAGCACTCGGCCTGACAAACTCTCCGACAGGCATCCTGACCTCTGTCGGAACGAGTACCGGCAGAATCGACGAGGAAGCCGAGCTGATCCAGGCAGGGTTCAGTACCAAGCCCACATCCGGTACTTTCAGTATCAACGGTATCTCGATCGAGGTCGATGCCGCCGCGGACAGCCTCTACGACATTATTGAAAGAATCAACTCCTCAGCTGCCGGAGTCACCGCCTCTCTCGATTCGGTCTCCAACCAGATAAGCCTGGTTCAGAATGTGGACGGGGACACCACGGCAGACTATATCAGGGTCGGTTCGAACTCCGATACCAGCAACCTGCTCACGGTTCTGAGAATTACAGCCGGAGCCAGCGGCGACGGCTCGATCTCCAATGTTGAATCCGCCAAATCCCAGGCCACTGTGGGCAGCCAGCGCAAAACCGCTGAACTCACAGTGGACAATATCAGCTACAGCCGAAACACCAATACAATCGACAACATCACTCCCGGGGTAACTTACGAACTGCTCGGAGTGACTGAATCTCCGGTTACAGTTACCATTAGCGGGGATACAGATCGCGCCGTGGAGTCGATTGCCCGTTTCGTGACGGAGTACAACAAGACGATCAAGATGCTCAATCCTGAACGTCTCAACGCCAGCGAGCGCAAGTTTCTCGAGCCGATAACCGACGGGGAACGGGCCACGCTGACATTCAACGAGCTTATCGACCGTCTGGACAAGTTCGAAACCTACAACAAGAACGAGACTATCCGCCGGGACAGCACCCTTCAGTTCCTCCAAACACAGCTTCGCACCTCGGTTTTCACACAGGTGGATATCCCGGGCAGCAATCTAACCAGCATTGCCAATCTGGGCATCTCGAGCGGCAATCCCGGAAGCCCTCTGACGCAGAATTACGAGGGAGTACTGGTGGCCGATTCGGTCGAATACGACAAAATCCTCGAGGCTCTTCAGAACAACCAGCTCCTGATCGACGCTCTGAACAACGACGACCAGGCGGTTTTCAGGCTTTTCAGCCAGGATGCGCTTTCGAAGGTTAAAATAACCGGTACCAGCGCTTTCGATGGGGGAACACCCCTGGCCAATGATATAATCTTTCAAGTTCACAACGGCTCTAAGAGCGCCCTGATTACCCTACCTGCAGGCACCTCGGATAAAACCGATATATTGAGCGTTATCACTAATAGGCTGGTGAGAGAGGGTATTGACGATATCAAGGTGTCTTTCGATGCCGGCGACCATCTGGTTTTCGAAAGCGAAACGACCAGCGGAAGGGCGTTCATCCGGATTCTGGATGCCACCGAACAGTCCGAGACAGATCGGATCCTCTCGCGATTCGGAATTGCCGGTGGATCGTTTCTTGGCCAGGAAGCCGAAAGCCGGGCCGGTGTTGCGGAAAAACTCAACAAGCAACTTCGAGAGGCCACCGGCGTGTCAGGATATATCAGCCGGAGAGTCTCTTTCGGAGGAATTTACGGCCAGGGAACGATATTCGACGAGATAGTGCAGGTTCAGGATCAGATCCTCCGGAAAGAGGAAAGGATCGCGCAGAGGGAGGAACGTTTGCGCCGGAAGTTTACCAATATGGAACAGGTCATCGCCAGGCTCCAGGAACAGCAAAACCTCCTTGATAGTTTCATCCAGGTCGTGACTGCGTCTCAAACAGCCTTTAACAATAACCGGTAGTAAGTAGACGGCCGCCGAATTCACCTTGGGCGGTCGGTTAAGAGATAAATATTTACCGGGGGGAGTAGATCAAACAATGAAACTTACACTTGACGGAAAACAGATCCGCACCGCCGAATTCGGCGAGGACACTCTGTCCGACCTGATCCGAAATCTCGAGCAGAAAATCGCTCCGGAGAGAGTTATCGTCTCAATGACCCTTGATGGAGAACCACTTGATCAGACCGGCGAAGCGGCAAAGGCCGGTGTGCCTGTCGACGAACTGGACAGTCTTGAGGTAAACACCCAGGAGGTAGCCACTCTCGCTCGCAACACCCTGAATTCTCTTATGGATTACCTTCCCCGGCTGGTCCGCGGGGTGGATGGATGTGTCGAGATGCTAAACGGGGCGGATGAAAAGGAGGGCCATCTGGCCCTTGGCGACCTGATCGACGGACTTCAGCTAGTGTCTTCGGCCTGGAGGGGGATCGCCATGTTTATCAATATCAAGGACCGCGAACCCGGGGAAATGATGCCGGACATGCAGGAATTTTCGGATGTGCTTGATTATATAGTTCAGGCGCAGGAAAACGGCGACACTGTTCGGTTATGCGACCTGTTGGAATTTGAGCTGAAACCAATTCTCGACTCATGGCTGGAACATGCAAACGAACTGGCCACAGCCCTTGACATATCGGCCTGATCCAGGGGTTAAGCACACAAGATGAACTATTTCAGCCTGAACATGCAAGCCCTCGCCCGTTTCGACCCGGACCTTGCCAGTCGGCTGAACTCTGCGGCACAGGCGGCGGCCGATATTATCCAGACCAGAGCCGGGGTTCCTTCGATACGCCTTCAGAACGCGGGCGGTCGGCCCTTTACCCTTCACAGCACGGTAAACCCGCTGCGTGAGGCAGAGCGCCTGGTTGAGTCGCAATACACAGAGAACAGCAACGCCTGCATAGTGTATGGTTTCGGCCTGGGCTACCACGTGGACGTTCTGCTTGAAAAACTTCCCGAAAATTCATCCGTACTTGTAGTTGAACCGCAGATTTCCATTTTCAAGCTTGCCCTAGCGCTGCGGGATTTAAGGCACCTGCTGGACAACCCGAACGTTTTCTGGGCCGTGGGGGAAAAAGAACACGATGTTCCGGCCCATTTCAGCCAGATATTCCGGGTCATCGCCCTGGAAGGAGTTACAATAATCGCCCACCATCCCTCGGTCAGGCTCTGCGGGGAATATTTCAACCTGATCGATGAACTCTGCCGCAAGTGGATTATTACAGTGGGCGGCAATTTCCTGACCAATGTCTCCGCGGTAAGGACTTACCTGACCAACACTCTGGCCAATATTCTCGCAATTGTTGACAATCCTCCGATCAAGCGGCTGTTCGGCCGTTTTCGTAACGTCCCCGGGATTGTCATTTCCGCCGGTCCTTCTCTGGATAAAAACATCGGCACACTGCGGGTGCTGGAAAAGCATGCGGTGCTTATCTGCGTGGATACCGCTCTCGGCCCCCTTCACCGCTCGGGTGTAAAGCCGCACCTGGTACTTGCCGGCGACCCCGGCGAAGCCAATTTCAGGCATCTCCAGGGCCTCGGTGGAACCGGTGCAGCGCTGGTCGCAGAACCGATGACCCATCCACGGATCGTGTCCGAATTTGTCGGGGATAAATTTATCATGAGCTTTGATGAAGTGCTGATGAAAAAACTTGCAGAACTTGTCGGTGATTTCGGCATTATCAAGGCTTGGGGTTCGATCTCTACGGGCGCTTTCGACCTGGCGCATCGACTGGGGTGCGACCCGATAGTTTTTGTCGGCCAGGACCTTGCTTTCAGCGGCGGCCGATACTATGCCCACGGCACCTTCCAGGAAAAGCGCTGGCTGCGCGAACTGGCCCATCCCCGCACCCTTGACGATGTTCACCAGTGGCGCATGTCCAAAGAGAACGATCTCGATGCCACTGATATTTTCGGCCGGCATGTGCGTACCTCGAAAGCCCTCGAGGCTTACCGCCATTATTTCGAACGAGAAATAGCCTCAACCGAGGCCAGGGTGTTCAACGCCACTGAGGGCGGCGTGGGATTCAGCGGAGTGGAGAACCTGCCCCTGGAGGAAGTACTCTGGCGTTTCGCACGCAGAGAACGGCCAATCCGATCAATAATCCTAAACGCCCGCTCCAGCAGGAACGAGCAGGAAATCACGCGGCTGTTTAACTACCTCCAAACCACCGGAACTGAGCTCGAAAACGTGCGTAAACTCTGCAACGAGGGATTCGAGGCTGCCCGCAGGATCCATCAGCAAGAAAACACCGACCGAGAGGAAGACTATCATAAAGTCGAAGAAATATATGAGAAAATCTACAACCGCCAGGAAGTTCTCAAGATGCTGGAAAACGCAAATCAAGGGGGGCTGCTCACTTTCCAGCGTGGAGCGGAAAAACTCAAAGGTCGCGAAATGGACGATCAGCTGATTGAGGAAGCAGCCCATCTTTACGGGACGTTTTTTATCAGTTTCTACCAGACAGCCGCGCTGTTGAAAAAACGTTTCAAGCAGGCAGCGGTGGATCTCGGCTGCAAGATGTCGGCCGTGCATCCGGACGAGGAGGAAACAGCAAAAATTCCTCAGGCAAGTTGAGCGTGTTCTGCTACAGGGCTCAACTTTTCCCCGTTTTGTCCGATAAATTTATTGAATGCCTGAAAGATCCTCTCAGGTAATTAATCAGGAGTTGAGAGTTTCAATGCAGAAAAATCTCGGCGTTAAAAACTACCAGTCAATGCAGATCCTCAGTGCAAGGCCTGAGAAGCTGATTCTCATGCTTTACGACGGCGCGATCCGTTTTATTCAACAGGGAATTAAAGCAATCGAGGAAAATAATATTGAGGTGTCACACTATAACTTGCTCAGATCACAGAACATTATGGTTGAACTGATAGCATCGCTGAATTTCGAAAAAGGCGGGGAGCTGGCAGTCAACCTTTTCCGGATATATGAATTCATGCACTACACCCTGGTTCAGGCCAATATTAAAAAGGACGCCGAGCAGTTAGAAAGAATCTGTGACCAGTTGAAAAGACTCAGAGAAAGTTGGGTCCAGGCATTGAAAAAAGAGGAAAAAGAAAGAGCTAATGGAGTTTCTGGCCAGGATGAAGACCCTGATAGCAAACCCAAAAGCGCTAAAAATATCAGACTCAAAGGTTAAAAAACAATAAATCCATTTTTTATAAATCGAGTATTCATCCAGTGAGTGAAGGATGATTGGCGAGTTCGATCTTCTTATTCCCGGCAGGCTCATCCGGGAGCTGGTTCTAATGGTCGAGATCGAGCGCGACCCGGCGATCAGCCAGAGCAGGCTGGCGGACAAGGCGGGCCTGGTACCCTCGATGGTCAATAACTACATCCGCATGATGTCGGAACAGGGCCTGCTTCACAAAGAAGGTGCCAGCCGCCGCCGGACGACCTACCACCTCACCCAGCAGGGACGAGACCGCTGCGCGGAACTGATGCGCCGCTACAGCATCGAAACGGTGCGCCTTTACAAGTACGCCAAGGGAGAGTTCCGCCGCCGCCTGGCCGAGCGTTTCAGGTCCTTGCGGGGAATGAGAATAGTCATTTACGGAGCTGCCGAAACCGGCGAACTGGTTTACCAGGTCTGCCTCGAAATGGGCTGCAGGGTGGTGGGAGTGGTTGACAGCAATCCGGCCATGCAGGGCCGCAAAATGTTCGGCTGCCGGGTGGCAAGTCCCTCGGAGATCGATTCCATGAACGCCGATGTCGTCCTGATCTCTTCCCTCGGCCACGCTGAGGAAATCGAAAACTACCTTCAACCTTTAAGCGAGCGCGGAGTGGAGATTCATTCCGTAGGCGACAGGTTAACAGTTTAAGGGCAGACAATGGGGAAAAATAAAAAAAAGAAGGGGAAATCCCGACCCAGCCAGACCAGGGCCACCGCCTGGGAACTTAACCTTCCCGAGGCGAGTGACCCTGAAAGCCTGATCATCTGGTGGACCGCCAAAGTTACCGATGGATTCAGCCCTCTGGGTGCGGAAGAAAACCTGGCGCAGTGCCGCAGGCATGTTTCGAGCCCCGAACAGAAAAAAACCCTCGAGGCCCTTCACCAGCTAATTTCCGCACCTCTCAGTGCTCCTCATCCTCTCGTGGACGCACCTGCTGTACCTTTGGCAGCACTGGTGGATGAGGCCGGGGGAAGGATCTTTATCTCCGGAGCCGACGGCAGTGGTCTGAGCTGCCTGGAAATCGATTCAGGCCGGAAAATCTGGCATGCGGACAGCGGGCTATTCCGCAGGGTTACGGGAATGGCTCTCTCTGGTGCGACACTGTTTGTCTGCGACAGGTGGACCAAGCGTCTGACAGCTCTATCCGCTGATGACGGCAGCGAAATCTGGTCCACCGGGGAGGCCGTCTATGGTGAAAAGCTCGCCGAACCGTCGGATATGGCTCTGATCGAGAAAGGTTCCAGGAGCGAAATCTGGGTCTGCGACAGGGAAAAACACAGGATTTTCAGCTACAGCCCGGACGGAACCCCTCTGGGCCGGATCGGGTGGCGGGGCATGCTGACCGAAGAGACAATCAAACGTTTCACCAAACCGGCAAGCGAGCCGGACTTGATCCATTTTGAATTCCCTCAGTCCTTATCCGTTGAAACCGACATCGACGGCAAATCAACGGTTTTTGTCTGGGATTCCTGGAACCGAAGGATTCTCTGCCTCGACACAGAATCAAAGCTGAAAAGGCAGGTTCTGCTCGACAGGATAAAAGACAGTAATCGCCGGTTCGCCGGCCAGGTGAAAGTTCTCTCCGGGCCGTGTGGACCGGTTATCATGGAGATCGATGACTGCCGCACAGCACTGATTGTCTGGGGACCGGAGGGAGAGCTGCTGCTCAATCTCGAACTGAAAGAGGCTCTTTTCGGCCCGAGCAAAAAATGCGAGCTGCTCAGGCTGGCCTCGAGGGTGAAAAGCGGTAAGTCAGATTACCTGGTGACAAGCGGAGGCAAGCTCTTCGAGCTGGGGAAAGGTTTACTTAACACGCGGGAGCTGCTGGACAGCCTGGCAGCCCTTCGCCCGGATGACCCCGCCCTGGCCCTTGCCCGCTGTGAGACTACCGTGAGCTGCCGGGATGAGGCCCCGGCACTTCCCCGCACGTGGGAGGATATTTCAGCAAACATCGCACCCGCGCGGTTCGTAAACCAATTGTTGAACGTCGAGGACACGCTAACCGGCCGCCTGGAAAGGTTTGTCTCCCGGCTCGACCACCTTGTAGAGGACCTGGTTCGCACAGGAGCAGACAAATCGGCCCGGGAGCTTTCCGAAGCCGTGGGCCAAAGGCTCACGGAATTAACGCGGGAAGCTCTGGAAAAGCTGACAGGCTTTACCGAGTTGAACCCGAAAGAAGAAAACGCCTGGATCGAGGCACTGACCGATCTCGACATGGCGCTGTTTCAGAACAACGGTAAAAACAGCTGGGAGGAAATCAACCTTGATAACATCCTGGAAAGAATCAGGGATTACCCGGATGATATCCGCCGTACAGCCTGGAAATTCCGGATATTGAACCGGCTGTGCTCGCCCAGGCTCTCTTCCGGTGAGAACGAGGCGAATGTGTTCAGGCTTGCCCGGATGGCGGAAAAGCTTCTGTCCAAACGCCGTGATATCCTTAACAAACTAGGACGAGATTTGACTTTCAAAGAGAAACCCCAGCGGATCATACGCGATGAGATAAAAATTCTCCACCGCAGCATTCTGAATCTGAAAGCTGTCGAACAGGTTGCCGGCTGCTTAGCCGGGGAAATCTCCCATTGGCTGGAGAAGAATGCTGATTGTTCAATTGAAGAACTTCCTGTCCTGCTTTTCAGATGCAGCAAGGCAGCCGCAGGACTAGCTCCATGGGATGAACTATACAGAAAGGCGGTTAAGACACGAGCCCCTGTTCATGGTGGGACCGATTTCGAAATAGCGGAGTCGGAAAGCGAAAAATCTGGCCGAAACCGGTTCGAAGAGCTGAGATCGCTGGTTGAGAACATGGAAGCATATCTTAAAACGGTGGCCGAAACCTCGAACCTGAGCGCTCATTTCAGCAAGGTGGTCAACCGCCAGAAAGAAATTTTCGCTATCAAGGCCTCACTCCTGGCCAATCACCTGCCGGAAAATGGCAGGCAGTCAACCCGTGCCGCTGATCTTCTCGAAAGGGCGGGCAGGATTGCCGGAGAGGCCTGGCGGGGTGTGGAAAATTTAAGGATATCCTCTGAGAAAGGGGTAGTGAGAGCATGAAAGTCCTGATTATAGCCGCAGGCCGCGGGTCAGGATTCAACGGAGAGGCGCCAAAAAGCCACAAGACCCTTTCCCCGGTATGTGGGCTGACAGCTATCGAAAGGATATTTGCCGCCTGCCCGCAGGCCGATGAACTGGTAATTGTCACCGGCTACGAAGCGGAGTGTCTCGAAGCCCAGGTGCGCAAGCTGCTTGGCGGGAAAGTCGCCCTGAGGTTTATCCACAACCCGGAATGGGAACGGGCAAACGGCGTTTCCGTGCTGGCTGCCAAAGAAGCTCTAAGCGGTGAAAGGGAATTCCTTTTGACAATGAGCGACCACGTGTTCGAGCCTGCATTGGTGGGGAAATTAGCCGCTGGGCATCCCCTGCCGGGCAAATGTTTGCTCGCCGTGGACCGCAATCTTGAGAATGTATTTGACCTCGATGACGCGACCAAGGTAAAGCTCTCCTCTGACTGGCGCATCGAACAGATCGGCAAAGGCTTGACCGATTTCGACGCAGTGGACACGGGAGTTTTTTTCTGTACTCCAGCGCTTTTCGATGCACTATCCACTGCGATCAAGCATGGCGGGGAAAGCCTTTCGGACGGAATCCGCGTACTTTGTGAAAACGGCCAAATGAGTTACCGGGATGTGACAGGCTGCATGTGGCAGGATGTTGATGATCCTGAAAGCCTTGCCGAAGCGAGGAAAAGAGTCTGGCAGCTGGCGGCGAAACCGCGGGACGGTGTGGTGAGCCGCCTTTTCAATAGAAAGATCAGCAGCTTTATCACCAGGCTTATCTGCCCGTTGCCGGTGCGCCCGAATCATGTAACCCTGCTCAACCTCCTGCTTGCTGCATTCTCCGGCTGGCTGATGGCTACCGGGCACTTGTTGGCCGGGGGAATAATGGCTCAATTCTGTTCGATAGTCGATGGTGTGGACGGGGAACTCTCGCGGCTCAAGTATCAGGGAAGCTGGTTCGGGGCCTGGCTCGACAACCTGACAGACAGGCTCTGCGACTGGCTGATTATTTGCGGAGCG
>Ga0114920_10001471_pt1 | contig 10821 bp, 11 predicted proteins | sample ChitaG_FD_88683 | JGI IMG/M metagenome (GOLD analysis project Ga0114920, IMG submission 88683) | Deep subsurface microbial communities from South Pacific Ocean to uncover new lineages of life (NeLLi) - Chile_00310 metaG | ecosystem: Environmental > Aquatic > Marine > Oceanic > Sediment ...
ATCCGCGAACTCCTCGTCACCGGTCACCTTTTGCAGCGAGAGCATCGGCTGCCGATGCCGCACCGGTTCAAATCTCTCGGACGGCTCCGCCCCGACCCTCCGGCTGGGGGAATCGGGTGCTGCCAACTGCGGATACTGCCTTTCGATTTCAAGCAGACGGTCGAACAGCCTGTCGAACTCAGCATCACTGAGGACCGGGTTGTCCTCGATGTAGTAGAGCCGGTTGTGATGGTTGATATCCTTGATCAGCTTTTGATATTCGGCGATGGTTTTTTCGTCAGGATTTAACATCGTCAGTAATTAAGAACTGTATGCCGGAGGTGTCAACTACCAAGAGGCTGTCTCAGTTCTCTTCGCGCGGACATGAGTTTTTACGGAAATCGGCAATCCCAAGCCCTGCCACGTCATCGACGATGTCGCTTACCCAGATGGCGGCAAGCTCGCTTTTATCTGTTACGTCGATTGCCACCGACCTGGCCAGGAGATAGTTGCGCACAGAAAACTGGCTTTGGAAACGCAGCAGGAGGAAAGTACGACGTTTGTTGGTAAGTAGTTCCGGATCGCTCATGTGCTTTCTGAAATCAAGCCACCGGATGTCTGCTGGTATCGCCTGATTTGGTGGTTTGACACGAGTATCCACTCCCCAGCAGTGTCGTGGACAATCGACCTCAATGAACAGCAGGCGCCCCTCTTTGTCCAGATCGAGCCTGACATGATCTGACTCCAGATACGAGAAGAAGCGGTGCATCCGTGAAAAAGGGCCAACCTGGACATAGAGGGAATCCTCCTCCAGTTGATAAAAACCCCGGCCGGGAAATGTCTCGCCGGTCGGGGTATCAATTCGCAGCTTAAGTGCGTCAATAGTCATCGTCACTTGAGATCTTTCAAGCGCTGCTTCGCCTGCTCGGCTTCAAGCGTACCGGAATACTCATCGATAATCTGTTGAAACAGCGCCCTGGCCGCATCTGTTTTGCCGAGCTCCTGTTTTGAGCGTGCCAGTTTGTAGAGAGCGGGGGCGGTCTTGGTCGAACCCTGGAAGTTCTTCAGCAAGTATTCAAACTCGCTGATTGCCTGTGAATAATTCTCCATCGAATAGTGGCATTCGCCAATCCAATAGTGGGCAGCGTCGGCGTTCTCGTGCTTACCGCATTTCTCCAGGAACCTCCGGAAACCTTCAATCGCTTTTTCGTAATCAGTTTTTCTTGCAAGAATGAAAGCATCATCGTATGTGCCGATGCAGTCAAACGAAGGCGTCTGAGGTTGCGGTTCAACCGGAGTCGTGTCGGACGCTGATCCGGTTTGAGCACCAGGTGAACTCTTCGGAGGCAGCTTGATTACTTGCTCCCTGCCAAGGTTGTCGATTCTCTGCATCAGGTCGTTGTAGTTTTCCAGCAGTTGCGAAATTTGCTGTTCGAGATTACCGACAGAAACCCGCATATCGTTTCTCAGTTTGTTATCGGCCTCTGCTCCGGTGGCGATGATTGAATCCATTCGGGTAACCAACCTCTGGGTTTCGCGGTTCTGGCCTTCCACTGTCGCAAGACTGCTCCTGACTTCTTCCATGTCCCGCTTGGTGACGCACCCGGCCAGACAAAGCCCGATAAACATAACCGCCATTATGGTAATGGCGGTTGTACGTATGCTGAAATACCTGCTCATACCTGTTATACTCACACAGGCTATTGTGAGATCATTCTAAACTCAGTCCGTCTGTTCTTCGCCCAGGCTTGTTCGTTGTGGCCTGGATCCACGGGTCGCTCCTTGCCATAGCTGATGATTGAGATCCTGTCCGGTGCGATGCCAAGGCCGACCAGGTAATCCATACTGGATTTGGCGCGTTTCTCTCCAAGCGACAAGTTGTATTCAATAGTGCCGCGCTCGTCGCAATGTCCCTCGATCTTGACAATAACATCCGGAAATTCCTTTAGCAGGGCGTAGTTCTTGTCCAGGTTGGTGCGGGCATCGGAGCGCAGGTTGTACTTGTCAAAATCGAAGTAGACAGTCTCGAACTGCGATTCTTTCAAGACCGGCGGTGGTGGTGGCGGTGGTGGCGGCGGTGTCGTGTCCTTGACAACAACCGGCGTAGTGTCAACCGGGGCTTCCTCGGCGACCTTCGGTCCTCCTCCGCAGGAGACGATCAGCATGGCACTTAAGAGTCCCAGAACGAGCAGGAATCCTAACCTTTTCATATTCTGTTATTCCTTCCTGAAGGGATAAGCAGTTTCACAATTTACGTTTCCTTAGTGTATCAAATCTACGTAATGCTGATATGCCGGTCAATATAAAAGCGAGGCAGCCTTACAGATTTTTGCCCGGACCTGTAATCCCGCTCTCTGTATTCTCTTCCTATCGTTTCGAGGGCTGCGGGACTACCATTACCTGGCTGGCCCCCATGCAGGATTGGAGCAGTTTCCGGAGCGGGTCAGACGCCGCTGATTGCGACCGGAGATATCCATCGTGAAGATTTCCCAGGATCCCAGACGGTTTGACGAGAAGATGATGTGTTTACCATCGGGGGAAAAATGAGGATTTTCATTCATTCTTATCTCGGTCAGTATGCGGTATTCGGTGCCGGAGGTGTCTATCGAGGCGAGATCGAATCGGCCGTACTTGTCACGGCTGACAAATGTTATCCTGTCGCCGCGTCGCGACCAGACCGGTGAGTCGTTGTAGCCGCCCTCGTAGGTCAATCGTCGTGTGTTGATGCCGTCGGAATCCATAATGTAGATCTGCGGTGACCCGGTTCGGTCGGAGCTGAACGCGATCAAACGACCATCCGGCGACCACGTCGGCGCGGATTCAATGGCCCAATGGTGCGTCAATCGTTTGATAATCCGGCCATTGAGATTGAGAACGTATATTTCGGAATTGCCGTCCTTAGTGAGCACGCACGCGATCTTGTTCCCATCGGGTGACACGGACGGAGCGCCAACAATCCCGGGGAAGGATGCCACTTTGGTGATTTCACCGGATTTAATGTCGATCCCGTATAACTGTGGATCGCCATCCATGTAGCTTGTGAAGTATAGATCTTCGCCGTTGGGGGCGAACGCTGGGGAGATGTTGATGCTGCCTGTGCGGGTCAGTTGCCGTTCGTTGGCGCCGTCGTAGTCGGAAATAAACAGTTCTTTTGCCTTTTCCATTTTCCTGGCATACACAACCTTGGTTCTGAAAATACCCGGCTCACCGGTCAGGGTGTAAACCACTTCGTTGGCAATATCGTGCCCCAGCTGTCGCCAGAAGGAGCGGTGGTACTCGAGTCGTCCTTTGGCGACCTGCCTGAGTCGGGCGGTCTCGAACAGTTTCCAGGCGACCCTCAGGTTTTGCCCCGGGAACTCGGCTTCCAGCCTAACCACCAGGTCGGCACCGAGCCGTTCCCAGCCTATCAGGTTCATTTCGGAGATTTCGTAAGTTTTCAGGTAGAAGCTGTCCAGTGGCACCAGATCAAGATCGGCGTAGAAGTCAAGATCACGCTGAACAATCGTCATAGTGTAGCGCATCAGGGCTGAATCATCACCGGTGATGTAACGGTTGCCAACATACATCATTTCATCCACACCGATCGGTGTGGGGTGAGACTCGCCTGTTCTCAATGTATCGAAAAAGATGTTACGGACAGATTGATCCTGCGTATGAGCGGTCGTGTACGCGAGAACACAAAGGATCAACAACAGGGGGCGTAACTTCATCAACATGTCCTCACGGTTCATACTTGAAAGGGAGTGTTATGCCGATGATCTCGTCTCTGAAATCACCCGGCAGCGGTGGAAACGGAGCAGAGCGTTCAATCGCCCTCAGGCAGGCTTCGTCGTAGGTACGGATGCCCGAAGTTTCTTCAATTCCTAATTCAATCACCCTTCCGGATTTAATTACCTGGAAGTAGACCACGCAGACAATCGAATAGTCGGCGGCTACCGGGTTTCGCCAGTTTAATTGAATCTTATAGAATGCCTGCGTGAACCAGTAAGGATAATCGAACGTGGCGTTGTCAATAGTGGCACCGGTAAATGGCGTACCGCCGCCGGTTTCCACTTCCGTTGAGCCTTCCTGTCCGCCGGCCCGGTTGCCTTTTCCCGGTTCCACCTTCGGCTGATAGGTTTTGTCTTTCGGCTTTTTTTCCGGCTCTTCTTGTTCGTCGATTACGATGCTGGGGGCTGTGGCTGGTTCCTCAAGCGGAATCTCCACTGGTTCTGTCTCCAGCGCCTGTGGGATCTGTATGGGTGGCAGCAGCTCTGTGGATGGCATCGCCGGTAACGCTGTCAGGGAAACCCTGATTACTTCACCAAATTCCTGTTCCCCGTTCTCAAACGGTGATGACACGAGCATGGTTATCACAACGAACAAGTGAAGTACAACTGACAGCCCGAAATCTGTTTTCATATCGGTGGCCTTCGGGTTAGGGCCTGCCTTCTTTTTCCTCATAGGCGGTGACCAGGCCGATGGATTTAATGCCCATCTCTTTGATGCGTGCGATCACGCCGATGGCCGTTCCGTAGGCAATTGTCGAGTCCCCCCGTATGTACACGGATGATGTGTTTTTGGCGCGCATTTCGTTGTCGAGTACCGGCTCGAAGTTCTCCAGCCTGGTCCAGACGTCATTTATATAGATGCCACCCCTGGCATCAATTGTCACGACCACGCCGGTTGCCTCCTCGTCCAGCACCGCTGCTTCGGTATTCGGCAGTTCGACCTCGATTCCCGACTGCAGGAGCGGGGCTGAGATCATAAAGATAATCAGCAGCACCAGCACAACATCAACAAGGTTGACGATATTGACGTCCGCCATGGCGCGGTATGTCCTTCGTCGGTGATGCATCAGCCTGCTTCCTTCCTGGCGCGGACAATGAAATCAAGAATGAAGCTGTATGCCCTGTCATTAACCTGTTTGATCTTGTTGTTCGCCCAGTTGTATGCGATAACTGCAGGAATAGCCGCTCCCAGACCGACGATTGTTGCCAGCAGGGCTTCCGCAATACCGGGCGCCACAACAGCCAGCGAGGCTGATCCGCGTTCGCCTATCGCCCAGAATGAATCCATGATACCGACAACTGTTCCCAATAGTCCCATGAACGGTGCCGAACTTCCGGTTGTGGCGAGGAACACCACCCGCCTCTCGAGCTTGGCTACTTCTTCCGTGAGGGCGCGTTCCATCGCCATCTCCACTATTTCGAAATCTTCTATGTCGAGCGGATTGACTTTCTTTTGAAGGCCGCCGCCTTCATTTCTCTTCTGCACGAGTTGATCTACCTCACCAACGCCTGCGAGGTAGATACCGGAAAGCGGGGATACGGAATAAGATTTCGCCTGACCCGTGATGTCGCTTAATCTGCGGCACCGGCGGAAATGCTGACTAAAACTGTTGTTGCTCTTCTCGACGGCTTTGAATAGCCGCCACTTTTGGAAAACAATTGCCCATGAAACCAGAGACATCGACACCAGTGTGACAAGGATGAACATGCCGAAGGCTGAGGTTTCGCCGATGATCTTCCAGACAGATCCTGAAAACAATCCAAAAAGAATGATCTTACCCATATTCGTTTTACGTCTAGTCCCTATAAAGGTTTACAGACTATTTCTTCCACTTGAGAGAACAATCCTATATATCAAAAATATGCCGTCTCCTCTCAAGCGTCAACTAAAACCCCTACTATGTATGCGCGCTCCACGGTTTATTCAACATTAAACTTGACTTGGAATTCAGTAGTGTCCTTATATTGCCTTTTGTGTAAGAACAGATTCAGTCTTTACAGGAGGGACATATGAAGAGGTTCTTGGTACTGCTGTGTGTTCTGGCACTTGCTTTCACTCTGATCGCGGGTTGCTCTTCTCAGGAGGAAACGCCGAAGGAGACAGGTGCAGCTGGACATCCCGAAGAGGTTGCGGATTCAACTCGTTTGGATTCGGCGGTGGCTGATACTCTAACGGTCGACAGTGTCGAGCCTGCTGCTGACACCAGCGTAGAAGGTCAGTAAGAATCGGCTGACCTGCGCAATTCAACAAAATGGCCTTCCGCTGACGGCAGAAGGCCATTTTTTACACTTATCCGTGCTGGATGAACTAACTTTCTATTGTTTCCACATTGGCGCGTGGTACAATGAAACGTTCGCCGTCTTCGAATTCGACTTCCAGGACACGGGCCTTTGATTCTGATTCCAACTGATGAAGCGGGGAGGGCAAATCGACTACCTTGCCAAGTCGGCCGAAATAGGGGTGACGGATGACTCGGATGGGGGAGCCGGCTTGCAGCCCGGTCATTGTGGCTGCTGCAACATCTTCGTGAGCGCTTTCAGACACTGCCGGGATTACGACCTCAGGGCGAATAACTCCCGCCCGGATCTGAGTGGCGCCGTTGATACAGACCATCTCACCCCTGTGCCTTTGCAGCAGGTCGAAAGTCTTCCATGCCATGTCGATCTGGCCAAACCCTTCCGTAACAACCAATGTCAGACCAATCTCTTCGGAACCGGTGATGGCGACGCCAATATCGTACCCGAGGAAATCACGCAGGTCTTTGTCGTCAAACCCCCCGATCACGATACCCTTCACACCCACGTTGATGGCTTTTTTGAGAGCTGCTGCCGTGACCAGTGATCCCCCGACAACCACTTTGCCGGAAAGGTTGTTGCCGATCATGTCGTCTGTGAGGATCGTTTTGTTGTCAGGTGTTACAATTTCCAGGTCTCCGTATGTTTCTCCACCGATGCCGAAAATGCCCTGAACGAATGCCCCCACACAGGTAACTACGACTCCTTCACCGGGAATGATTTCCGTCACTTCTCCGTCAAGATATGCCTTCACTTCCACCGGGATCGGCTCCCCACGCAGGAGTACCTGGCCCGTAACGCGGGAGATTGACTCAATAGTGCCGTCGATAGTGGCGTTACAGTAGCTCTTAAAAATGAACAACGTCTTGGAGACGGCAATAGGTTCGTTTTTACTGATTTTGTCGCCGGTTTTCTTGAGCATGACCATCTCGATATCTTCCGGTGGAATGCTCAGTTTGTTGGCGACATTGACTGGCGCCACATTCCCCGGGAGGAGGGTCCGCGCAACAACATCGTCGGGTTTGACCTTGTCACCTGCCTTGACCAATACCTCACCTTTCAGGGGTAGAACGCGACGCTTCCTGATGAGGAGCTTTTCGGTAACTTTCAGACCAGGTGTGTAGGCATGGGCCATCGGTGTTCCTTTCTATGTCAAACAGTTTGACCCTTTTTTCTACGTCTTTTACGCATGAGACCGGCAGCTATAACCACTATCGCCAGGGCTATAAGGAGCCACACGGTGCGTGACCAGCCATGTTCCCTGCGCTCTTCGAGATCTACGACTTTGAGCTCTTCCTTGGGAGTGGCTGCCTCAAGATTCTCGGTTGAAAAGGACGCGACAATACCTGCAAATATCGGTTTGCTTTGTTCAAACAGGGAATCAGGCGCATAGAAGTAGAAGTTCGCGATTCCATGCTCGTAAAACTTCATGACGAGAAGGTTCTTCTTGAGCGTCTCCTGCTGCTCCGTGATATCGGTTATTACAGAGACTGTTCGATTCTCCGGATGGTAGATGGGCGTATTTGATTCCATGGTCATGAGATCGCCCGCAGGGAAATTCTGGAGCCCCCCAGCAAACGCTCCCCCCAACTGTTTCATGAGAGAGTCAATCTGCGGTTCACTCAGTTCTCCAACCCTGTCAACAGTGAGGATGAGATACGCGTCATCGGCAAAATGGCCACCTTCGTGTGGTGTAAACAACGCCTCGTACTGAAATACCTCCGGGGAAGTGCTGCCCTGTTGCAGGTAATAGTCAACAGTCCTGTAATCAGCCTGTGTCCAATCATCCGGATAAGTGATATGGAACTTGCCGTTAAAACTGACAAACACCTTCGCGCACAGAGAAGTACCGCATAGATGAACGAATACCAGAGCGGTCAGAATTAATCGCGTAAAGGAGAGAACGGCAGCAAGTCTGTTTGTTATGAGAACTGTGTTTGTTGTGTTCATAGAGCATCAATGTTGGGATAAATATCCAACTCTTTCATCCATGCTTTGAGATATGATACGCGTTCGGTTTCGCTGAGTACAGAGAGGTCAAATGGCCGTCCTCGGCCGTCCAGAATGATACCGACAACACCACCGTTCACTTCTTTCTCAACCCTGTTTCCTCTGCCTGCTCCCAGGTCAAAACCTCGTTCCGGTTCAAAGATGGCTTTAGCCTTTTCCGGCAATCCATTTTCCTGAATACCAAGCGGGAACTGTTTCATTTCAAGGTGGTCAAGAGCGCCGGAAACAGTACCGTCGGGCAGGTTAATGGTATACTTCATGATCGGGCCCGGTTTCTTGGCCACGCCAACGGGCGCGATGCATGAGCCCAGGTGAATCAGGCAGTCTTTCTCGAATACCTCGGTCGCTGCTCTGGGATGAACCTCTGTCAAAACGCCAAGCTGCGGCATCATGAAGATTGAATCAACCGCAAGCCGCGTGATACCTTCAGGCAGAAAAGCATCGATCATCATCAGGGCCGACTGCTGTCGCCGTGGGGCGTGCGAAAGCACACCACCTGAACCAATCAGCATTTCAAGAGTCATCATATTGACGATCGTCGCGCCGGAAGCGGTTTGTTCAAACGCATCCGCTATCGTCCGCTGCTGTTGGATGCCTTTGAGCACGGTCGCGAATTCTTTGTGCTGCTTGAACGCCAGACGTAGCGCCTCCTTGGCCACCGCCTGTTCGAATACCAACTCTTCCAGAGACTGCGGAATAGTCGTTGGACGGATCATCTTGTTCTTGATCCGGTTGCGAAGGTCCCTTTCGTCCATCTTGAATGGCGCCCACCGCATCACCATCGGCAGCGTAGCCTCGGCGAAAACGTTTGAGATGGAATATGACATCCCCAGGTTTGCCGACACTGTCCGGTTGAAGATCGGTGTGGTTCCATCGGGGCGGAATACCGAGAAGACATCCGTGGTGGCGCCACCGATGTCAACCCCGATCGCCTCGATATTGTACTGGTTGGCAATTGTCTGAATAATCAGGCCAACCGCGCCGGGGGTCGGCATAATCGGCGCATCGGCCCACGACATCAACTTCTTGTATCCCGGAGCCTGCGCCATCACGTGTTCCATGAACAGCTCATGGATTTCCTCACGGGCGGGCCCCAGGTTTTCCCTCTCCAGCACGGGCCGAAGGTTATCCACTATGCGCAGGTCAACCTTTTCCGAAAGTGTCTCTTCGACATTGCCAGTCGCGTCTTTGTTGCCTGCATAGATAATCGGCAGCCTGTAGTCGGAGCCAAGGCGGGGACGCGGGTCGGCAGCAGAGATCAGTTCGGCGATTTCCACTACGTGCGTTCTTGTGCCTCCGTCGATCCCGCCGGAAAGGAGGATCATGTCGGGCCGAAGATGTCGGATGCGTTCTATCTGCTGGTGGGGAAGACGCTTGTCGTTGGAAGCGATAACGTCCATGACAATCGCACCCGCGCCCAGAGCTGCCCGCTCTGCTGATTCGGCTGTCATGGAACGGACTACACCGGCCACCATCATCTGCAATCCGCCTCCGGCTGAAGAGGTCGAGATGAAGACATCAGTGCCAGTTTTGCCGTCGGACGGCGTGATGAATCTGCCGTTCTCGTTAAGAAGCTTCCGTCCGGTGAGTTCCTCAAGCTCGGCCACTGCGTTCAGGACACCCATCGTGACGTCCTCAAAAGGTGCCTCGACTGTAGTTGGCGCCTCACCGCGGGAGATCAGACGGTATTCATCATTTATATATTCTATAAGGATAGCTTTGGTGGTGGTTGAGCCACAGTCAGTGGCGAGAATCACCTTGATGTCATCTAGGTTTTCAAATTTAGCCATTTGTCATCCAATTTAACGTACAACCTGCCGTGTATTCTCTTGTACCGCAACGCAATGCGCAAACGCCACCGTGTTTGACCGCGATGCTTTTATTCTCAGGGCGTGAGTATAATACAATGATGCTTTGTTGTAAAGGGGGATTTTTGCGGCTCTATTTCCGGGTGAGGAGTGCCGCCGGCCAAATTCCTGGTTACGCTGCAATGCATGGAGTCCCGACACGTTCTTCTTTGTGGAAGTGCTCATGTTGTAAGTCGGTGGCGGAATTGAAGTGTGTGGTCCTGATCGTCTTGCCCCTCAACAAACTGTGCAGCCCTTTTTCGCTTGACTTGAATCCCCACGCGGCATAGATTGACCGCTTGTGATACGCGTGCACCGGGAGTCTTGGGTATTCTCCTGTAAAGATGCGTGCCTCTGAAAAAAGAACTGGATGAACTGGTCCGCTACCCGTCTCCTATTGGGTGATTACGGCCGGCCAGCCTTGTAAGAGTGAGCCACAGCTAAGGAACAGAACTTGCATAGAAGACTCCCCTCATGTGACTCCAGGCGTTGCGCGGTCGTTTTTCTTTGTGTTGCTTTCACTCTCAGCTTTATTGGTATTATTACTCCCTCTGTGACAGCAGAAGCGGTGCCTCAAGATGCTGACAGTGCGAGGGCGGTTGAGGATCGCGAGAGCCTGTCTCCCGTGAAGGTGCCACTGGCACCGGTGGATGTTCAGGCCAGAGATAATCCTGATGATGGGGGCGGAGCGATTCTTGTCAGTTGGGGTCTCTCACCTGATGACCACGAAACCGGAACGGTTGATAGTTATGTTGTGCGCCGCTCGCTGTCACCGGAAGGCCCGTTTATCGAGGTCGGCAGTACTACCGCTGGTGCGACTAGTCTTATCGACGGCAGCACTGACGATGATTTTACGTATTTCTATAAGGTGGTAGCTCTGGCACGTGTCGTAACCGGTGAAACATTCCGGGAACTTGGGA
>Ga0114920_10001472_pt1 | contig 10818 bp, 8 predicted proteins | sample ChitaG_FD_88683 | JGI IMG/M metagenome (GOLD analysis project Ga0114920, IMG submission 88683) | Deep subsurface microbial communities from South Pacific Ocean to uncover new lineages of life (NeLLi) - Chile_00310 metaG | ecosystem: Environmental > Aquatic > Marine > Oceanic > Sediment ...
CGCCTGAAGAATACAGGGATACGTTTCGAATGCTGAGTCAATCCCTCGAGCAGAGGAAACCGGGAATACTGGCCACTTTCATCAATGAGTTCCCGAAGAACAGAGTGTCTCTTTTGAGATTCTGGATAGAGAAAAAAGAGAAGTCCGATACTGAACTGGAAAAGCCTTTTTCATTCTTTCGAGCTGAGATCAAGCGTGTGTTTTCAGAATGCCAGCCCAAGCTGTTGAAAATCAGAGAAAATATTTTTCCGGAGAAAAGCATAAATCACTTTCTTTTTTTAGAGCCCGTGTTTCCTTTGCCTCAACTGGTGATTGCCGGTGCCGGGCACATCGGACAGGCTCTCTCCCGTTTGGGAAGCCTCCTGGGTTTTGAAGTGACGGTGATTGACGATCGGCCGGAATATTCGAACACGGAAAATCTGCCAGATGCAGATAATATCGTCGTCAAAGACATCGGAAAAGCTGTGAGGAATTTCCCCGTATCCTCTGATACGTATGTGGTGATCGTCACTCGAGGCCACCGCTACGATGCCGATGCTCTTCGGCAGTGTATCAGTTCGGACGCAGGATACATCGGGATGATCGGGAGTGTTCGCAAGATCGTGCTCATGCGGAAGAAGTTCCTGGAAGAAGGGTGGGCCACACTGCGCCAGTTCAACCGTGTTCATGCTCCGATCGGGATCAATATCAATTCAAAAACAGTCGAGGAGATCGCCGTGAGCATCGCCGCTCAACTCGTTCAAGTGCGCAGTCAAATCCAACACAGAAGAGGGGAGGAGAAATGATCCGGGCCGTGATTCTGGCTGCAGGAGAGTCCAGGAGGATGGGGAAGCCCAAACTTCTTCTGCCGTACGGAGAGAAAACAATCATCGAGACCGTTGTTGAAAGCGTTGTCTCATCCAAGGTGGACGGGACGTTAGTGATTCTTGGATCCGAGCGAGAGACGATCGAGGAGAAGATCAAGGACTTTCCTGTAAAAATTGTCCTCAATCCTGATTTTCGAAGCGGGATGCTGTCTTCTGTCCAGTGTGGATTCAAAGCCTTTCCTGGAGAGACACGGGCGGTGCTGGTCGTTCTCGGCGACCAGCCAGCGATATCGAGCGACATCATAGATGTGTTAATCGATGCATATCTAAAGACAGGGAAGGGAATAGTTCTGCCTGTCTACGAGAAAGAACGGGGCCATCCGGTTATTATTGACATGAAGTATAAAGAGGAAATCCAAGGCCTGAGCCCGGATGTCGGCCTTCGCGGCACTGTTTACAGCCATCCTGAGGATATACTGGAAGTCGGTGTGGACACACAGAACATTCTCCAGGATATTAATGATGCGTCGGATTACGATAGAGAATTAAAAAAGAAGTGAGTTAATAAGTTCTGCCTTTGTCATCAATATCTATACCGCCGGCCTCTATTCCCAAAGCGTGGGTTGACCACGTTGCTGAAGACAGACCCGAAGCGATAGCTCAACCCTATCTCAGCAGAATAACGGTATCCTGATGCGAGCTCCCTCTTGCGCAGTAATATTTCTTCCAGTGTGGCTTCTCCTGTGGGCAAGGATAACTGGTCATGAATGGCCGAATATCTTCCTTCAAGATCCAAGTAAAGTCCCTTATAAATCCGCAGGGATAACTCTCCAGAAACAACAAGCCTGTTTTTGCTTAAATCATGGAAATAATGGGAACCTTCCAAAACAAACTCGGCGGTCCCCCAGGGTTCATTCAGCTCCAGAGTGATGGAAAGACATTGATTCCATAGACCTTCCGCTGTCTCGCCGAATATTGTCTCTTCCATGTACCGATAATGTCCATACCCGATTTTGTAAAGGGCACGAAGCTGTCTTCTGGTGGATTGGGAATAGGGAAAAAAGTTATACTCAATGGCAGGATAAATGGAGTAAGAGAAATCTATGTTCCTGTAAGTGGAAGATGCGAGAGATACCCAGCCTCCGACGGACCAGTGCTCGCTGATGCTCTTGACATACAATCCGTCAAAGTATTGACTCTCTGAAATACTGGTAATCGTCTCTCCGTCGACCTCATACTCATCCTTATCATAATCAATATCCAGTCCCATCCTTAATTTTGATTCAAGAGTGACCCGGTTGGCAGAGAGATTTCCGGAGTACCCTAATGATTTTCTCTGCTCTTCTCCTCTTATATCGCTATCAAGACTGACGTTGAAGACCCAAAAATTCCACTTGTCTTCCACTGCCGTCGGTTTGACCTCTTCTTTGATCAACAGCGAAACACCTTGAGACATAGGCGTCCTGGCTACATATGGAGCCAGTCCCAGCTTTAAGGTTTGGACGTACCCTCTCCGGACTTCATCATCCGTATCCGTCGGACTTGAGAAATACTTCAATGTGTTCTGCAAATCTTCGTGATCTTTCTGGCCGATGAAGGCGATGGTGTATTCTCTCCCTCCGCTTCCGGTTCTTTGGAGCGTGATCAGTATATGGACGTCTGCCTCTTGCCTGTCCCAGACATAATTCACAAATGTGATCTCTGTCCGAATATAATCGATGTCGCAGCGGTCACAGTCGATGAACACTTTCGGCGCACTCTTCTTCAACTCCTCGATATCGAATGATTCCTCCTGGGAGTGCGAAATCGATGCTGAGATCAGAAATATCAGAATTAAACAGAGAAAGACAAACTTATTTCGATTCAACAATTTGAGTCTCCTTTCATCACTCAAGATGCTTCAGACTTAAAATAGGCTGGAATCCCATGCTTCTTTTAATTTGATATTATTCATCATCGTTTTGACGTTAAATTTTCATTTATCTTCCAATACAATATTCATTAAAAGGTTGTTAGTATACCTATCTTACATTACCAAAATCAGCGATAGATCCATTTCGAGCTCGGAGAATGTGTATCGCTGGACTGATAAATTTCAATCAAGCCGGGATTGTCTGCAGATAATCTTGAATAGATGGTTTGAATAATGAGGCGATTATGGATTGTTTTATTTGAGATTCATCGCTTTCTGGACACGCTCCGGGGTCATCGGGAGCTGGAATACCCTTGCGCCAGTTGCGTCGAATACCGCATTGGCGACCACACCGCCCATGCAGATGATGGCTGGTTCACCGCCTCCCTGAGGAGGGGAATCCTTCGCGTCGATCAGGACTGTCTCTATCTTAGGCAGCCAGGAAAAACGTGGGATCTCATACGTATCGAAATTGAGGTCGAGGATCTGTCCGCCTTTGAAATGGACTTCTTCTGTTAGCGCATAACCCAGTCCCATAGTGATACAGCCTTCGATCTGGATTTTCGCGCCTTCAGGATTGATGGAGAGGCCCATGTCTTGAGCGCAGACGACTCGTTTCACCTGGACCGTTCCTTTTTTCTTGTCGACCTCCACTTCGGCGATGTGCGCCACATAGGTGCCCGCATCAATCCCGCAGGCTATCCCATACCCCCGGCCGCTGGGTGCTTTGGACGGCTTCCACCCGAATTTCTCTGCCGCGGCGACCAGGACTCTTCGCATCCTTTTATCAGTCAGGTTCTTCAGCCGGAATTCCAGCGGATCCACGCCTGCCTTCGAAGCCATGATGTCGATCTGAGATTCTCTGGCAAAAGTGTTGGTATTGTTGGACGGAGCGCGCCAGGCGCCTGTCCCGAACGGATGGGAGCCTGGAGTCCCTCTCCAGCCTCCGCCGGTGGAAGCTGTCCGGTGATGCGGGATATTATAGAAGTGCTGCGCACCTCTTTCGCCGGCGAAATAGACAGTGTAGTCCCAGAGTGCGATTTGACCTGTGTTTTTGATTCCGGATTTTATTTTCACCACCGCAGCCGGACGGAAAGTATCGTAGAAGAATTCTTCCGCACGGCTCCAGGCCACCTGGACAGGTTTTTCGGTCAATTTGGCTAGACGGGCAGCTTCAACACCCTGCCGGTTACTGGTTTTTCCTCCGAATCCTCCTCCGACAAACGGAGGGATGATACGGACCTTCTTGGAAGGAACGCTCAGAACTCCGGCGACTTCATCCTTCAGCCTGAAAGGAGTTTGAGTCGATGCCCATACAGTGATTTTGTCGCCCTCGATGTTGGCCGCTGCCGTATGGGGTTCTACAGGAGAGTGAGCGACATAGCTGTTCAGGTAGGTTTCCTCGATCACTGTTTCAGAGAACTCTTCTCCTGTCTTGAGGTTTCCTCCCTGGGATACAGCTTCAGCCTCTGGTGCCACTTTGAGGAGATGGTCGAAGATGGTCTTGTCATCGACCGTTGCTTCTGGCACGTCATACTGAGCTTTGATTTTTTGTAAAGCCTTTTCCGCCTCTTCAGGCTGCTGATGGAGGACCGCGATCAAATCGCCGTCTCTGACCACTTGAGCTCCCTTGATTTTTTTGGCCCCGGATGTGTCCACGCTTTTCAATTTCGCGCCATGGGCCGGGGGCCTCAGGATTTTGGCATACAGCATGCCCGGTATACGGATATCCCCGGAAAATAGGGCTTTACCTGTGACTTTTTCAGTCGCATCGATTCGATTAACAGGTTTGTTCACGATCGTGAATTCGGACACCTTTTCCACTGCGGGTTTTTTATCCAGTTTTTTCGCTATCTTTTTACCTTTGGTCAGCTGGGCATAGGTGACCCGATTCTTCTTTTGTGTTCTGTCGAATACAACCCCGTCTTTTGTTTCCAACCGGTCAATAGGGATTTGAATGTGTTCCGAGGCCAGTTCCTTCAGAACGGCCTTTGCCTCTGCGGCAGCTTCTCTGAGAGGTGGCCCGAAGAAGCGGGTGGTCATGGACCCGAAAGTTCCCATGTCCCACGGACAGAGGTCTGTGTCTCCCATCACCATGTCGACAGAATCCAAGCGAACATCAAGCTCGTCAGCAAGCATCTGTGCCAGAGAAGTTATGACACCTTGCCCCATCTCGATTTTTCCTGTGAAACACGAGACTCGGCCGTCCTCCTTGATTCGGAGAAAGGCGTTGAAGTCCTCGGGCAGCCGTTGGCGGAAGCCTCTCTGGCGGGCTTCTTGAAGGAGAGCTTCAGCGTCTCCGACGGTGAAAAGGATCGTGATCCCCCCGCCCAAAAGCTTGAGGAATTCCCGTCGATCAATAGGAAAAGAGGGGGTGATATCCTTAAAATCAAGGTCGAGAAGATCATCTTTTTTCATCTCTTCCCTCCTTTCATTTCTTTGGCCGAGGTCTGTATGGCTTGGATGATCCGTGTGTGCGATCCGCAGCGGCAAAGGTTATCCTCCATGCTCTGGATGATTTCCTCTGTGTTGGGGCGAGGATTTTTCAGCAGCATGCTATAGGCCTGAAGGATCATCCCCGGCGTGCAGAATCCACACTGCAGAGCATCGTGTTCCATGAACGCCTTCTGCAAGGGATGGAGGTCTCCATTTTTAGCCAAACCTTCGATAGTCAGGACTTCTTTTCCTTTTACGTCTTTGAGGGGGAACTGGCATGACCGGACGGCTTTCTCGTTGACCAATACAGTGCAGGCGCCACAGAATCCCTCTCCGCATCCGTATTTTGCGCCTGTCAGGCTCAAGTCCGAACGAATCGCCCATAAGAGCATTCGCTCACTTTCGGTTTTCAAGCGAACAGGCTTGCCGTTGAGTTTGAATTGAACGACTTCTTTCATTTTGCTTTCCCTGTTTTATGTTTTTTAAGGTGACGCTGTAACTCGATTTATTTAATCGGGCTTGAATCCCAGACTCTTGTTTATCTCATCTCCACTGCTTAAAAGGACTCCTACACCAAAGAAAAAACAGCTCGCGAGAGGACCGCTTCGACGAGCTCTTTTTTGTATCCGTTTTCCTTCAACGGCTGTGCGCCTGCCAAGGCTCGTCTGGCAGCCTGTTTCACAGAATTGATTCGAACCTTTCTTCCCCTGATCAAGGATTCTGCCCTTTCCAACCTCCAGGGGATCGGAGCCACTCCCCCCAGTACTATCTTGATGTTATTAAAGATCCCTTCGGAAACAGTGCCTTTCACTGCAGCCGATACGAGTGCAAAGTCCCATGTGCTTCTTTCCTTAAGCTTGCGGTAAGTGCTCTTTTCTCCCCGCTTGACTGGAGGGAGAATGATTTCCTTCACGAGTTCATTCGGAGCCAGAATGTTCTCCCTGCGCACATTGACCGACGGGAGAGTGAAGAAGTCAACGAGGGGGACGGTCTTATCCTTTTGGGACGTGCTGATGGTGACTTTTGCATCCAGAACGATGAGGGCTGGAGCCAGGTCAGAAGGATGGACGATGTGACAGATCCTTCCGCCGAGGATCGCATGGTACTTATTCCTCCCGTTGGAAGCAAAGCACCGGCTTCCTCCTTTTTTCCGGCATTGCACCTGAGGATCGCGGTAGTACCAGCATCGAGGCCGCTGGCAGAGATTCCCTCCGACTGTCCCGATGTTCCTGAGTTGAGGAGTTGACACAGATAGGACGGCTTCATGAAGAGCCGGATACTCGTTCTGGATCAGAGAGCTTTCAGCCAATTCAGCCAGGCTCGTCAGAGCTCCAATCCTGACTCCGCTTCTGTCTTTTTTAATGTAGGAAAGTCCGGGAATACTGAGGAGGTCGACAACGATTTCAGGTTCGATAATCCCGTCTTTGATCTCCCCCAGGAGGTCTGTTCCTCCTGCCATCAGTTGATATGTCGTATCTTCTGAGGATAAAGAAGTCACCTGTTCGAGTGTCTGGGGCTCCGCTATTTTGAATTTATTCATTCTCCCGCACCTCCTTCGGCTTCAGCGCTTCAAGGACTTTATCAGGTGTCATCGGAATTTCTCTGATGTGAACTCCGATAGCGTTATAGACCGCGTTGGCGATAGCCCCGGATATGGGGATTCGCGGTGGTTCGCCGAGCCCTTTGGTCCCGAGGATGTTGATGTGAGGATCGATCGAGTCCACGAAAACAGGAACGATCTCCGGCATATCGAGTGAGGTAACGATTTTATAATCTCTCCAGTTCCGGTTGACCACGTTCCCTGTGGTGTTATCCACAACCCGTTCTTCAAAGAGGGCGGTGCTGATTCCCTGGGTGACGCCGCCGATGACTTGGCTTTCGGCAGTCTGTGTGTTGATGATCCTTCCACTCTCATGAGCCGCAACGACTCTGAGGACTTTGATCTGGCCTGTTTCTGTATCGACTTCGACCTCAGCGAAGTGAGCGGAGAATGTGTTATAAGCGTAGTCGGAAGGGCGGCCGCCGCATTCTCCGTGAAAGACCGTTTCGCGGCGGAGTTCTCCGAGGAGTTCTTTAAAAGGGATCGATTTTGACGGGGTGCTCCTTTTGAAAAACTTACCTTTCCCTATTCTGACCTCCTCGGGCTTGCTCTCCAGTTTGTCCGCAGCCATATTTTTGAGGTGGTCCGCAGCCTTCAAAGCCGCATCCCTGACAGCCGGAGCGACAGATGGGGTGGTGGTGCTTCCACCCGATGAGCCGCACCAGGGATACTCTGTGCTTCCGAGCTTGACGGTGATCTCTTCGGGCTTCAGGCCCAAAGTTTCTGCGGTTATAGTGGCCATGTAAGTCCGGGTGCCAGTCCCCAGGTCCTGGGTGCCGCATACGGCTTCAACACTTCCATCCCGGTGGAGTTTGACGTCCGCAAGGGTTGGCGGTCTTCCGACTCCCCACCAGATCTGGCTGGCCATCCCCACACCGCGTCTGAGCTTTCCGTTTCCCTGTCCGGGCTTCTTGTTTCTTTTTTTCCAGCCGATCTTTCGTGCTCCCTGTTCGTAACACTTGTCCAGTCCTTTTGATGAATAGGGGATCCCGGTGTTTCCGCGGTTTTTGGTGGAGTAGTTTTTCTTCCTCAGTTCAAGGGGATTCATGTTGAGCTCGTTGGCCAGTTCGTCCAGGAATCCTTCGAGAGCAAATGTTCCCTGGACGTGACCGGGAGCTCGTGTGGGCCTTGAGGCACCGGTGTTGGTGTAGACAGTGTACTCCTCGACCTTCAAGTTGGGACACGTGTACACATCGATTATGGGCTCCGCGCATCTGTCTCCTCTTCCGATTCCTCCGGAGGTGTAGTTTTTCAGATAAAGAGCGGTCAATGTCCCATCCTTCTTGACTCCTCCTCTGATGGTCTGGAGGCTTGAAGGACGGTTTCCGACGCATAGAGAATTCTCCTCTCTGGAGAGGATGATCTTCACGGGCTTTTTGGCTTCCCTCGCCAAAAGGGCTGCGGCAACCGTATAATCATTGATTCCCAGTTTGCTCCCGAACCCTCCGCCCATGTACTTTTTTATGACTTTTATCCGGCTCGCAGGGACTTTCAGCCAATAGGCGAGCCCGTCTCTGACGCCGAAGATAGCCTGGGTGGAATCCCAGACTGTGAGCCTGTCTCCCTCCCATCTGGCCACGCTGCCGTGGGTTTCAGCCGGGTGGTGGATTTCCACGGCGGTTTTGTAGGTTCGTTCGATGATGATGTCTGCTTCATTGAGTCCTTTACCGATATCGCCACGACTGTAATCGTTGAAGGGCTTGGTGGGGACATTCCGTCTGTCTCTGTCCGCATAGACTTGAGGGGCACCTTCCTCCATGGCCTTCTCCACCGTGACTGCAAAGGGGAGGGATTTGTATTGGACCTCGATTAATTTTAAAGCGTCTTCTGCTGTTTTCTCATCCTTCGCAGCCACTGCGGCGACCTGCTCTCCCACGTACCTAACCCGGCCTTCCTTGAGCTGGAGCGCGGCTTGTACTCCCGGCAGGTTTCGAGCCTTGCTCAGGTCCATGGATACGATATCCGCACAGGCGTGGGGAGACCTGAGTATTTTTCCGCAGAGCATGCCTCTGAGTTTGATGTCATGAGTATAGGGGGCTCGGCCAGTCACGATTCTTTTCCCATCAATTCTGGGTGTGGATTGACCGATGATCTCAAATCTGTCCTTTTCAGGCTCAGGAGCAAGTTTTGGCTCTCTTGTTTTTTTATCTCTGCATTCTTCATGATAGAGGAGGGTGGAGTCTTCAGGTTCTGTGAAATATTTTGCTTTCTTCATTTAGGGCCTCCTCGTGCTTTTTGAAGCCGCAGAGACAGCATCGTAGATCTTGACATAGCTGCCGCAGCGGCAGAGGTTGCCGGATAATGCTTTTTTGATGTCTTCTTGACTTGGATTTGGATTGGTGTTGAGGAGAGCGACAGAAGACACGATGAATCCTGGTGTGCAGAATCCACACTGATAAGCGTCCTTGTCGATGAATGCCTGTTGGACAGGATGAAGCTTCCCATCCGCTGCCAGCCCTTCGATCGTGGTGATGTTTTTATTGTCCGCTCTTACGGCGAGATACATGCAGGAGTAGACAGGTTTTCCGTTCAAGAGGACCGTGCATCCTCCGCATTCACCTCGGCCGCATGTTTTTTTTGTCCCGGTCAAGTTCAGCCTTTCTCTGAGGACATGAAGGAGGGTTTCTCCGGACTCAACGATCAGGGTGAACTTTTTTTCGTTGACGGTGAGAGCGATCTGTTTTTTTGTAAAAAGAGGGATTTTTCCTTCCTGGGTTTGGAGTGCGCTTTTATCTTGAGCAAGGAGTGAGGGCGTAACAGCCGCACCGATGGCTCCTCCGCCGAATCCTTTCAGGAAGTCCCTTCTGGTGAAAGTTCGATTTTTTTTCTTTTTGGGCTTTGCCATTATATTTCTCCTTGTCAAAGGCAGGTGGCGTGGCTTCAGATCAGCCTGATCAGGGTGATGATGACGAGGCAGAGAAGGAGAGTTGCAGGCGAGGCGATTAACCTCAACTTCTTGATGCGGTTGGCTTCTTCGAGTTTAGTCTCCAGGGTTATGATCTTCGCCGCTGCCCAGAAGCCCAGAGGAACGGTCACGCAGGAGAAGATCACAGCGATAGGCGCGTAGTAAAGCGAAAGGGGAGTGGTTGTTCCAGGATAAACACAGGCTGGAATCCCGGTCGCAAATTTCACGAGAGGAAAGAGGTTCACTGCCAAGAGCGCTGACATCCCGCCAAGGACAGCCTGTCTTCCTGTTTTGTGCTTCTTTTTTTCTGCGTAGATAGAGAACAGAATTAAGAACGCCAATCCTTCCATGAGAAAAGCAAAAATGGGATTTCCCACAGCTCCATGCCGGATCGGAAGGGAAAGGAGAAGGGCGTCGAACATCTTGAAAAAACATGCGATGGCGATTAAGAGAGCCACTCCAAGGACTCTTCGTGTCAAGATCCAGCTGGCTGCAATGAAGAAAAGAGCAATTCCTGTCATGATGGCACCTGACATAAAAGAGGCGCAGCTTCGAAGCCACATGCCCAATGCGGCTTCGGAAAAACCCCATACAGCGCCAAGCATGACAACAATTCCGATGTAAGATTTTGGATTATTTCGGTCCATGAAGGCCTCCTTGCAATGAGCTCGTTTTAAAGGATTATAATTTTCTTGTTCTCGTTTGACAACCTTTTCTTTTCACAGTTTCCAAGTCTACTGTGCTTGACGACTGAATTTTCAAGTGCTATAAGCAGGAGGAGCGTTTTTCTCATGGATGGGATTCGACAGAGAAGATGTCAAGCAGTGGTTCGAGGAGGCAGGTGCGAGGAATGTGGTTGTGGACTGTGCAGAGGAGACATGCTGTGCCCAATCAAGCACTGGAAATGAGGAGGCCAGTGTCAGCGTTTTCGTGGCTTCGGGTGAAAAACATGCTCGGGCCTGTGATGAAAGATATGTTCAAGGATTGACATCAAAAATAAACAGGAAGGTGAAAGAAATGGAGAAAAAAAATATACGGAAAGTGGTCAGAGAGGGCTATGCCAGAATCGCCAAACAGGGCGATCCTTGCTGTGCGCCGGCCAACCCATGCTGCGGGAATCCTGATTCGGCTGAGGATATCAGCAAGAAGATAGGATACA
>Ga0114920_10001473_pt1 | contig 10811 bp, 8 predicted proteins | sample ChitaG_FD_88683 | JGI IMG/M metagenome (GOLD analysis project Ga0114920, IMG submission 88683) | Deep subsurface microbial communities from South Pacific Ocean to uncover new lineages of life (NeLLi) - Chile_00310 metaG | ecosystem: Environmental > Aquatic > Marine > Oceanic > Sediment ...
CTTCCAGATTTATTTACCCGGGGTCTTTTGGTTATTGAATCTCTCCTGAATGTTATACCCATCATTTTTAAAAACGTATTAAACCCATCTCTTAAACTTTGGGGAGCCATAACATTTCCTTCAAGTCCAGGAATACCATCAAATACAAGTATTGAATCAGCAATAAAGTCTTGAGTTATTATATCATGTTCTACAACAAAACCTGCTTTTTTTAATTCCTCAATTGATTTTCTTAATAACTGGGCAACTTGTAGTCTCATCTCAACATCTAAAAAAGCTGAAGGTTCGTCTAAAAGATAAATGTCAGCATCTGTTGATAAACATTTAGCAATAGCAACTCTTTGCAGTTCTCCTCCACTTAACTCTGAAATTTTACGTTCTCTTACACCTTCTAATTTTAAATTATTTATTAACCTTTTTTTATATGACTGACTAAGATGGGGAGCAAATTTTATTTCAGTAATGAGATCTGAGACTTTTCTGTCATCATCGAATTTTATATATTGGGATTTCAAAGATACTTTCAATTTTTTTTTAGGATCATCATTCTTATTCCCCTGAATTTCATTGTCTACTATATTAGCAATCGCGTTAACAAATGTAGTTTTTCCAATTCCATTTGGTCCTAAAATACCAATTATTTCACCAGAATGAATTTCACTGCCAGAAGCAGCAAAATTAAAATTACCAAGAGAAATATTAATATCATCATAAGAAAAAATAACATCTCCAGAACTATATTGAGATTCTTGGGGGGGGCGTTCATGGAATAATATCGATTCTTCTCTAAACCTCACATTTTCATCTTTTATATACCCATTTAAATATATATTAATTCCGACTCTCACCCCTTGAGGATGAGATATAATACCATAAACACCAGGTTCACCATATAAAACAGAAACATAATCACTAAGATAATCTAATATTGCTAAATCATGTTCTACTACGATAACTGTCTTTTTTTCTGCTGACAAACTCCTTATTAATTTTGCCATATTTATTCTCTCGCTAACATCTAAATATGAGCTGGGTTCATCGAATAGGTACACATCCCCATTTTTAAGGTATGCAGCTGCAATAGCCACTCTTTGCAGTTCTCCTCCTGATAACACAGCAATCTCTCTCTCTAAAATTTTAGTAAGATTCAATTTTTCAGCGATTAGATTTAATTTTTCTTCGGTATCATTTTTACTTAAGAGGTCAACAACTCTCCCGGACACATATTGTGGAATTATTGTGATATTTTGAGGTTTGTATACAATATTCAACTTTCTCTCTTTAAGATCTATGAAATATTGATGCAATTCTGAACCTTTAAAATGTTCAATAATCTCCTTCCAATCAGGAATATTATCACCAAACTTTCCGAGATTTAATTTCAGTTCATTAGATAATATTTTTAGCATTGTACTTTTCCCAATACCGTTTTGACCGATTAATCCAAGTACTTTTCCTTTTTTTGGAATTACCATACGAAATAAAGAAAACTGATCGGGGCCATATCGATATGTAATCTGATTTTCTAAAGGATCGGGCAGATTTACGATACTGATTGCCTTAAACGGGCATTTTTTAACACAAATACCTTCGCCCGAACAGAGATTTTCAATGATTGTTACATATTTTTCATCTGGGCTTAGAACAATAGTTTTATCTCCTGTTCTCACTCTAGGACAATATTTTATGCATGGTTTTTCTCCATAAGGACTACATTTGTTTGGTTTACAAAAATCCCTATTTAGAACTGCGATTCTCATTATTTAAATCACTACTATTTAAAATCAAAAATGATAAATAAATCTATTCATTGAATCAATAAAGAAATGGCTGAATGATGGCGAAATTTTGAGTGAAAATATTCCAATTCATGGTTTTGATTAGATAATTGAAAAAACTTGAGAGAAAAATGAATCTACAATCACATCTTTTCCTCCTGTACCTTTTTTTTCCTCTTGAAGAATTTTCTTTTTTTTTTCTTTTCTTTTAACTTATTATAGCACTCAGGACAGTAAGTGAAAGCTTCTGTAATCATTTCGTCACATTTCTTACAATGTTTATGAGGGTAAATGTATGGTTCCACTTTTTTTTTATATCTTTCAAATTTGCTCAACTTGATTCTCCCGTCATGTTTAAAATATAAAATATCTATTAGATTATAATTTTTTCAATTCATGTATCATTTTTCCATTATATGAAAATTATTTCAAGAGAACAAAAAATTTGTGTTTTTATAATTAATAATCAAACAATCATTGTATGGTTAAAAAGGGAAAGTATCAATTACTATCATATCTAGTAGATCGATACTTAATATTTTATAAAAGTTTGAATAGGATTAAGAAAATTATCGCATTTGCTATATTTGAAGCTAACTCATCTTATCAGGTTATTCCTATTTTAAATGAGCTTTTAAAAAAAAGATTTATTCAATATTATTCAATTCAACTAAATACTTTGGACGAAAAGAAAATAATGTTTCTATTAAATTTTGAAGATATTAAAAAAGAAAATATTGCACGGTTATTTAGTATTATACACCAAAATTTAACTGAAAAGAATTTGGGTATCAATTTTCAAAAAAACTCTATTTTAGAACAGAAATTTTTAGAAATTATTCTAAGGCAAGTTGATTCAAACACAAGCATCATGAAGCTGACTGAATCGTTATTAGTTGTAAATAATAATATCTCATTTCAATTAGGTTTTTATTCTATTAATTTTGTTAATTTAGACAAAAAAGATACTTTTGTCCATAATTTCATAAATATTATTAGTAATTTTAATAGAAAAGGATATTTAATATTTAATTTTTTATTAGGAAATGATGATGAAATTAGATTTTCTCTTTACTTCGCTGAACGAATCATTAATGGAGATGATTCATCTAATACAGATAAACAAATTAATGAGTTCTTCAATTATAATGTTATGATAAAACATAATATTAAAATAAAAGAATTTTATAGTTATTTATGGAGAAGAGGGATATCTAATGATCATTTTTTATTTAAGCACCACTCACGTCTATTTTTAGGTAAGAATTCGGTAGTTACACATGACTTGTTAAAATTTAATCAAGAATTTGAACAAAACCTATTAAATAATAATATTAAATTCATCAGATTTAGTAAATATTTATTATTTATTGAGCAAGGCTTTCTATTCTTAGTTATGTCAAAACTAAACTCAGAATTTATTCAAAGAATAATTAAAAAATTTTTATCTAAATATTTCATTTATATTTTGGTACTTAATAGAGAAGAGACTAAGAAGATATTAGAAATTAAAGGTTTAAAATCATTGAAAAACGTTCAAGTATTAAATTCAGATGAAATATCAAATTTTAATTACAATAAGTTAAAAATTGAATCAAAATATTCCTAGATCGATTGCTATATCCTGTGCGGAGTTATCAGGGTGTAGTTTTACAAATGCTTTTTTCTCTCCTTTTACGGTTATCATTGTATTAACCTTTATCACCCTTACATTATGTATTTTTTCTACAGCTCTTTTGATTTGATTCTTATTTACTAATCTACTTACGATAAATACTAATTTGTTTTCCTTTTCAATTAAGTCAAAAGTCTTTTCAGTAATTAGAGGTCTTTTGACTATTGCGTAAAATGTTTCCAACTTAAAATGACACCTCGTAATTATTTAATTCATTAAAGGCTGATTGCGACCATAAGATAAATCTGCCTAAAACGCCCCCAGGTGCTAAATTCTTAATAGAAATATTTTCTAATTTAATAATATCTGTTCCGGGAATATTTCTTGAGGCTTTAACAATCCCAAAATCATCTTTTATTATGATAAGTATTCCTTTTTTAAATTTGTATTTACGACCTCTTGCTTTGCCTTTACCACTTCTTACTTTTCTGCTTTTTTTTGTTTTAAATAACTCCTCTTTAAAACCTAAATTACATAGAGCAGAATAAATTGTCTCGGTCTTTTTAATTGTCTGAATTTTATCATCTACAACTAAGGGTAATTCAGGAATATTATCAATTTTATAACCTCGTTTCTTTACCCATAATTTATCACCAGAAGCAGAAATTGCTGAAAAAATTGATGCTTTATTTGTCTTTTTATTAATTTTTTTCTTTATCACTTTTTCAGATTTACTCGGATGTGTCCGTCTACCACCTGTAGCAAAAGGGACTCTTCCCACATGCCGTGAAGTAGGAAAACCAGATCCTTGCCTCCGGGGTGCCCGAGACATACCATAACCCGTACCCCAACCCTTTGAGATATTCCTTAATCCCGCGTCCCTATCTCTTCCCTGAGCTTGCTTGTTTTTACTTTGAATTACATTGTTTGCCATCTGAATAAGATCCTTTCTTGGTTTAATGCGGAATATCTCTGGTTTATCGATTAGTCCTTTTTTTTTCCCATCTAAATCATAAATATTGATTTTGTCCATAAGAGTTCTACCAATTTATTTTCTTTGGTGACTTTCTCTACTAATAAAGGTTATTTCTGGTGTTTTAACTAAAAATGATTTCATTGGCCTTATTGTTTTTCTTATTTGTATTAATCGTTTTTTTGGCCCAGGGATTGAACCAAGGATTAATAAATAGTCTCCCTGAATCTTCCCATATCGTATATATCCTCCTTTTGGGTTAATTTCTTCCTCATTTTCACCAATTAACATAATCCTTTTATGGTATTCCGTTCTTTGATGGAATCCCATTTGTCCTGCTCGGGGAACAGTATAGAGGACTCTTGCGGGGTGCCAAGGACCAATACAAGCAACTGTTCTCTTAATTTTACTATTTTTTCTAGTCAAAATTTTGATTCCATATCTTTTAACAGGACCTTGAAAACCTTTACCTTTTGTTACTGCAATTATGTCTATCAGTTCACCCTCATTTAATACATCTCTAGCTCTAATTTCTTTACCTAAATTTTTCAAAGTAAAGTTTAATTCATCCTTTGGCATATTTGAAGAATTAACTTTAATTTCGATTATATCCGGTTTTTTTCTAGGCAATGAAGTTTTATGTGGCTGAGTTTGAAAAACTCCCCTTATTTCACATGTATCGTCTAAGTCTTCTAAAATTTTGTTTGTTAATTTCTTAATATCATAATTTTCAATATTTGGAAGACTCACCTTTCGAGCTAAAAAATCATTAAATTCGTTTGTAAATATTTCTCCAGCAATATATTTACCATAATCATCTTCTTTATAGACTCTAACGCCAATAAGCACTAATGGAGGAACTTCAACAACGGTTACGGATTTCATTAATTCCTTTCCGTAGTATGGACTATTTGGTTGATCTTCAATATAGAGTACATGAGACATTCCTACTTTAAACCCCGCAAAACCGAGGAAATTAGTCTCTTCTAAATTATCTTCCCAATGTCTTACTCGTGCTTTTATTGACGTAGCCCTTTTTCTTGGGAGGAAGGCTAATGATCCATGCCTTGGTGCGTGCTTTTTACGATGACCCATTATAACCACTAACTTTTGGTATTGAATTTTTCAAAATAAATAAATTTTTTCATATTTTATTAAAATCCTCAAAATTTCACATATGGATAAAAAAGGGTTATTTATATTTTTCTTTTTAAAAAGAAGTTTAAATGATTTCAAGGAATGTTAGTTATTTTCAAGAAAAAGAAAATTTAGCTGGAAAAAAAGACGTAATACTATTTATCGAATGTAAAAAATGCGTTTTGTTTGAAGAAAACAATATTCAAAATAAAAAATGTATAAATTGTTTATTATATAATTTATATCTTCACAAAGATCGTAGTATTAGTTTAATTTCAAATTCTATGAATGATACCCTAATTGAATCTCATCACGTTGAAATCTTTGTAGATTATTTTAAAAAAATCAAAAAAATCAAAAGGATTATTCGAAAGATCGTAAATGTCAGGAATCAAAAATGTCGTTTCGAAGAGTTTAAATGTAAGATCTCTCCATACTTTACGGAGTTACGTAATATAAATGATTATAATTATTGTGATCCTCTCCAAATATTCAATATAATCATAAAATTGAATTCAAATATTGAAAAGATAAAGCTAAATAATTCAGTATGTAAAAAATGCCTAGTTCACCTTGAAAATTTAATAAGATTGATTTTAGAAATTTTTAATAATTTAAGTGTAATTCAATATTTCAAGAACCATCATATTAAGGATGTCAATTTTTACGATTATCTATTTTCTAATCTGCTACGTTTGAATAATAAAAATCATGAAATCCAAGAATTTTCTTTGAAGGAAAATGAAATACCAATAATGACTTATAACATTGGAAATTATAACATCTTTCAGGTTAAAATACATCAACGATCATGTGAAAATGAAAAATTATATCAAATAAAATTATTTCTAGATGAAGATAAAGAGAAAGATTATATTGGGAAAATCATAAAAGATACGGTTTTAAATGTAGAAGTTGCTGAATTTAATAACATAATTCCTTTAGAAACATTAATAAATCTCTTTCATGATAAATCCATTGAATATTTGAAATCAAAGTACAAACTTCCAGAGCCTAAAATAAAACAAATGGGTTTACTAGCAGCTTTGAAAAAATTACAATTATGTAAATTGTTTCCATTATTAGTCGATGATCTGGTGGAAGAAATATTCTTGGATTCTCCCTATGATGACATCTACGTAAATCACCAAAAATTTGGTCGATGCCGGACCAGAATAAGTTTAAATATTAAAGAAATTGAACGTCTAAAAACAATGGCTAGGTTATATAGTGGTAAAAGACTTGATTATATGAATCCTAGTATAAAACTGGTAATGAAAAATCAATATTTCTATTGTAGATTTGCAATTGACGTTGATCCTATCCAGATACATAATTTTGCCCTGGATATTCGAAAATTAAATAAAAATATCCTCACAATCCAAGATCTATTGAAAAATAATACTCTAAATCCATTAATGGCAGCATTTCTATATTTTATTCTCTTACGGAAAATAAATATAACGATTACTGGTAGGACAGATACAGGTAAAACAACCCTAATTAATGCATTAGATTTAATTACTCCAAAAGAATTTAGGAAAATATATGTAGAAAATGTAACGGAATCATTAAAGCAAATTGATTTTGAAAAACATCAATTAAAATATCAAGTAGATTCATTAGAAGATCATCTGACACCAAGATATTCCAAAAGTAATATAATTAAGACCTTACTACATCGAACACCTGACATTATTTATTTGGGAGAGATTTTAACAAAAGAAGAAGCAGAAGCTATGTTTCATTGTTTAGCAGCAGGATTAAAGGGTTTTCAGACAATCCACGCAAATAGTATAGATTCTTTGATGAACCGCTTTCTCCATCACTTTAAAATAAATGAATCATGTCTATATGATCTTGACCTCATAATTTTAATGGAAAAAGAACAAAATGTAAGACGTGTTCTATCAATTTATGAAATAAGGAAATATAAAGATGAGGATAATAGATATTATGATTCAATTTTTAAATATGACCCATCTTCAAAGATATGGAAACAATTAAAATCCCTTTTTGAGACAAAAACAATAACTGAATTAAAAAAACATGAAGATTTACCTATGAATAAATTCAAATCCATAATAAAAATTTACAAGGAGATCTTTGAATTCATATCAGAAATAAATGTTTTAAATAAAATCGAATTAATAGACCTGTTTCATAAAATCTCCTATTATTCTTTCATCTCTATTGATTCTCTTAATCAATTCTGGGGTGAGTGGAAAAAAAGAGGGATTTAAATCCTTAATTTTAAAATCTTTTTTATGACAAATCTTTTAGAAAAGACTTTACTCTTAGGATTTAGCATTTTTTTATTAACAATTTTTTCTTCGATTTTAATTCCTTTTCTCGATGAGATAACTGAATTTAACAACCAAGAAAAAAACAATTTAGAAACCTATATGGTTTTTCTTGATGAGATTAACGATGCTATTCTATACATTATTGAAAATCCAGAAGATTCTTATCTAAAAGATATCCAATACCCAAGCAACCTTAACTTGACATTTTTTGACTCTTTTTTCATCAGTGAATTTATCATTGGGAGTAATACATATAATAGGGTTATATCTTTCAATGACACTTTCCTTAATTCTTATTTTAATGATATTCCTCCAAAAACATACCTCCTAAATGTTTCTTATCCCTATTCCAACATTATCGTTAATTTTATAACTTTATACTAAAAATGTAGATTTTATGAATAAAATCGAAAAATATGTTAAATTTTGTTTAAAATTCCAAAAGTATAAATTCCCAAAACTTAGATTTAAGGAATTAGACGAAAGACAAAAAGATTTGTATAGATCATTATATAATATTAATGAAGCAGATGTCAATAATGCGAGTTTTATTATTTTTCTTTCTTCCTTTTTAATTTCTATAACAATTTCAATATTACTAACTCCAATTAGTTTCTTAATCATTTTTCTGTATTCAATTACTCTGTCAATGATTTTTTCATATAAATTTAATTCTATTCTTTATAATGATATATCTAAAAAGGAATCACTGTTAAATTCAGTTCTTTACCTTATCAAAATCGATTTCTCATTAATTCAAAAAACAAACAGAGAAAATTCTGAAAATTGTATTCACTTCATTGAATTAATTAAGTCATATAAAATACCAATTTCAGTTTATTTCAAAAAGATTTTCCAGAAAATTCATGAAGGAAAAAACCCTGAAAAAGAATTATTTGAATTAAAAACTCCATCCCTCGATTTTGATAATTATATTAAGAATTTACTAATCAATAATTTTAACTTTTATGATTATAGTAATTTTAATGAGAATACTTTAGAAAAGCAATTTAAAATTTACCTAAAGCAAATACAATCAAAAATTAGTATTTTATTTTTTGTTGGATTATTTTCTCCAATAGGTATATGTTTTCTAATTCTATTTCAATTAATAAATATAATATTTTTAATATCTTTTATCCCATTTTATATAATTTCCATTAATCTATTATTCAAGAAATTTATCAGAAACCAAAGCTATTTGATAGGATTAATAAATGACTTTTCAAACCATGAAAGAAAAAAATTTGAGGAATTCACCTTATTATTGAGGAGTTTTGCATCCAATTTAAGAAGTAATATATCTCCTGAAAAGGCATTACTTAAATCTTATACCCAAAATAAAAACTTAATTACAATCTTAAAAAAACCTTTACGGCGCCAAATATCTTATCTCTTGAATTTTTCAAACTCTTTTAGCGAAATCTTAAGTATTTTAAAAGCGGAATTGAAGTCTTTACGTTATTCAATTATTTTAGATGCGTTAAAAAAATATATTGAAAGAAGTGCATATTTTACATCTGATAAAATTTTAGAAATCTTAACAATAATAAATAAGCATCAAAAGCTTGAAAGAAAATTAGAAGTTCTCTTGAAGGGTGAAAAGTTCAAAATTCTTTTCTTTATTTTTCTCCTCCCGGTCATTACAGGAAGTATTTCTGGATTATTCCCTATTTTCAATATTATAATAAGTAATATCAACTTCACGGGAAATGAAGTTTTGTTGTTCTTTGAAAATTCTCTTAATCTCTATAATATTGTCATCATAATAGTTGTCTTAATATCAAGTATCTCAATAACATCATATTATTTCTTAAAAATTTTATGTTATACTAGGAAATTTCTGATAATTTTGGTCTCAAATACACTATTCCTCCTAACCTTTTTTATTTCGTTTATAAACATCTCGAATCTCTTTTAAAATAAGAACTGCGGAAAGCATTTCTTTTAACAAAACATAAAAAGATATATTAACTCAACAAATAAGCCTATTCCAATAAAAATATTTAATAGCCAAGAATAAAAAAAAAGTAGTCTAAAAAATGGTAAACCTTCTAAATTATTTGCAAATACCGTTGATTCTAATTTTTCTATTAAAGTATAAAAGGGTATTAATAAAATTAAAAAAATAAGAAATGACAATGAAGACACTAGGAGATCAGTTGATACCAGAGAGAATATGAAAATTAAAATATTGACACCCAAAATAATTGAAATTTCCAATAGTAGAATATTTAACTCCAACATCTACAATAGGAATTTGGATAAATATATTTAAAGTCAACACCTTGTATGATTGGGAGATGAAGGTGTAACTTTTGATTTTTGTTAAACTTGGAGTTATAACAAACAAAATATTTCCAACTAAATTTGATTGTTTTGATTAAAATTTGTTAGAAAATGTTAATTAAGAAAAAAAGCTGATAATAATTATGAAAAATTTAAAATTAAAAGGTTTAAAATTTAGTAAAGGTAAATATCAGCTTTTTAATGATCGCTTTGCTTTTTTCCCACCACAAGTAATTGATATTTTAGCTTCTATTTATGGAGAGGGTGTAAAATCATTATTGGTATGGCTAGGAAAAAAGACAGGTTGGAAGTTGATACAAACCTGGGAAGAAAATTTAAAACCAAAATCTTTGGATGACTTAGTAACCCAATTCACAAACATTTTAGGTAACCACGGATGGGGGAGGTTTAGTCCTAAATATGTATCCGAGGATTCAATAGTTATCGATCTCCATCATAATATCTCATCAGAATTAGAAAATAAGTCAAAATACTTTTGTTATTTTATTACTGGATTATTAGCGGGATTTGGAGAGTTTGCATTATACAGAGTAAATGTGGTTGAACTTCAATGTTGTCTGGAGGATTTGAATCTAGAGAACTGTGAATTTAAAATTGATGTTAAAAAAAATTAAAGCGTATTACCAAGGATCCCATTCTTCGGGATTTAATTCATCTTTATCAGATTCTTTATAATTATTTTCTAGTGATTC
>Ga0114920_10001474_pt1 | contig 10810 bp, 10 predicted proteins | sample ChitaG_FD_88683 | JGI IMG/M metagenome (GOLD analysis project Ga0114920, IMG submission 88683) | Deep subsurface microbial communities from South Pacific Ocean to uncover new lineages of life (NeLLi) - Chile_00310 metaG | ecosystem: Environmental > Aquatic > Marine > Oceanic > Sediment ...
AGATTAGGTATTTTCCTGAGCAACCTGGCGACCCATCTATTACCTGCACTGATATTAGTAAGTCAAGAAGGTTATTAGATTACCATCCTAAGATGAAGATAGAAGAAGGAATAGAAAGATTTGTCCAATGGTATAAATATGAAAAATCTAAAAGTCACTATTTTAATGTCCGTATATAACGGTGAAAAATATCTTCGTAAAGCAGTTGATAGCATCCTAAACCAGACTTTTAAGGATTTCGAGTTCTTGATTATCAACGATGGCTCAACTGATAAAACCGCAGAGATTCTGCAGAGTTACCGGGACCCCAGAATAAAAATAGTCAACAATCAGAAAAATATGGGTTTAACTAAATCCTTAAGTAGAGGGTTAGGAATTGCAAAAGGTGACTACATTGCTCGGATGGATGCTGATGATATATCAATGCCGGAAAGACTTGAAAAACAGGTCAATATGTTGGAGCAAAGACCAGAGCTTGGAATGGTGGGAACATGGTATTGTGTAATTGATGAAAAGGATAACATAAAATATGAAGTAAAAAATGACGGAAATCCAGTGATTTTGAGATGGAAATTACTATTTAATAATGAATTTGTTCATTCATCGGTTATGATGCGGAAGAGAGCGTATGAAGATAGTGGGGGTTATAATCCTGAATTTCAAGCTGCTCAAGATTATGACCTTTGGTCTCGTATTGCAAAGAAGTGGCAAATAGGTCTCGTGCCAAAAATTTTGTGTTATAGGCGAGAAAGAACCGAGCACTCTATTACTATTGAGAAAAATAAAACCCAGAAAGCCATGGCAAGAAAAGTTAGGGTTAGAAGTATTGACGAATTAACTAAATTAACTAATGGACGGTTACCACGAAAACAATGTATTGATCTCTATGATTTATTTAATGGTTATTATGTCCTAGATAAAGTAAGTCAGGTGGAGGAAATTTTACAGTCCCTGAAGATGGTTAGAGAATGCTTTGAAGATATTTTTAGCGATAAAAGCATCAGGTGCGAAATCAATGATCAGCTTATTGCAGCTCTTTATGGATGTATTTCCCGAGCATCCACGTTTTACCAGCGAGTGTTCCTTGGCATTTATGTCTTATGGTTTGGTGGCTGGAAGTCAGCTCACAGGATGTTTTTGGCATTTAGTGGGTTGTTTTTGCCAGATAGCGTTAGAAATGGAGGTAAGAGTTTTCTTAAATTATTAGGATGGAAAAAAATAAGATAGAAATATCTGTGGGAAGTTTTGGAAATTTAGAGAAGAAATCGTTGAGGAATATTATGAATTCTTCATGAAGACAAATAGAAGGTAATTAAGTGAATTGGAAAAAGAAAAGTTTTTTAGTTACAGGTGCGGACGGTTTTATCGGGAGCCATTTAGTTGAAAGATTATTGGAAGAAGGAGCTAAAATAAGAGCATTTGTTTTATATAATTCTTTTAATAGTTGGGGGTGGCTGGATACGTTCTCCAAAAAAAAGCTAAAAAAAATAGAGATCTTCCCTGGAGATATAAGAGACTACAACGATGTTCTCAAAGCTATGAATGGAGTTGATATAGTTTTCCACTTAGCAGCTTTGATTGGCATACCTTATAGTTATCGCTCTCAAGGATGCTATGTTGATACCAACGTAAAAGGTACGCTCAATATATTACAGGCAGCAAGAAACATAAAGATAGAAAAATTAATTCATACATCTACCAGTGAAGTCTATGGAACTGCCCAGTATGTACCTATAGATGAAAAGCACCCAATAAATCCCCAATCTCCTTACGCAGCTACTAAAGCCTCTGCTGATCACCTCGTTTTGTCTTTTTATAGGTCCTTTGACCTTCCTGTTACTATACTTCGGCCATTTAACACATTTGGGCCAAGACAATCAGCTAGGGCTGTAATTCCTACAATAATTGCTCAAGTACTCACAGGAACCTCTACCATAAAGTTAGGCAATCTTGATACAACTCGAGATTTCAGTTATGTTACGAATACCGTAGATGCTTTTATAAAGATTGCAGAGGAAGAGAACACTGAAGGCAATGTGTATAATTGTGCCAGTGGCAGAGAAATTTCTATAAGGGGATTAGTACATATGATAGGAAAAATTTTACAAAAAAAATTGAAAATTGTCTGTGATGAATCGCGCCTCAGACCCAAAGAAAGTGAAGTAATGCGATTAGTAGGAGATTTTAAAAAACTATATACTATTTGCGGATGGCAACCGAAAACTTCCTTAGAGAAAGGCATTGCATTAACTTATAATTGGTTAAAAAGTAATTTTGATAAATATAAACCCCATATATACAACATATAGAAATGCAAGCAATTATCTTAGCGGGTGGAAAAGGCACCAGATTAAAGCCTTACACTGTAACGATACCCAAACCATTAATGCCAGTGAGTGATTTGCCTATATTAGAGATAGTGATAAGGCAGTTAAAACATTACGCAATTAAAGAGCTGATAATTTCAACGGGACACTTAGCTGAACTTATAGAGGCTTATTTTAAGAAAGGAAGTAAGTGGGGAGTAAAAATTCGTTATGTAAGAGAAGAGAAAGCATTGGGAACAGCAGGCGCTATTAGAAATATAAATGGCTTGGAAGATAATTTTATTGTAATGAATGGAGATATACTTACAGACCTAGACTATAGATATTTGTATAATTTTCATATAAAACATAAAGGAATAGCTACAGTAGCCGTTGCAAAAAGAGAAGTTTTTATTGATTTCGGTGTTGTCGAAACAGATAGCAGCAACAAGTTAACAACTTACATAGAAAAACCTAAACACTTTACATATGTGAGTATGGGAATAAATGTACTCAATAAAAGATGCAAAAAATATATTTCTAAGGGGGAATCTATAGGAATGCCTGAACTCATATTAAGAATGAAGTCCAAAAATGAAAGTATTTACTGTTATAAAGCGGACTCGTACTGGTTAGATATAGGGCGAATTGAAGATTTTCAGAGAGCACAAGAGGAATTTGAAAGGAATAGGGAGAAATTTTTATATGATGAAGAGTAGGGTTTTGATAACCGGTATCAATGGTTTTATCGGGAGTAATCTAGAGGAATATATTAAAGAAAAATATCCTTCTTGGCAGATATATGGTATAGATAAAAAGGGAAACAAACCATCCAGATTTTTTGAATTAGACATAAAAAATAAAAAAGAACTTAAAAGTATACTTTGCCAAATAAAACCAGTATATATATACCATTTGGCAGGAAATGTTGCAGCCAAAGATTTCAAGGAATTATTATTGTCAAATGTCTTCGATACTTTTGTTCTTCTGGAGACAATAAAAGAAATTAAAAACTACAATCCCCGGATAATTATTCCCTCCTCAGCTTCTGAATACGGAAGAGTTTGTTCTACAGAGATGCCTATTAGAGAAGATCTTACTTTGAATCCTTTATCTCTGTATGGATTTTCAAAGATGATGCAAACAAACTTATCGTTGCTGTTTGTTGAAAAAGGGTTGGATATTGTAATTGCAAGAATATTTAATATCACCGGGAAAGGAACTCCTATAGATTTTTCTATAGGAAAATTTGCTTATGAGCTGGCATTGATAAAGAAAAAGAAGAAAAGGCCAATAATATATACTAAAAATTTATATACAGAGAGAGACTTTTTAGACATTCGAGATGTGGGCAAGTACTTAGTGGCCGTTGCTCTTTGTGGTAACAGGGGAGAGGTTTACAATATATGCAGAGGAAAGTCCTACAGTATAAGATATTTACTTAATAGGCTCATAAAAATTTCCGGTATAAAAAATATAAAGATAATTAAGGATAAGGAATATGATAAAGAAAGTAACGTAGCAGATTCTTTTGGTTCAACAAAAAAGCTCAAGAAAATAACCAAGAGGATTGAATTTATACCTATCGATAAAAGTTTGGAAGATACTTATTTTTACTATCTAACGAGAGTTTAGTATCCATGGCTAATTTGCAAAAACCCCTGTCACTACATGATAATCTGCGAAAAACACTAGAATGAATTTTTGGCAAGAAAAACAAAAAATAATGCCTGACAAAAAAGAGATAAAAGAAGCAACATGGATTTTTGCGTTAAAGGAAAAAGTCCCCCAATTTTTAGAAAAATTAAAGGGGAAGAGAATTCCAGGTTTTTTTCACTATTCCTTATCTGGAGATCTATATCACGAAAGTATTAAATGGGGATTAGGAAACACAGTTTTCGCTGCCAAAATTTATTATACCTTAGATTTGTTAGATAAGCTTCCAGAAAAGGACAGGAAAAACATGGCCAATTTTATAAAAGGTTTTCAAAAAGAAGGTGGAACAATTTACGATCCTTTGGTAAAAAGAAAAGCATTTTTAAGAGAAAAGTTGTCAGCAATAGAAAATCTAGATTTCAATAATTTTTTCCATCATCAAACAATAAGAGCCGAGACAAGGCAAGCAATTTCCGCTTTAAAACTTTTAGGGAAAACGCCGGGCCTGCCTTATCAAAAATTTCCAAAAACAAGAAAAGAAATAAGAAAATACCTTGAAAAATTGGATTGGCAGAGACCTTGGAGGGCAGGAAGCCATTTTTCTCACTTAATTTTTTTCTTGAAAAACAGTAATTTAGAAAATAAGGAGGATTTAATTAACTTTGCCATAGACTGGGTAGCTAAATTGCAAAATTCGGCAGATGGTTCATGGTATCAGGGCAGTCCCTCTTTGCAGCAAAAAATAAATGGAGCGATGAAGATAATTACTGGTTTAAAGGTTGCTGGGAAAATAAACTTTGAGTATCCAAAAGAATTAATAGATTTATGTCTCTCGGCCAGAAATAATAAGCTCCATGCTTGCAATGATTTCAATATTATTTACACCTTACATTATAGCAGCAAGGTTGCAAAAAATGGGTATAGATTGAATACAATAAAAGACTTTGTTTTAGAACACTTAAAAAAAACTTATAAACAGCATTATTTTCCAGAAATCGGAGGATTTTCATTTTTTGTGGGTAAGGCAAATACAGACTATTACGGAGCAAAAATTACTAGAGGGTTGAACGAACCAGATATTCACGGTACAGTAATGTTTCTCTGGGGAATATCAATAGCGGCTCAAATCTTAAGGATCAACGATGATTTAGGGTTTAAAGAATTGATATCTTAATTTTCCTTAAATAAAATGAAAACGAAAAAAGCTTTAATAACAGGTGCCACCGGCCAAGACGGTTCATATTTGATAGAACTCTTACTTCAAAAAGATTATGATGTTCATGGGATTAAACGTCGCTCTTCCTCTTTTAATACGGAAAGAATTGATCATCTATATCAAGATCCCCATGAAAAAGATAGAAGATTTATTCTCCATTACGGGGATATGACAGATGCGGCTAATTTGATTCGGATTGTTCAGAAAGTCCAACCAGACGAAATTTATAACCTTGCTGCTCAAAGCCATGTTCAGGTTTCTTTTGAAAATCCCGAATACACAGCAAATACCGATGCTTTAGGAACTTTAAGATTATTAGAAGCTATTCGAATTCTTGGTTTGCGAAACAAAACGAAATTTTATCAAGCATCAACTAGCGAATTGTTCTCGGGAAGACCGGGGGAAGCCCCTCAGAAGGAAACCACCCCATTTTATCCTCGCAGTCCCTATGGGGTAGCTAAACTATATGGTTATTGGATAACTGTTAATTATCGAGAAGCTTATAATATTTTCGCTTGCAACGGTGTCATATTCAATCATGAATCGCCGAGAAGAGGAGAAACCTTTGTCACCAGAAAAATTACTCGGGCTGCTGCTCGAATTAGTTTAGCGCTGCAAGATAAACTGTTTTTGGGAAATCTAGACGCTAAAAGAGACTGGGGACATAGCAGAGATTGTGTGGAAGCAATGTGGTTGATGCTCCAGCAGCCAGAACCAGATGATTATGTAATAGCAACAGGGGAACAACATTCCGTTAGAGAATTTTGTGAACGTGTCTTTAAGGAAGTAGGAATTGATTTGGAATGGCAAGGAGAACGAATACATGAGAAAGGAATAGATAAGAAAACAGGTAAAGTTCTTATAGAAATTGATCCAAGATATTTCCGACCAACAGAAGTCGAGTCATTAGTAGGTGATCCAACCAAAGCTAAAGAAAAGCTTGGCTGGCGGCCAAAAACAAGTTTTGAAGAACTGGGTAAAGAGATGGTAAAGTCAGATTTAGAAGAGGCAAAAAGAGAGATACACTTAAAACATGGTGGTTTTAAGATAAGAAATCGCTTCGATTAATAAACATTAATATGATCGATTTAACAAAGAAGAAGATTTTGATCACCGGTGCCCATGGTTTTCTGGGGAAGTACTTGGTAAAAAATTTATTAGAAAAGAGAAAGGTTCCTAAAAAAAATTTGGTTTTGCCGACTTCTGAAGAGCTGGATTTGCGGAAATGGGAAAATTGTCAAAAAGCAGTGAAAAATCAAGACATTGTTATACATTTAGCAGCAAAAGTTGGTGGAATCGGTTTAAATAGAAAAATACCTGGAGAAATGTTTTATGACAATGCTGTGATGGGTATCCAATTGATGGAAGCGGCGCGACAGGCAAAGGTTGGAAAATTTGTAGCGATTGGAACAATCTGTGCTTATCCGAAGTTTACGCCAGTCCCTTTTAAAGAAGAAGATTTGTGGTCAGGTTATCCTGAAGAAACTAATGCTCCTTATGGTTTAGCAAAAAAGATGCTTTTAGTCCAAGCCCAAGCCTATCGCCAGCAATATGGATTTAATGCTATCTATCTTTTGTCAGTCAATATGTACGGTCTAGGGGATAATTTTGACCCGAACACTTCACATGTTATTCCAGCACTGATAAAAAAATGTCTTGATGCAATAAAAAATAATGAAAAAGAAATAGTTGTCTGGGGGACCGGAAAGGCAACTAGAGAATTTCTTTATGTTGAAGATGCTGCTGAAGCAATAATTCTGGCAACAGAAAGATACGACAACCCCAATCCGGTAAATATTGGTGCTGGTTTTGAAATATCTATTAAAGACTTAGTTGAGCTAATAGTAAGACTTACTGGTTTTAAGGGAAATATCGTATGGGATACAAGCAAACCCAACGGTCAACCGAGGAGATGTCTTGACACTACAAAGGCCGGGAAGGAATTCGGCTTTGAGGCCAAGACCCCCTTTAAAGAAGGTCTTAAAAAAACTATTGATTGGTATAAGTCTACTTTAAAAGTAGGACTATGAAGAAAGCATTAATATTCGGTATTGCAGGGCAGGACGGTTCGTACTTAACTGAGCTTCTCCTGGAGAAGGGATATAAGGTATATGGTTTTGATAAATCTCCGGAGAAAGAACACTTAGCTCGTATTTCCCACCTGTTAGATAGAATCAAACTCATAAACGGGGATATCATGGACCAAACTGCAATTAATAAAGCGATTCGGGTGATTCAACCTGACGAGGTCTACAATTTCGCATCACCCTCCTTTGTTCCTGATTCTTGGGAATATCCTATAATGACTGCTGATGTTGCGGCATTAGGAGTGACGCGTATTTTAGAGGCAATGCGTCTATATAAACCGGATGCACGCTTTTATCAGGCTTCAAGTTCAGAGATGTTTGGCAACGTTGAAGAGTATCCTCAAAGCGAGAAAACTCCTTTTTCTCCGAGAAACCCTTATGGTGTATCTAAGGTTTATGGATACTGGATTGCTGTCAATTATCGCCAGCGTTACAGAATTTTTGCTTGTTCTGGTATTTGTTTTAATCACGAATCGCCAAGAAGGGGGATGGAGTTTGTTACTCGAAAAGTAGGTTATGAGGTAGCAAAGATTAGTCTTGGTTTATCTAGTAGTCTTAAGATAGGTAATCTTGATTCTAAGCGAGATTGGGGTTTTGCTGGAGACTATGTAAGAGCAATGTGGTTAATGCTTCAACAGGATTACCCTGACGATTATGTGATTGCAACCGGAGAACTTCACAGCGTGGAAGAATTGCTAGAAAATGCATTTGCTTGTGTGGGATTAAAAGCGAAAGATTATGTGGTTGTTACTCCTGAACTGTGTCGAGCAGATGATTCAGTAATTTTGGTGGGGGATGCCACAAAGGCAAGAAAGAAATTGGGTTGGCGTCCTAGAGCGTCATTCAACCAACTAGTTGAGATGATGGTAAATGCTGATTTAAAGAGAATTAAAGAAAAGGTACCATCACAAAAAATGTTGGAATAGTGGCTAAGGATAATTTGTGTCTGGTAAAGTCTTAAGAGAGAAATACGAGCTTGTCAGAAAAGGTAATAAGAATCTTCAGCCATGATTGACGGAACAATTCAAGAAGGAACTATTTGTGCTCAAAAAAAATTGTATTGTCTGGCATCCTCATAGGGTTAGCAGAGAAGATAGAGAGAAAATAAAAAACCAAAAAGCCTGTGTCCTTTGGTTTACAGGACTACCTTCTTCAGGTAAATCTACTATTGCACATGAATTAGAATTTATCTTTAATAAAAGAGGTATACATACCTACGTTTTAGACGGCGATAATGTAAGACATGGCTTGAACAAAGACCTAGGTTTCACAACTGAAGATCGTAAAGAAAATATAAGAAGAATAGGTGAAGTAGCAAAACTTTTTGTGGATGCCGGCATACTTACTATCACCGCCTTTATTTCTCCTTTTATAGAAGATAGAAAATTTGCAAGAAGCCTCGTGGGAGAAGGAGAATTTATAGAGATATACACTAAATGTTCTCTTTCTGTGTGTGAAAAACGTGACCCTAAAGGATTATACAAAAAAGCAATAGCAGGCGAAATAAAAGATTTTACCGGAATAAGTCATCCTTATGAAGAGCCTTCTAGTCCTGAGATATTACTTGAAACCGATAGATTATCTATAGAAGAGTGCATTAACAAAATATTAACCTATTTGCAGGAACATAAAATAATCTAAAAGTTAAGTAGAAAACTATGAACAAACCTTACGGAGTAGAGAAACTCGTTAATAATGTAGTAACTTCTCCTCAAGAATATCAATATTTAATTCAGGAAGCAAAAAGTCTTAAATCTTTAATTATCCAGGACAGATTCCTTTCTGATTGTAAGATGCTTTCGGTGGGAGCATTCACTCCTCTCAGTGACTTTATGAATAAAGAAGAAGTGGATTCAGTACTAAAGAACTTACAACTCCCCAACGGTCTTATCTGGGGGATACCCATTATTCTTTTAGTTTCTGAAGAGCAAGCCTCTTCTGTTAAAATAAAAGAAAAGATTACTCTTTTAGACAGGGGAGGAAGGGTTATTGCTATAATGCAGGTATCTGATAAGTTTAAATACTCTAAAGACAAATTTTGCAAAGAAGTTTTTAGAACTACAGATATTTCTCACCCGGGAGTGAGGATGATTAAAGAAAGTCCAGAAATATTCTTGGCAGGTCCTGTAAGACTTTTAAATCGTCCTTCAAGAAATAAAATATCTTCTGCTTACTACTTAGACCCTCTTCAAACTAGAGAGGAGTTTAAGAAAAGAAGATGGTCCACAATAGTAGCTTTTCAGACAAGAAATCCTATTCATAGAGCCCATGAATATTTAATAAAATGTGCTCTAGAGTCAGTGGATGGCGTTTTAATTCACCCTTTAGTAGGAGAGACTAAGTCCGATGATATTCCTGCTGAAGTAAGAATCAGATGTTATGAAGTTTTGATTAGAAATTATTTTAACCCTGAGAGGGTATTGCTTTCAGTGCTGCCTACTTTTATGCGTTACGCAGGACCAAGGGAAGCTTTGAATCACGCTATAATAAGAAAGAACTATGGATGCACTCATTTTATTATTGGAAGGGACCATGCAGGTGTGGGAAACTACTACGGAACTTATGAGGCACAACAATTGTTTTCCACTCATGCTGAAAGAATAGGAATAGTCCCTGTGAAGTTTGAGCATGCTTTTTATTGTAAAAAGTGTAAAGTTATGGCCACTTCTAAGACCTGCCCCCATTCTCAAGAACATCACCTTTACTTAAGTGGGAGTAAAGTAAGAGCTATGCTTAAAAAAGGTGTACGGCCTCCTTTAGAGTTCTCAAGAAAAGAAGTAGTAGCTATTTTAATGGAGTGGGCAAAAAACAACGGAAGGATTAATTTAAGGGGAAAATAATATTCCGAATATAGTTGTTGACCAGGTAATATCTGTTGAAAAAGCAGTCTCTTAAAATCCATCGTTTATGGCAGAACCAGGAATAATGGTATACGGCTTACTATTAACAAACTAAAAGAAATTATGCAAGAGGTGGTGTATGTTAGATAACAAGGTTATTTTGGTTACTGGTGGCACGGGTTCCTTTGGACGGAAATTTACAGAAATAGTATTTAAAAGATACAAGCCAAAAAAGCTTATTATTTTCAGTCGTGATGAATATAAGCAGAGTGAGATGGCTAAGACATTTCCCGATAGCGAGTATCCCATTCGTTACTTTTTAGGAGATATAAGAGATCGATCCCGCCTTTATAGGGCTTTTGAAGGGGTTGATTATATTGTTCATGCCGCAGCGCTAAAGCAGGTTCCTGCCTTAGAATATAATCCTACAGAAGCAGTGAAGACCAATGTAGTGGGCGCAGATAACATTGTTGATGCAGCGATTGATGCAGGTGTTAAAAAGGTAATAGCTGTCTCTACAGATAAGGCGGTTAATCCTATTAATCTTTACGGGGCAACAAAATTAGTAGCAGAAAAAATATTTGTTGCCGCAAATGCATATGCAGGAGGGTCAGTGAAGTTTTCCGTAGTAAGATATGGAAACGTTGTGGGTTCACGCGGTAGCGTAATCCCGCTATTCAGGAAACAGAAATCGACTGGCACAAT
>Ga0114920_10001475_pt1 | contig 10805 bp, 11 predicted proteins | sample ChitaG_FD_88683 | JGI IMG/M metagenome (GOLD analysis project Ga0114920, IMG submission 88683) | Deep subsurface microbial communities from South Pacific Ocean to uncover new lineages of life (NeLLi) - Chile_00310 metaG | ecosystem: Environmental > Aquatic > Marine > Oceanic > Sediment ...
GAAAAAGCCTTCTCCTCGGCGTGCCACGGCGCTGGCCGCGCAATGTCCCGCCATGCTGCGTTGAAACGCTGGAGCGGGCGCATGATCCTCGATGATCTTGCCGCACAGGGCATCCTGATCCGCAGCCCGTCCAATCGAGGCGTCGCAGAGGAAGCGCCTGGCGCCTATAAGGACGTGGGAGTGGTGGTTGCTGCGGCGGAGCATGCGGGGCTAGCACGGCGCGTTGCCCGGCTGCGGCCGCTGATCTGCATCAAGGGTTGACGTGCACGAACGACCATCGCGCATGGCGAGATTTCCTTAGGCCACGCATTGACCTCGTCATGTATCGCAAAGGGCCACTGTCACCCTCAGCGACGACCATTTGCTGCTCCAGCAGCGCGCAGTATCTCTGCATCCTTTTCGGGCTGCGATGGGTTGATCGGCATGCCGGCGCCGAGCTCGAATCCGGCCCAAGTGACAAGGTCAGGTGCGATGCGCAGGCGCCAATGCAGGTACCGATTGTGTTTTTCGGGGAGTCCGCCAGTCTCAATGACGAAGCTGTAAGGCGGATCTTTATGGAGCAATCTGAGGCACTGAAGCGCTCGGCGTAGCAGTGGGGCAAGATCATCCAGCTCATCCGCGGTCGTATCGGCAAACGAAGCATGATGCCGCTTCGGCACCAGCCACTGCTCAAACGGACGCTCAGCAGCAAACGGCACGAAAACCAGAAAGTATTCCGTCTCCTCTACGATGCACTCACCGCATTCTAATAGGCGCTCCAGCTCTGCGCAGGTCGGGCAACGGCCCGTTACTCGACCCTGCCTGTTCGCCCATTCCAATATGTCGCGAAGCCTCGGCGTCACGAGCGGGAGTGCAATCACTTGCGCGTGGGGATGGACGAGCGAAGCACCGCTACCTGATCCATGGTTCCGGAACAGCACGACGGTCTTGATGTTGCTCAGGCGAGAAAGCGCAGCAACGCGCTGATTATAGCTGGCGACCACCACTGAGATCTCTTCATCTTCCATTGATGAAAGAATGGCATCGTGGCGCGGACTTTCGATCACTACCTCGTGCACCCCATAGCCTGACAACGTCGTGCAGCGTGCGGAAATGGATCTTTCCGGTGCGGCATCGGGTGTGAGCGCAGGAAACTTATTGGGGACCACCCGGACCGACCATCCGGGCGGGCTATCTGACGGAGTCTCGGCCACGATCCCGGGCAGTAGTTCTTCATTTCCAGGGCAAAACGGGCAGCTTTCCTCGAACCGCGGCAGGCGGGTGGGGATCGTCGGCGCAACGTGCATCTGGTCAGGGCGCCGCGCGCGATCCGGTGCGATGATCGCCCAGTTCCCCGTCATCGGGTCTTGTCGTAACTCGCTCATCGATATTTGCTCACCTGACGGTCACTGGCGAGTTTTGTCGCCCTCTGCTTGGCTCGCCTCTGCATCGGCGACCCGGCGCTTCACCGCGACGAAACTGTCGGGTGTCACGGAGATTGAATCGATACCGCAAGCGACGAGGAAATCAGCAAATTCCGGATGATCGCTGGGAGCCTGTCCACACAAGCCCACCTTGGCGCCAGCTTGGTGCGCAGCATCGATCACATGGGCGATCATCCACTTGACAGCCTCGTCCTGCTCGTCGAACAGACCAGACAACTCAGCTGAGTCTCGGTCAACGCCAAGAGTTAGCTGGGTTAGGTCGTTGCTGCCAATTGAGAAACCATCGAAGCGCCCGGCGAAGGCCTTAGCAAGAATGACATTGGAGGGAATCTCGCACATCACGTAGACCTGCAGTCCGTTTTCTCCACGCTTTAGGCCATTTTCCGCCATGACTTCCAGCACTCGGTCTGCCTCATTGATTGAGCGGCAGAACGGGATCATGACTACGACATTTCGAAAGCCCATATCCTCGCGCAGGCGGCGGATCGAGCGGCACTCAAGCGCAAATCCATCCCGGTAACGCGGCGAATAGTAACGCGAGGCGCCACGAAACCCGAGCATCGGGTTCTCCTCTTTGGACTCGAATTGGGCACCGCCAATGAGGTTCGCGTACTCGTTGGTCTTGAAGTCGCTCATGCGAACAATCACTTGCTTCGGGTAAAGTGCTGCAGCGATGCGTGACAGACCACGCGACAGCCGGTCCACGAAATAGTCGGTCTTGTCAGCATAACCTATTGTGAGATCGGCAATCGTGTCCCGCGCCGTCTCGTCTTTAAGTGTGTGATAGTGCACTAGGGCCATCGGATGCACCTTGATGTGATTTCCGACCACGAACTCCATCCGCGTAAGACCGACGCCGTCAGCGGGCAGTCGCCACCAGCGGAAGGCAGCAGCCGGGTTGGCAAGATTGAGCATTATGTGAGTTCGTGTCGCGGGCACGGTCGCCAGGTCGATATCGATTATCTCGAAGTCAGCCGTGCCTTCGTAGACGAAGCCTTCATCGCCCTCAGCGCAGGAGACAGTGATGTCCTGCTCGTCATGCAGAACTTTTGTACCGTCACCGGTGCCCACCAGCGCGGGCAAGCCGAGCTCACGACTGACGATTGCGGCATGTGACGTGCGCCCACCGTGATCGGTGACGATGGCCGCCGCACGTTTCATGATCGGGACCCAATCGGGATCTGTAGTCTCCGTCACGAGAATCGAGCCGTCGGTGAACTGGTCAATGTCACGCGGACTGGCGATAAGACGAACGGGGGCGGCGGCGATGGCGTTGCCGATGCTCAAGCCGGAGACGAGCTTTCGGCCTTTGGATTTGATGCGGTACGAGTGGAAGGGGTCCGCGCCCCTTCGTGACTGCACCGTTTCTGGGCGCGCCTGTACCATGAAGATTGCTCCGCTTTCGCCGTCCTTCGCCCACTCCACGTCCATGGCGCAGCGATAGTGGTCTTCAATGAGGCACGCCCAGCGCGCCAGCGTCAGAATATCTTCATCGGCGAGGACGAAGGTCGAGCGCTCAGCCTTCGAGGTGGGAACGTTTCGGGTGGGCGAACCGCCAACCTTGGCATAGATCATCTTTCGCGCCTTAGTGCCGAGCTTCTTCTCCACAATGGGTGCGGCACTAGGCGTTTCCAACAGCGGTTTGAAAACTTGGTATTCGTCGGGGTCGATAGTGCCTTGCACCACGTTTTCGCCGAGTCCCCAAGCCGCATTGATCAACACGACCTTGTCGAAGCCCGTCTCGGTGTCGATCGAGAACATCACGCCGGACCCGCCGAGATCGGAGCGCACCATCCGCTGCACGCCAACAGAGAGCGCAACCTTCATGTGGTCGAATCCCTTGACCTGTCGGTAGGTGATGGCGCGGTCTGTGAACAACGAGGCATAGCAGCGCCGGCAGGCATCGAGCAGCGCATCTTCGCCACGGATGTTGAGGTAGGTCTCCTGCTGTCCGGCGAAACTGGCGTCGGGAAGATCCTCGGCGGTGGCGCTGGAACGTACGGCAACGTCTGCATCATCCTTTCCCGCGCGCCGGCACAGCTCGCGATAGGCCGACGTAATTGCGGTTGCAGTTTCTTGAGGCCATTTGCCGCTGCGGACGGCATGGCGGATCGCGGCGCCGGTCTCGGCGAGAGATTCCTTGCCCGATGCCAGCTCATCGAGCGCGCGCACGATCGTTTCTCTTAGCCCGTTTGCATCGATAAATCGCCAATACGCATCAGCCGTCGTCGCGAAACCGGGCGGCACGCGCACGCCCCGCGCACCCAGATTGCGCACCATCTCGCCAAGTGAAGCGTTCTTCCCGCCAACGCGGGCGACATCGCCGCGTCCCAACCCATCGAGCCAAATGACGTGTCGGGCCTCGGTGACCACTTGTGGCTCCCTCACAACGTCAGGCACCAGTGGCGCCCTTGAGCCGGAAATTCGCTTCAAAGGACGCGAAAAGATTGAGCCAATCTTCCATGAGCCTCGCCATAAGAAATCGTTGTCGCACGCTCTCCCTCGCGCGATGGCCTACCCGCCGCCTCAGATTCTCATCTCGCACCACCTGCACAATTCGCTCGGCCGCCTGTTCGACGTTGTCGACCAAGAAGCCTGTCTCACCATCCTCAATCTGGTGCTTGATGCCGCCGACCCTGCCGCCAATTACCGGCGTGCCTTTCCACATCGCCTCGGCGACGGTCAGACCAAAGCCTTCGCGAATTGATTTTTGCAGGACGACGGTTGCGCACCGCTGCAACGCATTCACCAGAGCTGAGTCCTGCACGGAGAGTACGTGGATCCGCTCCTCCGCGCACTCACAAATCGCTTCGAAGACCTCCTGCCCTTCAGGATCATCGGTTGCGACGTTCCCCAAGAGGACGAGTGTGCAATCCACTTGTTTGCGCGCCCGGCGAAAAGCTTCGATCACGCCTTGGGGGTCTTTCCATTTGTCAAATCGGGATATTTGCACGATCAGCGGCAAATCAGTGGGAATGCCATAGCGTGCGATGCGGTCCTCAATTTCATCCTCTGTGAGTTCCTTGTTGGCCGTCGAAAAAGGGTTGATAGCCGGCATTATGAACCGTTGGGGTGTCTTGAGATTCTGCGCGTATTCAGGCAGCGACATCACGACAGCATCGTAGCGATCAACAAAGGGGGCTATGTACGCCCATAACTCTGGGTTGGGATCAGACAGGTCCGCGTGACAACGCCAGATCCAGGGCGATTTTTTGCGATGATGGCAGACCATCGGCAACGGCTGCGGGTCGTGGACGATCACGATGTCATGATCAAGGTGGACCCGCACGGCGTTCTCATACGCTACCTCTTCGTATATGCGTGACTTGAGCTCCGTAAGATTGATGGCGCCTCCCTGCAGCGCGTTGTGCATCTTCTTCGTAACACTGAAGAAGTCGGGACGTCCTTGGATCACTCGCCAACCCGTCCTGATGCCAGCTTTGTTCATAAGCAAAGTGAGAGACGAGAGAAGTTCGGCCACGCCGCCGCCATAGTAAGTCGAGCTAATATTGACGATGTGGATATCACGAAGGCTCTCAGCCTTCCGGCAAATGCGCTCGACAGCTTTGGTGCCAATGAGCGGCTCATAATCCTCCACGGAAGTGAGCGACAAGTTAGGTGGTTTATCTTCTCCAGAATTCACCGATTTTGATCCCTGTTCCTCTCGCCAATTCGCCAGCACGTTCTTTCCGCCTTAAGCCGTTTCGGGGTGGCCAGGTAATGCCGTTGAACGCACTTCGACTGGTGTCATCAGTTCTTCGTAGTCTTGCCCAACCTCCCTCGCTCAATACTGCCAAAATTTCTCCAATGCCCACATGGCTAGGACCCAAATTGGGCCAGGCTCTAGCGGGCCTTGGTGGCGAGCACGTCGACTGGCGGGTCGCTGAGCAAGCTGCCCGCGACACTGCCTATGAGGGCGTGCCGCAGGACGGATCGTCCGTGCGAGCCAATGGCCAGAAGGTCTGGCTTTAAGTGTGCGGCTTGGTCCCGAATGACACTGAGGATATCCCCCTCCTCGATATGGAATGTGGCCCGCAATCCTCCGTTGCCGAGCCGTTCCACCTGGGCGCGGACTCCCTCCTCGAAAGCATTCTTGAAGTTTCTCTCTTGCTCCTGACGGATCTGCGCTTGGGACTCTGGCCCCAAAAATCCTGTGAATGGTACGTGGACGATGTGGAGCAAATGAAACTCGGCGTCCGGTGCAATCGCGGCAGCGCATTCAAGCGCGCGCTGCGCCGCCGGCGAATTATCGGTGGGAACAAGTACCCGCTCATAGTCATGCGCGACGGGGTCCTTAACGAGCAATACAGGCAAATTACCAGTACGAATAACGCGCTCCGCTGTTGTTCCGCAAAAGAGCTCATGTGAGGAGTACCGGGTGATGCCCAGTACGATGAGTTCAGCGCTGGTCTCCTGAGCGTGGAACAGGATCTCTTCGTCGTCGTAACCGCTGATGATTGAGATCTGAGGTTCCACAACGGCGCTCGGTAGCAGCGATTCAAGGAGCTGCTCGATGGTTGTGCGGGCGCTTGCTTCGTATTCCTCAACGATGTTCGCGGGTACTGTTCTACTGACAATATGAATCACCTCAAGAGATGCGCCTAGCTGATGGGCAAGCGCCAAAGCGCGTTCCAACGCGCGGTCGGACCTAGCGGAAAGGTCGGTCGCCATGAGCAGTTTTTTCATGATACCGCCTTGCACTCCTTGCTGCGCGGCTCTTGGGACCTCTAAAAAAGTACTAGATTGCGCATTCGTTGCCTTGACGCTCATCAAGGCTGCAGAATGCGGAAGACATGGTTTTGGCACCCGGTGCGAGGAGCAGCTGCCCCCAGCCAACAGAGTGCCTCTCGTCGACATGATGAGCGGCGCGCGGCCCAATATCGAATGTCCGTTAGGTGCCAGAGGCAGACATTCTCGGAGATGTGCAGGTTGGCTCGCCAAGTATCGCCAGACACGTCCTGCGCTATCTTATGCCGCGATCATGCTGCGGGTCGACGGTAATCGGGGGCTCTGAGACAGATGTGAGCGATATTTTTTTGGGGTTCATCTCCCGACGCGAAGTCAAGGCTACTCGGCTATACTGAGTTTATCGACAACGCTTTGTACCCCCAGCGCGGACCAAGCGGCATCTACTATCTCATCCTTTTCAGCAAAGCTATCGACCTCTCCGCTCAATGTGACGATCCCATCCTTGACAGACAAGCTGACCTTCGAAGCCTCTACGTCAGCATGGCGGTGGAGCGCATGCTCTATTTTTTTCTTGACGTCCTGCGCCGCTGGCCGCTGTCGGACGTGGATGTTGTTGGTCACTGAGACGACGCCCTGAATCCCTTCGACTTGCCTGTGAGTGTAAGTACGTTGAAAATTCCAGTCTACATCTCCGCTCAGGGTCACCATACCTTTCCGGACCTCCGCCTTTACTTCGTCAGTTGGAATTTGCGTATTCCACTCAAGGACATGAGCAATACGCTGCGCGATTTCCTCGTCTGTGGTTCCCGTTTCGGTAATGAGGCGGACTTCAATCTCATCGGCAATCGCCCGAACTCCGCTGACGCGTCTTGCGGCTCTCTTTGCCGCCACCTTCTCGAGATACGACGGCACGGTTCCAGTCAGAGTTACGGCACCATCCTTGACGGTTACGCCAATCTCGGCCTCTGTCACTGCCGGCTCCCAATCCAACTCGCCCAAAACATCTTCTTTGAGCTTCACATCTGACTTCGGCATTCTTTACTCCGTTTGTCGCTGCATCGGGTCTCTTCTCATTGTGGGTACCGTTTGGCCCCGCCCTTCCGACTTGCTTGTTGCTAAGTTGCCCGTTGCGTACTCACCGTACCTCAGACCCTCGATTTAAAGGGCCGACCCTTTGATCCGCGTATCCTGCGAGCCGAGATCCATCTGCCGTAGCGCTTAAGAAAAAAACAGGAGCCAGCACGGGGTGAGGTAGAGCAAAACAGTCCAGCTCCGCCCTAATGACGGGCATTAGGCTTTTTCGATCCTTTAGCGTTGCCCGAGCGCCATAACTTGGGCCCTCCTGTTGCGCTAGGCTCGGCCCTGCTTACAGCGCGCCGAGACTGGCCGCTTTGACGCGCATCAAAGCGGAGAATATTGCAATACCTTCTGATCACACCTGGCGAACGTCCCGAGGACTTGGCGGTACGTCCGCTTCTGAGGTTAAAGCAAAAGGGATAGCGCCGAAGTTCCTTGAGCGTCAGCTCGACAGCCCCGCCCGTCCCTTGACGAATTCAGCCGCGAGCTCCGCTTCGAGCAAGCTGATGTTGCTCATCCGCACGACGACCCCATCATTCATCGCCGGTGATGCCTGCGGCCCCAATGGACTCACTATGTACGAATGCTCCCCTGTATCCACCATCGCATGAAGCATCTCAGGTTGCCGACTATCGGACGCTCTATCTGATCCACGTCATGGACTTGTGGGACCACCATGCAAACATGGCTGTAGTTGTCCGAAATACCGGACAACGGGAGCGCGTGATGCAAGTGCTAGAAGCGATTTATAGTCGCCATGCCATCCGGGAGTACGCACCGGAAATGCCCGCGACGGAGACAATCCAATCGCTGGTGAAGGCCGCCATACAGGCACCGAGTGCGATGAATCTTCAGCCGTGGGCATTTTCCGTTGTCCGTGGCCGCGACAGGCTTGTCAGCATTTCCAATCGTGCGAAGGGACATCTTCTGCATACCATAGTCGCGGAATCGCCGCTGTCGTCCCTTCGCGAGCGCTTGGCCGATCCTGCCTATGACATTTTCTACGGGGCTCCGGTTCTGATCATGATTTGCGCAACCTCGTCAGAGGCCGGGGCAAGCGAGGACTGTGCGCTTGCCGGGCAGAACTTGATGCTCGCCGCACACTCAGAAGGTCTGGGAACCTGCTGGATTGGCTTAGCGCGGCCATGGCTCAACGAAGCGACGGCGAAAGAGGAACTCAGATTGCGGACTAGCTACGCACCCGTGGCACCAATCATCCTTGGATATCCCAAGGGGGAGCCCGAAGTTCACCCGCGCCGTGATCCTGAAATCGTATGGATCGGAGAGTGAAGTTGTCGATTTGAGCTGCCTGCTTGCGTGCGATGTAGCAGCTTGAGGCCTCGGGACGCGCCTCAAACGCTCGCACGGCCTTTGCTGGCGCTGTTTCAATAATCTGGAACCGAATGCAGGGAGATCGACATGGCTATCTGGCGATTAACCCCACTGGACCTGGATGATCCGAGTTGGGAGGCGAGCTCCCATCGCGGCCATGCAGTCGTTCGCGCTAAAAACGAGGACGTGGCCCGCGAAATCGCGCAGCATGCGTTTGGTGTTAAGACTGGTTTTCCGGTTGGTCACGCAATCATCGCGCCGCCTTGGAAGCGCGACACGCTCGTCCGAGTCGAGCACGTTCAGGATCCTCGTTTCGAGGAGGACGGGCCAGACGAGGTACTACTTCCGACCTTCGAGACCGATCTCCCTGCCGCACCCGGCAAGAAATAAGCTGCCTTCTGCGGCGGGTGGCAACGACTATGAGCGATGCTTCAATCGCCCCGCTGCCAATGCATGCGCACGAAATATTCTGCGTCATTGTAATGCACTTCTAGCTTGCCCTTGAAGGCATGCTCTAGCGCGTGCCCGAGCCGCCGCGGCAAGTGGATATCCGTCGTCGTCACCACTGTCTTGTCGCCTAATTCGGCGATGTCGATGATGCGAGACAAGGGGTGCTCCGCATTCTGCAACTCCTGAGTGTTGCGCACGAGTGCGAGGATCTCATCATGATGCGTCTTCAAGAAATCTCCACTTAGGGTGATCTCTCCAGCCGGGTACTTGTCGTTGCTGCGGTGGCAGGCTGGGCAGATCTCCTTGTGTGCGCCTTGGGGCACCTCGTCCACCCACTGCCAGCGGCCATCACGAAAAACCGCATCACACTGGGGGCAGACGCAAGGCTCCCGCAGCTTTCTGCGTGCCTTGTAAGGATCGTGTCGGTGCTGCTGGACGAGACGCGATTTTATCGTGTCACTGTGCGGCACGGCGGGAGGAATGTCCCTTTTCTTCATGGTCAAGCGCCTTTCAGGGATAGGCCAACCGCCTTGTAGACGGGCGTGGCTGTTACTCGCGCCCGCAAACCTTGTCGGCGAGTTCGGATGCGGACCTTCGCCGGTTAGAACCCACTAATCTCGAACGGCTCACAGCTATACCCGAGCATGGCCAGATCCTCCTCAACGAAGTCGCGGACTGTACCTGCCTCGTACGGCGGTTTGCGCATCTGACGGCATAAGCCCCTCGCACGCGTTGATATCGGTCAACATGTACCCGTGAGGTTAGAGGCACGATGCGAGCTCGGGGCGTTGTCTCGGGTCAAAGCTGATGAGCGATGTTGATTGCGTAGCGTTTCTGCAATGGGCGCTCCCCCGTCTCGACATGCGATGGGTAGGTTTTCGCAAAGTGCGCGGCCAGGTCTGCAAGAGGATCAAGCGCCGTATGAGGCAGCTCGGATTGGAAGAATTTTCCGCCTATCGCGAGCGGCTTGAGGCGGAGCCGCAAGAATGGCGCATACTCGATGGCTTGTGCCACATTACCATCTCGCGCTTCTTTCGCGACAGGGGGGTGTTTGAAACCGTGCGGAGGCTTCTACTGGCCGAGGTCGCCCGCAATGCTGAGCGGCATGGTCGAGAGGCCCGCTGCTGGTCGGCGGGTTGCGCTTCCGGCGAGGAACCCTATACGGTGAAGATCCTTTGGGATCTGGACATCGCGTGTTCCTTTCCCGGAGCAGGTCTCTCGATCGTTGCGACAGACGTCGATGAGACCATGCTTGAGCGCGCGCGCCAGGGTTGCTTTGAACCCGCAAGCCTACACGAGCTGCCGCCACATTTTGTCACGGAGGCCTTCGATCGGATCGGAGATCTATTCTGTGTCCGGCCGCGGCATCGGGAGGGTGTTCGTTTCCTACTTCAGGATCTGCGCTCGGAACTGCCATCCGGTCTCTTCGACCTCGTCCTCTGCCGAAATGTGGCCTTCACGTATTTCGCGCTGCCCCTGCAAAAGCAGGTCCTCAGGCAAATCCTGGAACGGCTGCGCCCCGGCGGGTATTTCGCGATCGGGAAACACGAGCGCCTACCCGAGGACTTGCCTCAACTCGTGCCGATCGATGGCACACAGCAGATATTTCAGTTTAGCGGTAATGCTCAAACTCGCTTGGGTTGAGTTGGCGATTTCTACGCTGCAGCGGCTTCTTCTATTGGTGTGCTTACACTTTGCCCTTTATCGCCTGTTCAATGTTTTCGTTTGTGTGAGCGCCGATGCGCGACGTGCTGCTCATTTGCGACGGATTGCAGCCATAGATCTTCGCCGCGCGGCGTCTGGAACAAGGTCAGGTCCCACTCGGTGCGATCC
>Ga0114920_10001476_pt1 | contig 10801 bp, 6 predicted proteins | sample ChitaG_FD_88683 | JGI IMG/M metagenome (GOLD analysis project Ga0114920, IMG submission 88683) | Deep subsurface microbial communities from South Pacific Ocean to uncover new lineages of life (NeLLi) - Chile_00310 metaG | ecosystem: Environmental > Aquatic > Marine > Oceanic > Sediment ...
ACAGCGGATAAAATCGCCGCGTCGGTAATTCGGGCGCCGTGATGGACTTCATATTTTTCCTCAATCCCGGGAAGAATGGAAACGGTGTCCTCTTTGCTCGGCTCCAAAACCATCACGGGCTGGAAACGGCGTTCCAATGCCGCGTCTTTTTCAATATATTTACGGTATTCTTTAATGGTCGTGGCGCCTATTGCATGCAGTTGGCCGCGCGCCAACGCGGGCTTGAGCAAATTGGAAGCGTCCATCGACCCTTCTGTGGCTCCGGCCCCCACAATTGTGTGCAGTTCATCCATAAACAGGATGATTTCACCGGCCGCGTCTTCAATTTCTTTCAAAACAGCTTTCAAGCGATCCTCAAACTCCCCGCGGAACTTAGAGCCGGCCACCAACGCCCCTAAATCGAGCGATAAAACCCGCTTGTTCTTGAGCGTATCCGGCACATCACCACTCACAATGCGCTGGGCCAAACCTTCCACAATCGCGGTCTTCCCGGTTCCCGCTTCACCGACCAGTACGGGATTGTTTTTGGTTCGGCGCGATAAGATTTGCATAGTACGACGGATTTCATCGTTGCGCCCGATGACCGGATCGAGCTTGCCGGCACGGGCCAGCGCGGTAAAATCAATCGTGTATTTATCAAGCGACTGGTATTTGGATTCAGGATCCTGATCCGTCACCCGGTGCGAACCGCGAAGTTCTTTCATGAGATTAAGGACATCGGATTCACGAAGCTCAAGGAGTTTTGTTTCCTTTACAATCGCTAATAATATATGTTCAGTCGAAACAAACTCATCACCGAGTTTCCGCGCCTCCGATTCTGCTAAATTCAACACTTTATTCAATTCATGACTGATTACAATCCGCGCGTCCGTCACGGTCGGCAGTTTAGATAAATCCTCTTTCAATTGAGATTCCACTTGTGTCAGATCCACCTCCAGTTTCTCCAGGATAGGACGCACAATCCCCTCCTTTTGCTGAATCAGGGTAAGAAGCAGGTGCCCCGTCTCAATCTGGGACTGGTTGGCGTTCTGGACCATCTGCTGGGCCTCATGCAGAGCCTCTGTGGATTTAATGGTGAATTTATTTAAATTCATACGTAATTAGTTATTTTTTAGCCGTCTTGGTTTTGGATTTGGTAATTTTAATCTTTACCCCTCCGTTTTTTGTCTTTTCGTCAGGTTCAACTGGCTTTTTATCAGTAAAACCCTCTAAATCAAAACCAATTTTCCCCTTCTCTATTTCTTTTTTCATTTGCGGTGTCAGTGGAATTTTACCATAAACCTTTTCATAAGCTTTGATCTGATTATTAAGAATCTCAGCCATTGATTTCATATGTTGTGGGCTCATTCCAAACATAAAATCAAAAACATTTTTACCCTTTAGGGAATGTCCCAGAAGCAGGGTTGCTCCATAGGTATCAATTTGAACAACCATCCTATCAATATAAATGGCATGAAGCGCATTAACGCTCGTAACATTTTGACTTTGCATAACAATTTAAAATTAAATAATAATTAGCACTCACCATTATAGAGTGCTAATCTTTGTTTGTCAAATTATAATATCGCCATTTACTATCAATAAAAAAAATGTTATAATATAACGAAAACTAAATTAATTTATAGCAAAAAATAAAATGGCTGAAAAAACGGAAACATCAACGGAAGATAAAGAACTTAAAGAAATTGAAATTTGGGAAAACCGTCAAAAGCTTATAAAAAGGCTAAAAGGTTTGCATGTCATGGGAAAGGATGCCCGAGGTGATCAGGAAGAAGAATATCAAGGATTAATGATTGAACTTGATGAAGAAGATCCTGATAAAATCCCTGAATTAGAAGAAGACAGCGTGGAAGATTTATTTGAGTATTCAACAGAGAGCATCCCGATAATTGTATTAAGTACAGGAGGAGATATTACTCGTAGCGCAATTAAAATTTTACCTGACGGAAGAGCAATCTATAGAGAAGTATATGCTGATTATGATGTGGATAAAAGCAACTATAGTTTTATTAATCAAAATGAGGCACGAGAACTTATCCAAAAGTCAATAAATGCAAATGAAAGTGAAATACGTGGCTTACAAAAAGAAACAGATCGGTTAAAACAGGAATTAGAAAAAATATAACACGTAAAAGTTTAAAAGACCCCCCGTTGTGCACTAACGAGGGGCCTAAAAATTTTTGTTTTTGTTTTTTCTAAAATCAAATTACCTCTTCCCTTCCTTCCGGATCGTCTTCTTCCGGAAAAAACCGCCGGTTGCTTTCGTGCTCAGCTCTTCCTTTAACTTTTTCTCATCCACCTGGATGGTTTCATCGGAAAAAGGCACAATCAAAAGCCCCTGGGACGTTTCTTTAGCCACATAAACGTTGGTATCAAACCGGTCTCTCCACCTCTTAGGCAGGGTCACCTGCCCACGGCCGAATTCTTTGAGTATAGTTATCATGTAATGTATGAAAAACTGTAATTCAAGAATTACTATACTTTACTGAATTTTTAAATGCAAGGGGATTTTGATTTACCTCAAAAAAGTTTCAACATTTACAATCAAGAGCAATTTGGTTTAGCGAGCGCTAAAATAAAATTATTGTAGAAATAAGCAATTGATTAATTCATTTTCAAATTGTCTTTTTCTTTTTCTGCGTTCGTATTTAAAATCTTCTTTCATTTTCCTTTCTTCTCTTATTCTTATGCCTCCTCTGGCTACCCCTCGATTTGCAAGATCACTTAAAGTCTCTTCTAATTTTGAATCTTCATCTCGTTTACTCTTTTTCTTCCAGTCCCAATAATTACCAATTTTTTCTTTTGCTCTAATAATAACTACTATTATGTAGACAGCAATTGGTAACCAAATAGGTATTTGTGGTGAGATATAAGCAAAAATAAATAGAACGAGAAGTGTTAACCAAATGATATAAATCATGATTTCAATTTAAAATAATTTTATTTAGCGAGTGAATCTTATAGCCCGTGTTGGTGGACTGTGACGTTCATTATTCACGAAATATTTTTTTCTCCATTTGTTCTAATTTTTTTTCAATTCTTAATTTAGAATTTTCAGCAACTTTATTGTATGGTTCAGCATCAGAAATAGAATTATAGGTATCTAAGGCATTTTCAAGTTGGCCGCTTGCTTCATATGTGTCTGCTAATAAAAATAAATGTGTTGTGTCGCGTGGATAAAGTTTTGTAATCCGTTTATAAATTTTAATTGCTAGATCATATTTTATTAAGGCATGATAAATTAGACCTAATTTTTTTAGCGCATCGAAATTTTTCTTATTTTTTTCTACAGCCTTGATATAATTAGGTAATTTTTTCGTAAGAAGTTGTCGATGTTTTCTCAAATGCTGATAGATTTTATCAAATATTTTGAGATTCATTTCAACTTCCTCATTATTGCATTCCAAATTATTTCTTAGTTCATAACCAGGATGAACTAAATTTCGATATTCTCTGATTGTATGTGACAATTGTTGTGCTGTTGGTGTAATAATATCTAAAGCAACTGCGTCATCAATAATGTTAGCCAAATCTAATTTATCAATACTTTTTTTGGAAGACCCTTTATATTCTTTATAACGTCTAATATTTTGAATGAGTTGGTCTGAAAGTATTGATTCAATCAAGCTGCCAATCAAAATTAGAGATGATTTCCATGCATTTATTTCTAAAACTTTTTGAAGTTCGTTATAGTCTCGTTGAATTATTCCACGTATGCCATTATCCGCAACAAAATCAAATTCATATTTTTTACTATGTCCTTTAATTTTCTTAGGTGATTTAGTGTACTTAATAAAATAAAAAATTGCTCCTATGCCAAACAAAAGAAGAATAATGTAAATGCCTAGGCATGGCTTTGAGAAAAACATATTTACATAATTAGTTTAACAGTAATTATTAACTTACCTAATCTCCAAAATCTCCCCACCCGTCCTTCCAAACACTTCCTATAAATATTGAATTCATGGGTAACCATAAGACCACAGTATAATTATTATAATACCAGTACTAATTATATATATCGGTAGGGCTAATAAATATTTTACCCATACATTTTTTTTACGGACATTTTTATATTTTGTTTGCACAAATGTCATTAGCAGATGTGTAATTACAGCTGCTGGCACTAAGACAATTTGTGCATATATTATTGCAACGACTAACCAAAGTATATGGTCGTATAAATACTCGCTTAAGCTGCATGCATGCATACGAAATGAACCCAATTCAGTGTAGCATCTATATGATTCTTGCCCATAAATATTTCTAAATAATAAGATTAATGGTACTAAAATAATTACTATATTAGATAGTAAATAGAGTGTTAATGATTGATTTTTTTTGATTAGATACTTGATCATAGAAAATTTCTGACAACTAGTGTTTATACGAAATGTTCTCCGACCAAAATGAAAAATCAGAAATGCGAAATGCGAAATGATTTAATCCTTCACTTCCAGCATCTCCCCACCAGTCCGTCCAAACACTTCCGGGAAGTACATCTGGTACGCGGAAGCAGGTAAATGGTGGTACTGGCCCGGTAAGCCGGCGCGGACGAGAAAGGAGTAGGTGTATACGCCTTTGGGCAAGCGGTCGGCGAAGAGCAGGACGCGGTCGTCGCGCATTTCTTTGTGGTTGAAACGCCAGATTGGATTGCTGTACCAGTAGCGGTAACCTGTTTTTTCTTCATCTTCAGGACGTATTTCTTCTTCCAGCCTCTCCTGCAAACTGGTATCCGTGGTTTCCAGGTTAAAATTGATGGCCTCCAGGCCGGCGGGCAGGCGTTCGTCGACCACCACGTAATACATGTCTTCCGGCACGATGATATTGAGTTCACCGCGGTATATCTCACCGGATTTCATGGTGCGGACCGGTGCCTCATTATCGGTTTCAAATTCAAAATATTCGCGCGTAATGTTTAAGCCCTTTTCCAGCGGAAGGATGACTTCGTTTGGCAAATAATATTTGTATTCCATATCAAAGATCATCTGGCCTTTCCCGTCTTTTTTGAAATTTATTTCATTGAGGTCATCCCCGATATTCATTTCGGATAGCGGAATGGAAGCGCTGAACACTTCGGACAGGTTTTCAGACGTAATTTCCCCGCTTAAGATTTTACTGAGGTTCACTTTAACGTCAAAATCAAAGGTGGCGGACAGCACATCATGGGCGTTCGCGTATTCCAGCATGGAAAGGAGCGTCCACGCGGTCTCTTGGGGATTGAGGAAATGATGTTTTTTCTTAGTGGTGGACGTGGAAAGGAAATGGACGACATTGGGGAGGATTGGGTTGTCCGGATTCTCGCGGTTCAGGGCCATCAAAACCATGGCAGTGGTGCGGCGGTTGGTATTAAGATCCCAAAAGCTCACCTCTTCCTCCTCAAAATGGATCAGGCGGTCGTTGACGATTTGTTCGGAAACGATCTCGGATTTCAGCCGTTCAATGTACGGCCGTACGCTCCGCTGGCCCGCGTCATACAGATTTTTCAGATTCATAAGCATCAGCGCGCGTGCGTACAAACTGAGTCCTTCGCGGTCTTCAAAAAGGTTTAAGGTCATGCCCGTGTCATATTCGCTGACTTCGCTGAGCACCCATAATACAAACGCCCGGTCATTATCGGTTAACCGTGGATACGTGGTGGAAGAAAGGGTGCGTAATTTCTTCCATAAATACTGGATCGCCAACTTAAAATTATTGTCACTGACCGTAAAGCCGGCCTCCCGGCCCAAGTGCTGGCCGTACAGGATGTAAGAGGTCAGCATGGGATAGCTGTAATCAGAGCCTTCCCAAAAGCCATATCCGCCGTCAAACCGCTGGAATTTGAAAAGTTTCTGGAGCGTGTCGTCGATGATATCGCGGCTCTTTTCCGCATCCAGCCCCATGAGCTCAAACAAATCGACCTCTTCGTTTTCCAGAGACTTCAGCTGGACCACCAATAAGGGGAGGATCTGGCTGGTAATCTGTTCCGCGCAGCCATAAGGGTAATCCTGGAGCGCTTTGAATTGTTTGATGAACTTGGTAGCCAAACTACCCCCCACACGGACAGCCAGTTCGCCCATATTCGGCGCCACATTCGTTGGAATGCGGACTTTTTCAGTGTGGATATTTTCAACCGTTCCGTTGGTGGCCACCACTTCCGGAAACGCGAAGGTTTTAACGGGAAGCGGATAGGAAGCGGTATCGTGCTGACTTCGGAATTCGATGCTTAACACCGAATCAGCGGAAACCGGATTAACGGTCACGTCCCATTTCACCCGTTCGCTGGCGCCATCGCGCACAAACACGCTCTTTTTATGGCCGCCTTTAATGCTCAGCCCTTCAGCTTTGAGCGTGACTTTGGTTTCCACGTCTTCGCCGGATTGGTTGTGGACCAGCGCGCCGATTTCAAGACGGTCTTCACTGATCACAAACCGCGGCAAAACAGACGTTAGGGCAACGGGTTTTCGGACGACAAAGTCCTCTTTCGCCATTCCAAAGCGATCCTCTGCACTGCTTGCCACCGCCCACATTTCCCATGTGGTCAAGTTATCCGGCGGCTCAAATTCCACCTTGGCATAACCGCCTTCATCGGTTTGGATGAGCGGATCGAAATAAGCCGTGTCTTTAAACTCACCCCGTTTTTTATCAAAGGTTTCATCCACGCCCGCGCCCCCTCCGCCCTTGGCGCCTTTTTCAGACTCCACATCAACACGGTCCGCGTGCACGGTTAAGTTGGTGGCAGTTGAAACTTGTAAAGCGCGCCGTCCGTAAAAATAATCCATAGGGCTCACCTTGGTATTGGCTTTGAGGGCAAGTAAACTGGCATCCACCACAGCCAGCGATACCACGGCCGGAATCGGACGGTTCTGGAAATCGCGCGTGTGGATCTCAATCTCAACTTTATCCCCCACCTGGTAATGGGTCTGGCTGGTTTTAAGATCGATCAGTATCTCTTTTTCCCGTTTGTTCACAGGTAAATTAACAATGCCCAGTTTAAAATCCGGCTTTACCAGGTCAAAGGAAGTTGCTTCAGGTTTTTGATCGGCATAAGATTCCAAAGACGTCTGCACTTCCTCCAGATCTTCGCGCAAAGGAGTGAGTTTCACTTTATTTTTGGAAATAAGGATTGCGTTCCGGTTCGCCATTTTTTTATCTTTGGATTCGGATAAGGTTTTGATTTCCTTTTTAAGCGCCTTGATCTTAAAGCCCAGCCGGGATTCCTTGGATTTCAAAAGGTCCCAATCCTGGTACATCAGAAATTGGTCAAGGGAATCGCCGCTGTCACGAACCACCATCACGCTCACGTACACATTGGGCATCATTTCCTTGATGATCGGGATTTCGAGCGTATCGGTATTGGAAGTAATGTCGATCACTTCATAATGCTGGATGGATCCCCGTTCGTAAGTGACCAGCGCTTTGGCTGGCTTTTCTTCGGAACCATAAGGCGATTTGATCATCACACGCGCTTTACCGCCCACAAAATATTCCGGCTGGTCCGAAACCAGTTCCATCCGGTTGTTGTTGGAGCTTCCCCAGTTCACCCACGAGGAGCTGGTGACATAAAAACTGGTTTCCGTGAAGACATTGTCCGCCCCTTTGGCATGAATGATATACCGGCCGCCCTCCATAGTGGCGTCAATCGGAATCGGGACCGTGACAGGCTCTTCGGAAGTTGTCACGTTACGCTTTTTGACATAAATGAGTTCGCGAACGCTTTCGTCATAAAACGCGCCATCCACCCCTTGTTTTTTAACCGTGTTCCATTCCTCACGATATAGTTCCAGGGTCACCCGTTTGCCCGGTAATATCTCCCCTTCCGGCGTAACCGTGATGACTTTGGTTTCAAAACGATCTCCTGCTTTCACCAAATAACTTTTAGATTGCAGGCCAATATAAAATGGGCCCTGGTGAACCATGAAAGATTCCCGGTTTGCCACAAATTCCCCATCCTTGTTTTCCACTTCCACATTTAAAGTGTAAAGATAGCTTTGTCCAGGATCGCTTTCCTGGTCGGTTGGAAGGGTTAAGTTAAGCCGCCCGCTTTGGTCAAGCTCACCCTCGCCCTGGAGCACCACTTTACTTACCGAATGGCAGTCATACCAGAAACAGCGGAAACCCGAGAAACTGCCGAACGCATAGTACCCTTCCCCTTTATAACGGTTAAACCAGTAAGGCTCCCGTTGCAAGGTCCAGCGCGCCTCCCCTCCCTGGATCGCTCCGCCAAAGTAATAATTGGCCTGAATATCCACGCTGAGCTCCTCCCCGAGGATCGTGTCAGCGGTCTTGCTTAAAAGTTCCACTTTGAATTTCGGCTTCTTGTATTCCTCCACAAAAAAGTAGTGGTAAAACCGTTTGGAATAGTCGCGGTCAATAGTTTCGGCGTACAGATTGTAACGGCCCAGGCGCGCCTTGTCGGTTAAAGTAAATGAGCCGTTAAACGAGCCGTCCGGAAGTAAGAAAAATTCATCGGACTGCACCTTATTGTACTCCGAATCTTCCAGTACAACGCGAACTTTACGGTCGTCCGGAAAAGCGAGATCCGCGTCCCGATCCATGCGGTAAAGCCCCTTAAAAAATAATTCATCACCGGGACGATAAAGTGGGCGTTCCGTGAACAGGTAAATGCGCGGCTCATCGTATCCTACCCACTGGCCGGATAACTGGAACCGCCAGGATTCAATCCCCCGATTCCAATATTGGCCGGCGAGCGACCATCGGTCTTCTCCTTCCAGGATTTTTCGGCCCACCACATAAACGCTTTCGTCAAAATCTTTAATGATTTTATAAACCCCGTCCCCGTCCGTCACGCCCCGCTGCAATTCTTTCCCTTTGCGTGACAAAACGCGGATCTCCATACGGCTTACGGGCTGGCCGGTTTTCAAATCCGTGGCCCACACCAGTAAATCCTGATCGGACTTTTTGAGGGTCAGGGCGGTATCGCTGATAAAAAAGGCCTGATAGAACCGCATCGGTCTTCCTTTGCTATCCACATATTCAGGAGAGCTGACCTCAAAGAAATAAATGCCCTGCCCAAGCTCTTTGTCAAAAAGATCCTTTAAATTCAGATGAACTGTATGGCTTTCATTCAGCTTGCTATTCACCGTAACTGCTTTTTTAGACGGATTTTTGCAACGATAATTGTACCAACGGTATTCGTGGCTCACCTTTAAAAATTCCGATTCGCCCACTGAACACAACTGAGCGTTGATCGTGTTCACATTTATGGTCTTTACCGAATAAACCGGATCCAGGCCTTCCATAAAAAATCCAACCGAACGATAGCCAGTCAAAAGTTGTACATAAGGGTTTCGGGGGGCAGTTTTAAAAGATGTTTTAAATCCCTTGTCCGCCGTATTGCCCGCCGCGTCTTTAAAAGGAGCCTTGAAAGTAAAATCATAATACTTGCTTGGCTCGAAGTTATACACGATTTTCGCAAAACGATTATCGCGCTGCAAATAAACAGTGGGCTCTTTTTCAGGGGCTGGTGTTAGGTCAGCATACTCCAGAACAAGCTCCTTGGTCATCGGCGAAGCGAATTCAATAAAAATATGGCGTTCACCATAATTTTTATTCCCATTTTTCGGTTCAAAATTTTCAATTCCCGGATAAGAAAGAGTTTTAAAAGTCAGAATAAAATCCTCCTGCATCGCACGGCCTCCATATTGGCCGCCCAATTGGGATGATCCGCCCAAAAGCCCGCCCAAAACCGCCAGCTTGTACTCCTGGTCAAATTGGTAAGGAAATTCGGGTTTGAATTTAAGGATGCTTTTGTCTTTATCCCCCTCCTCATCCTCTCCGTAAACAACTTCCGTGTTGAAAAAGCCATCCATCCGCTCAACCTTATCCGCGTCCACGTCATTGGAAGGATACAGGCGGACATTATCCCCGGGGCGGATGAAATCCAGTTCCATTTCCTGATTGAACTGAAGAACAATTTCACCTTCCACCAGAAACACGTCATCCCCTTCTATGGGGATGGTTCGGATGATCTTAGGCGCTTCAGTAGCCAATTTCCACACCACTTCTTCTTCGGTTTCTCCCCCGTCCAATGCCGGAATGCCTTTAGGAAGTTTTAAGGTATAAACCGTTCCCATCACCCATTCATCCGGAATGAACTGGAAAGCCGTGGTTCCGATCCAGCGGTAGGTTCCGTCGATAGGGGGGGTGATTTCAAGTTCCGGGAAATCCTGATAAGCCGCGCTGTCATCCAGAGTGGCCAGGGCTCTCAAAGGCCGGTCAAACATCACCGTGATTTTCTGGTCAGGCGGAATAATCAAAAGCTCCGTAGATGGTGTGATTGGCACCCCTTCCACAAAACCGACCACTTCCTCGACCTCCTCCACACCTTCATCGATGGGAGCCTCTATCGGCTCCAGGTAAGGCGAAATGAATTTCACATAAGGAGGTCCTGTGACAACAAACCGTAATTGAGTATCAATACCCAATTTTTTTTGATACAAACTCTTTGACGCTGATCCAATCATCACCTGATAATCATCGCCAATTTCAAGAGGGGTGTCGGGTTGGTATTCCAATGTTTTGCTGTCCACCCAATTAAAACTGCCGGCGATCCTCGGCTGAATGGAAAAATACTCCTCCACGCTCTGGCGATCCATTGGCTGGCTGAAATGAATGGTTAAAGGGGCATTATGTGAAACCTTTCTCACATCACCCGGCAAATAGCCGTCCTCGATATTCGGCAAAGGAATCTGGGCATATGCAGCAATCAGTATAATTAAAGCGGCAAACGCGATCCCTCCGATACGAAAGGATTTAGAACGCAAAAACTTAAAAACCTTTTTAATGAGTTTCTTCTTCA
>Ga0114920_10001477_pt1 | contig 10799 bp, 9 predicted proteins | sample ChitaG_FD_88683 | JGI IMG/M metagenome (GOLD analysis project Ga0114920, IMG submission 88683) | Deep subsurface microbial communities from South Pacific Ocean to uncover new lineages of life (NeLLi) - Chile_00310 metaG | ecosystem: Environmental > Aquatic > Marine > Oceanic > Sediment ...
CAGCAGACCCGTGGTATGAGAATCGTCCTGAGCCGAGTCCTCTGAACCGAGAACTCCGGGCAACAACCTGACCACGGCATCAACCACCACCATAGCCGCCAGTTCACCACCGCTAAGCACATAGTCGCCGATGCTAATCTCATCAGTGACTAAATGTTGACGCACCCGCTCATCAACCCCCTCATACCGACCACAGAGAAGAACCAGGCAAGTATGTCTTGACAGCTCAAGGGCAATTTGTTGAGAAAAAGGCCGACCCTGAGGGGTAAGCAGGATGACGGGTATCTTACCAGATTTACCTTCTTCCTTATATATATCCGATTTAACTGATTCAACTGCCTCAAAAATAGGCTCGGGCTTGAGTATCATACCGGCACCACCGCCATAGGCATAATCGTCAACGACGTGATGCTTATCATGGGTATAGTCCCGAATATTATGCGTGTTAATCCTGACCAGCCCCCGCTCGATAGCCCGTTCGAATATGCCGGGGACAAGCAGGCACTGAAACATCTCCGGAAACAGCGTCAAAATATCAATACGCATGACCTAATCCATCCCGGTCTTTGGTGCCAGGTGTTCCGTAACTTCCCCTTTAATAATTTCTACCGCATGGGGGATGGCCGGTAGCACTACCTCAAGGCACTCCTGGACTGCCTTGGGACTGCCCGGCAGGTTAAGGATAAGGCACTTGCCCCTGATACCGGCCGTTGCCCGACTCAACATCGCCATCGGCGTCACGCTAAGAGTCTGCCCCCTCATCGCCTCGGCAAACCCGGGCACCACCTTATCCACCACCGAGAGGGTCGCCTCAGGGGTAACATCACGTGGGCCCAACCCGGTACCGCCCGTAGTCAGAATGACATCCACCCCACCCCCATCAGCCCAGCCAGCCAGCTTATCGGCAATAACCTTCACCTCGTCAGGCACAATCTCATACTTAACCAGGCGACTGTCCACCCGGGACAGGTTATCCCTGATTGCCTCGCCGCTCTTGTCCAGGCGCTGTCCCTGTGACCCCTTATCACTAACAGTGAGTATGCCAAAGTTAAACAAAAAGTACTCCTTCAATAAAACATAAATACTCTTTTGAGCCAACCTTTAAGGCAACCTTCATTTTACCACACCTAAGATTTATAGCCAAATCACAAAAAATTTCAAAAAATTTGCCAAAGGGGGTTGACAAATCGGAGAAAATATGTTTTACAATGGGGATATGTGGTAAGAAGTGGTAGATTGTGGTAAGTTAACCCAGCCACTAGAGGCTTTTTATGTTTTTCGGGGAGTATCCATACAAGCTAGACGAGAAGGGCAGAGTACTTGTCCCCCCCAGGTTTAGACAAGAACTAAAAGCGGGGATAGTGCTAATACCAGGGGTAGAACCGTACATTATGGCCTATCCCTGGGCCGAGTGGAAAAAGCTGGCAGACTCTGTTACCTCTGGCTCATTTACTCGAAGTAAGATGAGAAAGCTAAATCGGGCCATGTTCGCCACTGCCTTCTTTGAAACCCTTGATGGGCAAGGAAGGATAGCTTTATCCCCAACACTACGAGAGCATGCCGGAATTGAGGAAGAAGTAGTTGTTGCCGGAGCCAATACCTATCTTGAACTGTGGAACAAAGAAAAGTGGGAACAGGAGAAAGCTAGCAGTCAAGAGCAGGCGTGGCAAATCATTGAAAGCCTGGAAAGGCAGTAATGAGGCAAACTATGTCAGACCCTACTCACATTCCGGTATTACTTAACGAGGTCATCGAAAGTCTCGCCGTTAAGCCTGGGGGCCGCTATATTGATTGCACGGTGGGGGGTGGCGGACATACCGCCGCCATTTTAGAGCGGAGCTACCCCGGCGGACAACTGCTAGGCATTGATGCTGACCCAAACGCGATAGAACTGGCCAGGGCAAGACTCGAGGCCTACAGCGAGTCAACCCGGCTGATTAATGAAAACTTCGCTAATTTGCGGGATATCTGCACCAAGTATGGCTTCTCCCCGGTGCACGGCATCCTGTTTGACCTGGGACTTTCCTCCATCCAGCTCAATGGTAATGGCCGTGGTTTTAGTTTCCAGCATGACGCCCCTCTAGATATGCGCCTTAATCCAAGCCAGAAGGTTACCGCCGCTGACATTCTAAACACCTATTCTGAGGCTAAACTGGCCCACCTGATAGAAACCTACGGTGAGGAAAGACGCAGCCGCCAGATAGCCCGCTCTATCGTACGGGAACGCCCGATTAAGACCACCCTTGACCTCACCCGCATAGTAGAGAGGGCAATCAGAAGACCCAGGGGTAGAATTCACCCGGCTACCAAGACTTTTCAGGCGCTACGAATTGCGGTTAACCATGAGCTTGAGAATCTGGAAGCCACGCTGAAACAAGCGGTCAGTCTCCTTGGTTTTGAAGGCAGATTGGTCGTCATCACCTATCACTCACTTGAAGACCGCATAGTAAAGCGGTTCATGCGGCGAGAAGCCAAGGACTGTCTTTGCCCACCGAGCACACCAATCTGCGTTTGTAACCACACACGCAGCCTGAAGCTAGTCACAAAAAAGGTTATTACTCCCTCCCCGGAGGAGGTCCAGCTTAATCCTCGCAGCCGCAGCGCTAAATTGAGAGCGGCCGAACGTGTTATTACACCCGGCGAATCATACAACATCGTTGAGAAATTAGATTCTATACCCAGAAGGGACACTCACGGATGGAGAAGGCCGGTCTTAGTCAAAAGGCTACGCCGGACTTTCCTGGCACTCCAGATTCAATATTTCTAAGAGGATGGCAAGGGGGAGGTTAAAAAATGTGAAAAAGCAAGCTAAATCAAAGGACGAAGAATCTTACTGAAAGGGGGGGATAATGAAAATGCGGACGATAACTTCTATTGATGTTGGCACCACCAAGGTATGCACCATAATAGCCGATGCCGACGAGGCCGGTAGTATCAGGGTGGCCGGAGTAGGTGTCACCCCGTCCATGGGGCTTCACAAAGGGCTAGTGGTCAACATCAACGACGCTAGGGAGTCAATTCGCGAATCAGTAAAGAAGGCAGAGCAAGCGAGCGGGTATAAAGTAGACTCGGCCTACGTAGGTGTGACGGGAAGACATGTCAGCTCGCTCAATAATCGTGGAGTGGTAGCCATTACTCGTAATGACCGCCTGGTGCGCCCGGATGACCTGAAGCGAGTTATGAGCTGCGCCCGAAGTGTTAAAGTTCCCACTGACCGAAAGTTGCTCCATGTCATCCCCAGGGGTTATGCCATAGACGGTCAGGTAGGAGTCAAGAACCCGATAGGCATGCATGGCTTCAGGTTGGACGTAGAGGCGCATATCATTACGGCAGCCACCACTTCCATCCAGAATCTAGTAAAGTGCATCAGAAGTATTGGTGTTGATATTGATGACCTCATCCTTGAGCCATTGGCCAGCAGTGAGGCTATATTGAGCGAGGATGAAAAGCAGGTGGGCGTTATTCTAGCCGACATGGGCGGTGGCACGACAGATATTGCCGTTTTCCGGGAGGGAAGCATCTGGCACACTTCCATCCTGCCGGTAGCCGGCTATCAAATCACCAGAGATGTATCTATTGGTCTGGGGCTACCATTTGATGTCGCTGAGGAGATGAAGAAAAGGTATGGCAGTGCTATGCCCATCTATGAAAGCAAGTCAGAGACCGTCAGCTCGCTATCGGAAGACGGGCACGGTGTCTCCTTCCAGGACCTGTGTGACATTATCCGGGCCCGGGTTGAGGAAATCATCCGGCTTATTCTCCTGGAACTACCACGGGCTGAATATGAAGCATTGGTACCGGCTGGTCTGGTACTCACCGGCGGTGGCGCCAATCTCTCCGGCATAGAAGCGCTGGGACGAGATATACTACAACTGCCGGTAAGAGTAGGCGTAGCCTCCAATATATACGGTATTACTGATAGCCTCCAAGACCCGGCATACTCCACCGGTGTCGGTCTCCTGCTCTGGGGAGTGAAGCATACTGGTGTGCAGACCTGGTCCCGCGGGTGGGCTGCCAGTTTGCGACACGTAGCTCACCGTCTTTTGAAAATTTTCCGTTAATCACTTCCCTGGAGAAAAAAGTATCACTAATTTACGCTATGAAAGGAGGACAAAATGGCAAAAACAAGCTTCGCCCCTAACCCGGCCAGAATTAGGGTCATCGGCCTCGGTGGTGGTGGCTGCAATGCCATAACCCGCATGGTCAGAGAAGAGATTCAAGGGGTAGAGTTCATCGCCATGAATACTGATGCCCAGGCCCTGGCCCTTACTGAGGCGCCAACCCGCTTCCAGATAGGTGAGAAGCTCAGCCGAGGACTGGGTGTTGGCGGTGACCATGCCCTGGGTCAGAAAGCCGCCGAAGAAAGCCGTGATGAACTCAGGCAACTTGTCACCGGAGCTGACATGGTGTTTATCACCTGTGGTTTGGGCGGTGGCACCGGTACCGGAGCCGCCCCAATTATTGCCGAAATAGCCAAACAAAATGGTGCCCTCACTATCGCCATAGTCACCAAGCCATTCTCTTTTGAAGGCACCCGCCGCTCCCAGGTAGCCGAAGAAGGCATTATCAATCTATTGGGCAAGGTTGACACCCTTATTATCATCCCTAATGACCGTTTACTCGCCCTATGTGACAATCAAACCAATGTGGACAATGCCTTCAAGCTAGCCGACGACGTGCTCAAACACGGTGTTCAGTCTATCTCTGAGGTGATTACCGTTCCGGGACTAATTAACCTTGACTTTGCCGATGTCAAGGCGGTGATGAAGGATGCCGGCCCAGCCTGGATGTCCATCGGCATCGGCACCGGTAAAAACCGAGCGGTAGACGCGGCTAAGGAAGCCCTGGCCAGTCCCCTGCTGGACGTTTCTCTGGAAGGGTCAAAGGGTGTGCTCTTCAATGTGGTGGGCAGTTCCAGCCTCACCCTGTTTGAGGTCAATGAAGCGGCTGAGGTCATTAAAGATGCCGTAGACCCGGACGCTAACATCATCTTTGGCGTGGCTCGTGACCCGGAAATGGACCGAGACCTAAGGCTCACCCTTATCGCTACCGGATTCACCTCCCAAGTGGGGCTACCCGGGATCGACAGGGAAGATGAAATTAACAAACTGCTTAAGGGTATGAAGACTGAAGAAGAACTGGATATGCCCTCTTTCCTGCGCCGTCCGTTATTCAGTCATCGTCGGCAATCGATAGCCGCGACCAAGCCAATGAAGACCTTTTCGCCGGCTCCAGTTCCGCAGAGCTCCCGGGAACCCACCCACTTTTAGCCTAGGAAAACCGGGACCAAAGTAAAGGCTGTAGGGCGCATTCGTGACCCTACAGCCTTCCTGTCCCTATCGGGCTGATAAGACTTTATCCCGCAGGCTTAACTATGCCGATGAGGTCAAGGCCTCGGAGTACCGTGGTCACACCACTAGCTGCCAGCCTCTGGTTGACCCCTCACCCCCCAGAACCATATTCTTCCCGCAGCGTTCTCCTCAGTATTTTCCCCGCCGGGTTCCTGGGCAGCTTTTCCACAAAGGCGACGGATTTTGGACTGGCGTAGTCCGCTAACCTCTGCCGGCAAAAGTCTAGTATGTCCTCTGCGGCTACCTTTTCTCCCCGCCTGACCACGACCACCGCCCTGATGGATTCCCCCAGCTTTTCATCAGGCACCCCTATTACCGCCACCTCAACCACCCCCGGGTACTGGTAAATTACCTCCTCCACCTCCACCGGATAAATAGTCTTGCCCCCGCTGACAATCAAATCCTTTTTTCTGCCCACCAGATACAGGTAGCCACCTTCATCCACGGTTGCCAGGTCACCGGTATGGATATAGCCACCCTTGAGCGCTTCTTCGGTGGCTTGAGGCATGCGCCAGTAGCCCTTCATCAAGTTATCTCCCCTACCGATAACCTCACCTACCTCACCGGGTGCCACGTCCCAGCCCTCGTCATCAACCACTCTCACCTCTACATTGGGGGCTTCCTGCCCGCATGAAGCCAACCGCCTGACCTTCTCCGGTGGTCCTTCGATTACCTGCCCATCAGGGTCAATCATCGTCAGTGGTCCCAGTTCAGTCGTGCCGTAACACTGGAAGAAGATATTACCGAAGGTCTTTATTGCCCGCTTAAGTGTCTCCACACCTATGGGTACGCCGGAAAACAATACGTGGCGAAGACTGCTTGTGTCATAACTATCGAGTTGGGGACACTCAAGCAGGGCGGTAATCATTGGTGGTATCATAAAGCCGCTGGTTATCTTTTCCCTCTGTATCAGGTTAAGAATAGCTTCCGGGCTATAATCATCAGCCAGAACCTGGGTACTACCCACGTAGACCTGGGGCACAACTACACTGACCATGATAGCCCCCCAAAAAAGTGGCGTCGAAACCAGACCGATATCCCTCTCGCTTAAACGGCAACCCAGAATGGTGTTCAGGGCACTTTCTATTATTCCCCGGTGAGTTTCCATAATGCCCTTGGGCATCCCGGTGGTGCCACTGGTGTAAATCAGGTAAGCCACATCCTCCTCCCCCACCTCAACCTCCGGCTCAGTAGAGGGGTACCTGGCAACCAGTTGCTCATAACTATGCACCTCCCTGGCCGAGGTACCAACTACTACCAGCCTCTTTACTGAATCGAGTTCGTTGAGCAACGAATTAACCACCGGCTCAAACCTCTCCCCAAAAACCAGCATCTCTACCCCAGCATGGCCCAGAATATAAGTCATCTCCGGCACACTCAAAGCCGTGTTGAGCGGTACGACCACACCACCGGCTTTTGGTATGGCAAAATAAAGCTCGAGATACTGATAACTACTATCCAGCAGTACCGCCACCCGGTCTTCCCGGCGCAGACCCAAATCGATTAACCCGTTGGCTAGACTGTTTACCCGACGATTAAACTCCTCAAAGGTCAATCTTACCGAGCCGGAAACCACACCGGTTTTTCGGGGATACCGCTTAGCATTACGCTTGGCTAACTGACCCAAAATCATACTTATCTCCTATATGCCAGACTTGGCACGTGGAATCACAATCAGGTGAGCCTCACGCCCCCAAATCCATTCAAGGTGCTGAGAGTAAGACGTCTCAAAACTCAGATGGCTTCTTCTTCAAAGCGTCAATCAGAGCGTCAACGGTCATTGCCGGCAGGGTCATGGGTTGGACAGTTCCCCTGGCGCTCAAATGTATCGCCAGTTTAGCCGCAACTTCATCACTTGGGGCCTCAATGATATTAACGAAATCATAGGGACCCAGAAGGGCATACTGAAACAGTATCTTGACCCCCATGTACTCTACCTCTTTGTTAACCTCCCTAATCCTTTCCGGGTCGTCTCTAATCGTTTTCCTGCCTTCGTCAGTAATCGTGGTGAGCATCATGTAGGTTGCCATTGTTGACCTCCTTTCGTTCAGATTTTCGACAGCGTTGCGGTGTAGCCTATTGCTCCAACCGCCTGTTGTGCTGTATGGTAATTCCTGGTTGGGGAAATTGTCAATATCTTCCCCAAGAATATACCTGAGTGACTTACAGATTCTACGGAGGCTACCATGGATGAACTTGAAATTTGTTATCTCTCGGCGGTAGAAATGGCCAGCGCGATAAAGACCAGAAGACTCTCTCCTGTGGAAATAATGGCGGCCGTTCTGCATCGCATCGAGCGCCTGAATCCCAGAGTCAACGCATACTGCACTCTGGTCGCTGAGAGTGCCATAGAACAAGCCAGACAGGCAGAAGCCAGGGTGATGCGGAAAGACAAACTTGGCCCCCTTCACGGTGTCCCGGTATCAATCAAGGACCTGATATTTACCCGGGGTATCCGGACTACTGGTGGCTCCAGGATTTACCAGAACTTCCTTCCGCAACAGGATGCCATCGTCGTCGAACGCCTGAAGGCGGCCGGGGCAATCGTTACCGGCAAGACAAACACACCTGAATTCGGCTGGGTGGCCATAACCGATAACCCGCTCTTCGGGGTAACTCGAAACCCGTGGAATTTAGAGCTTACCCCCGGGGGTTCCAGCGGCGGGGCGGCAGCCTCAGTAGCTTCAGGCATGGGTCCACTGGCTATAGGCAGTGACGGTGGCGGCTCAATACGCATCCCGGCCAGTTTCTGCGGTGTTTTCGGCTTCAAGCCCTCCTTTGGCCGCGTGCCTCAATACCCGGATTTCCCGGGCTGGGAAACACTGGGGCACACCGGACCCATCACGCGCACCGTCGAGGACGCTGCTCTCGTTATGGAGGTCATTGCCGGCCGAGATGATAGAGACCCTTCTTCCCTCCCCGACCCCGGACGGCGCTACTTGCCGCTTTCTGGTACCGATTTAAAAGGACTAAAAGTTGCCTGGAGCCAGGACCTGGGATATGCTCCGGTAGACCCTCAGGTCTTGAGGATAACCGAAGCGGCTGTTAACACTTTTGCCACGTTGGGGGCTACCGTTGATGCCGCTACCCCTGAGGTGAGCAGTCCAGAGAAGCCCTTCATCACCATAGTTGCCGCCAGGGTGGCCGCGGTCTGGCAGGACAAAATGGAGGAGTTGGGAGAGCAAATGACGCCATCTCTGGCTCGTTTCATTCAGGGCAACAGTGATAAATCAGCTACCGAGTATATTGAAGCAGGTTTGGAGCAATTAAGATACTGGCAGGGAATTCGGCCTTTCTTTGAAAAGTATGACCTGTTGCTAACCCCAACCGTCACCATACCACCTTTTGAAATTGGTATCTTTGGACCAAAGGAAATTGCCGGCAGAAAGGTATCGCCCCTGGAGTGGATGGCGTTCACCTATCCGTTTAATATGACGGGACAACCAGCGGCTTCAGTTCCCTGTGGGTGGACAGATGATGGCCTGCCCGTTGGCCTTCAGATTATCGGTCGGCGCTTTGATGACACTGCGGTACTGAAAGCCGCCTTTGCTTTTGAGCAAGCCTCACCCTGGGCAAACAAGCGACCTCCGCTGGGCTAATAGGTATCTTCCCTATCCGTAATTGGCCTCAATAGTAAGGCGAGTATGGCGACTGCTGCGGCAACAGTGCCACTGACTACGAAAGCCAGTTGATAGCTCTCCCTTATATCAAAAATGTAACCCGCCACCACCGGCCCAACAGCACCCCCAATGGTAGCGCAGAAGGTAATAATACCCAGAATTACACCATGAGAACGCAACCCGAACAGCTCGGCCACCATCGGTGAACTCAGTGGGACAAGACCCCCATAGGCAAGGCCAAAGACAACCGCAAACAGGTAAATCGCCCACATTTCCCTGGCGGTTGCCAGCCAGTACAGAGTAAGTGCTAGCACAGCCAGACAAATAATCAGCGCTCGCTTGGTCCCGAATCTGTCAGCGATACTACCCACGGTAATCCTGCCGACAATACTTAGCCCACCGATAATAGCCATAATGTTGGCGGCACTGGCTGGTGAAATGCCCAATCCAGCGGCATATATAACAATATGTACCATAGTGGCTTGCAAACAGTAGAGAAAACCGGACCACACGATACAAAGCAACCAGAATTGTCTGGTACGAATGGCACTGGATAAGAAAAAGCCACTATCTCCTGAAGCCTCTGCCTCAATTTCATTACCTACTTCACGCTTGCCATAGGGCAACAGCCCCATTTGACGAGGGTCGCGCCGGAGAAACTGGGCAGCCAGCAGGACAAATACCAAAACTACGCCACCAACGATAATATACGAGGTGCGCCAGCCGTAGCTATAGATAAGCCAGTTAGCCACCGGAGGCATAACCATCGTGCCCACACCCACGCCAGCCATCACAATACCGGTCATCAGCCCCCTCCTCAGGACAAACCACCGGGCTACAGTAGACATCAGTGGAACTCCAGCCCCACTCACCCCGATAGCTATTATCACGCCGTAGAACAGATACAGATGCCAGATAGTATTAATCTGTGACATCAGTAAATAGCCCAGACCTAAAAAGAAACTGCAGACGGTCATAACTACCCGGGGACCAAACCTGTCAGTCAACCTCCCGGTAAGAATATACAAAAGACCGTGGAAAACCATGAACAGCGAGAAGGCACCCGAGGCCATAGCCCTGGTCCAGCCGAAATAGTCCAACAATGGCTCGAAAAAGACACTAAAGGTATACATGGCGCCATAGGTTATCCACACGATAAAGAAGGACGCCCCAACCACAGCATAACCATAAAAAAACTTTGGCTTTCGGGTTCTCAAAGGCAAATTCTCCACGGTAGCCAAAATTATTCCGCCTTCCTGTTTTTCTATAACACTATACATAGGTATGACCTCTTTGTCACTCTTACACTGTAAGCAGAATACATATCAAGAATGCCACTGGTTGCAGGCTAAGAATCGCGGCTAATCAAGCCAGTGCTAAAAACTTGGCTGGTCGTGGTATAATATCGCTCGAGGGGCCAGATATTTACCCCTCTTTTGTTTAACCAGAAACAAACAATTAACCAAGAACGAGGAGTTTAGCCAGATGAGCAGCAAAAGAAGCATTAACATTGGCGATGAGGTCATGCTCAGGGTACGGGTGACTGAAAAGGACGTCCACTATACCGGTGGTTTGGTAAATGGTGCCTGGGTGCTCGGCCTCTTTGGTGATGTAGGCACTGAGCTATTGATTAGATATGATGGTGATGAAGGCATGTCGCGTGCCTATAGCAATGTTGACCTATTGGCACCCATCCATGCCGGTAATTACATTGAAGCGGTGGGGAAGATTGTAAAGGTGGGGAACACATCGCGAACGATAGAACTAGAAGCCAGGAATGTCATATCCAGTGCCAATATTGCAGACCAGCCTTCAGCCGCCGAGGTGC
>Ga0114920_10001478_pt1 | contig 10796 bp, 10 predicted proteins | sample ChitaG_FD_88683 | JGI IMG/M metagenome (GOLD analysis project Ga0114920, IMG submission 88683) | Deep subsurface microbial communities from South Pacific Ocean to uncover new lineages of life (NeLLi) - Chile_00310 metaG | ecosystem: Environmental > Aquatic > Marine > Oceanic > Sediment ...
CGTACAACCCGCGATAACTCTCAATCTGCTAACCAGATTTGCTCTTTTTTCTTCGTACTCTCGCTGAAGCCTTCGCGGCCTGCTCATAGATTGAGGACTTCCATGATTCAGGTAAGCCTTTGATGCTCGCTTCAACAAGAGCCTTGTAAATCTTGGGTTTAATGCGGGTATCAAACATCAGATGACAAGTAGGGCAAAGCAGTAGAACATTGTTACCGCGCTTCTTTCCCTCTGCCACAATGTGAGACTTCTGTCGTATTCGGACATGATACCCGCACATTTCGCAAATGCCGGAGGAATCCTTCATACTTCCCAACCAATGCCTTGCATCGTTTGCTTTTTCTATGGGAAAGCCCGAAGTACTCTTGATCTCGGGGCTCTCCGTTAACCATCGGGGACTTGGAGTTCCCCACCATTTTTTGGCTCCCCAAACGCAACGACCAACATGACCACTTTCGTGTGTTCTCATTCTCCCGGCGTTAACCGTAAGCCTTCATAATTCAACGAGTTATCAAAGGGCAGGCCGTTCCCGGCGGGCCGGATGCGGCGTCAATCTCGCTTTCCCAACTACTCTACCCAAAGGGGCTGTCGCAAGTCGAGTCGTGAGTTTGTCGCAAGTTGTGTCGCAAGATTGTCGCAAGTTCAGCCAGTCTCCTTTATCCGGTATACGAGCTTGTTGGTCGACCCCTCTGAAACCAATAGCCCCATATCCACCATAACCTTCAGGTCCCGCTGCAGGGAGCGGCGGTTGACATCTGGGCATAAGCCCTCGAAATCCTGGATGGTCAGGCTGCCGTGCTCCAGGATATGGCCGAGGGCCTTGGCCTGGCGGTCCGAAAGCCGGTGCTCTTTGACGAGCACGTCCCGGCGGATGGCCTGCTCGCCGCGTTCCCTGACCTCGACAAGCTGGGTGGTCAGCCCTTCGACGAAGTATTCCAGCCAGCCGGACATGTCCATGTCGCTCTCACGGACGCTCTGGATGGCCCGGTAGAAGGCGGGCCTGTCCCGGTCGTAATATTCGCTAATCGTAAACAGCCGTTTGAAGTCGTATCCGGCCCGGTAGAGACACAGGGTCGAAAGCAGCCGGGACGTCCTGCCGTTGCCGTCTAGGAATGGGTGGATATGCACGAACTGAAACTGGGAGATGCCACTTGCCAGCACGGGATGGGCCTCCTGTTCCTGGTTGAGCCAGTCCACCAGCTCCGTCATCATGATCGGAACATCGTGCGCCGGAGGCGGCGTGTAGACTGTCTCTCCGGTCACGGAGTTGACCACGTAATTCTGGATCTTCCGGTAATCGCCAGGGGCTGCGGCCCCACCCCGGACACCTTCCACCAGCCGCTTGTGGATTTCCCTGACCAGCCCTTCGGTGATCGGTCCGCCGTCTTCGAGGTAATCGGAAACGTATTCGAACGCCCTCTTGTAGTTCAGCAGTTCCCGCACGTCATCGGGATCGGCATCAGGAACCGATTTGCCTGCCAGAAGTTGCTCGGCCTGCTCCAAGGTCAGGCGCGTTCCCTCAATGTGCGTGGTGTGGTGCGCTTCCAGGATCAACGCGCGGTGGCCCATCTCGCGCACCCAGGTCTCGGACAGAGTCGCGGCCTCCAAGAACCCCCGGGCCCGCTCAATGCGGGTTAGCCCAGCGGTGATCCGGTTGGTGATCGTAAAGATAGGTTTGAAACCCTTCGTCATTCCTTAATCCTCAATCGTCCGGTTCCCTGTGCGAGGTGGCGTCCTCGTCGACCCAGTCCTCTTCTTCCCAGGTCATGCCGCGGCGGCCGGGTACTTTGCGTGTCGCCCCAGCCCGATAGAGCGGGCAGCTTTTCGGGCCATAGCAGAATGTCTCGAACCGATACTTTTTCTGCGACGGGTTCCACTGGTCGATAATCATTTCGACCGGCATCCGACAGCCCCAAATGCAGGTTGTACACTTCGCCGTGTAAGTCCTGGCATCCAGGCGTCGATGCCCTCGTTCCCGGTATGTCGGTAGATCAGGCGGCACTCCGAGAAATGGCGGACCTTCGGGTGGTGCATCCTCAGTGTCCTTCTCGATCTTGATCCGACTCGTTTTGTAGTATCCTGCTGTCTCCAGTCGTGGGTCATCCACGGGAACCGATAGGCCACTGAGTTCCATACCGGCACGAAACTGATGTTTATCTTGTGCACCCTTGCCGACGGCGATCAGGAATTCCCCTGTCTCGTCTCCACACATTCCGTTGACGCAAAGCACGTATCCCAGGTAACTATGATTCCGTTCATCAAAAGACCGCATGAGGCGGATGCGGGGCTGGACGGATACAAGTCGACCAGACCAGGCGGCCTTTTCCATGTTGACTTTCGCCCTGGCCATTAGCTATCTCCCACCTTGTCCAACTTGCACAGAACACGGTGGATGCGCCTGACTCGTTCATCGTCAGTCGTGAACAGCGTAATTCCACGGTTGAAGACCGTAATCTCGACCGTGCCATCCACCGATACCAGCTTCAGGTGGTCATACTCCACGGGAGAGCCAACGTACTCGTCCCCGTAGACACCTCCGAGGTTGAGCAGGTCCTCCTCGGCAACGGCTTTCTGAATGTCCATTGGTATTTCGGCCCCACGCCAGACCTTCACAGGTAAGTCCTCGGGCACCATGCCCTTCTTGAGCATGCCCTTGCGGTACTCGATCTGTTCCAGATATTGAATCATCACTCACTGCTTTCTTTCTTTATTGATTCAAACTAAGCTCTCGGCCGAGGACCTTGGAGACAAAGCATTCACCGAAGACCTCCTCCTCAACCAGTTTGCGGACACGTTTAAGGGTTTCAGACTTGCATCCGGCATTCTCAGCGGCTTTCATGGTGTGGTTGTAGGCCGCCCATACGTCCATGCCGGTGATCTAATAGCCGTATCCATCAACCAGCCACCGAAGTGCTGCCATGCCTGCCTCGACGGCAAATCGTGGCTCTGTCGCCTCCATATCCCACGCCGCCCGGGTGAGCGTCTTGGGATCGCAAGGTGTGCGATTGGCCAGTTCGATTGCCTCATCATAGAGTCCCGCAGATTTGGCTGCTGCAAACCACTTACCCTTATCACCCGGAGTGCTGGCAACAAGATCACGCAGGATATCGCTCACATCTTTGTGTGGATATTTCTTGGCAATGGCGCGAAACGTCGCCAGGTAGGTCGTCTTCTGATTGGCCTCGATGGCATAGCGGTTGTAGGCTTCTTCGGCCATCCCGCTTGACAGCAGGATTTCTTCGCAGGCCAGTGCGATGGCGATGGGGCTTTCGTTCAGTCCGCGGGAATCCTCCGCATAACGAATCGCTTCGGCTTTCTTGCCCATGTCCGCCAGGGCTTTCACACCCCACTTCCGGTCGTGCCAGAACTTGTAAGGTGAGAGGTCGAGCAACTCCAGGATTTCGTCATTCCGTCCAGCTTTGAGCAAGGAACTCAGACAGGCGGTAGTACCTTTGAAATAGCCGCGCAGCTCCGGGTTCGGGCTCCAGGCCAGACGTATACCATCAATCAACTCGTCCGCCCATTGGGAAGCCCGCTGCGGGGTTACGCAGAGTTCTCCCCAATAATCGGGAAGCAGTTCGATATAGGGAATATCATCATCTTCGACGGCCTGCCGCAGACGATCCAGCCACTTATCGCGCAGCGTGTCGTCGACCGGAGCCTTGGCGATGACCGGCACCAGCGCATCGATGGCATAGTTGATCGCGGTGCCGATAGCACCCGACGAGCTGTCCACGTGGGCCAGAGCCGGGGATACCTTTTCCAGAAACATCACCGCCCCTTCGGCCCCTAGGATCGGATCTTTGCGCACCACTTTTTTGATTTCCGACAGCGCCTCCTTGATTCGCTTTATTGCTGGCTGCGAGCGCCACCCAAAGGCATTTTTCCTGAAGCGAGCGCGGAAGGTCCATTTATACGTAGTTCGGGGGCTCATGTACGCTGCCCTACAACGGTCCGTTTTCACCTTTTAGGTATCGATCGTATACCAAGACCACCATCGCCTACGCGATGCCGGCATGATGACTCGCAGGCCCTTTCATGGCCTAGCGTTTTTTTCTCAGAATCGGCCTTTTCTCCAGCGAATCGAGAATTTCCATGAGTCGTCGCTTGCGGGCGTGTTTTTCTCTTAGGCGCTGCAGGTATTGGTCCCACTCCTTTTCCCTCTTCTGCTGAGCCATTACCCTGCCCGCCTTACGCAGGTAACCGGCAGCCGCCTCATATGCGCGGGGTTTGACCTGGGCGATCAGGTTTTCCGCCAGTTTTTTCCACATGGCAATTGCCCGGTCGGGTGCATGGTTTTGAATAGCTGTGGCAATTCGGTCTTCATCCAGTGCGTACAAATCATGCCGCTGTTTCGGACGCTGGTCGTACCAGTGCAGTACCCGGTCTGGCTTTTTTTCGAAAATGGCTATGTCAATCAGATCGTCAACCATGGGGAATTGGCCGCGGCGCGTCTCGTCCGGCGCGTCCAAGCCCGTTTCGGGAAGCGGCCAGCCCTTCTGTTCCCATGGCGGCATACCGCTTTCAAGGTAAGCCAGAAGACATCCACGCACTTTGGGCCAGGCCTTGATCTTTCGGGCGGCTTTTCGGCAGTCTGTGTAGATTTGTCGCGATGGCCGACGAACGAATTCTTCCGCGTGTATTGCGGCAACCACCGGCCAATTTTCTTGTACGACGCGAATCTCACAGAGTTTTTTGCGCAATGAAGCCGCAATGCCGGGCCACTTTTCTTTTGTTGCCCCAATTCCTTTCTGAATCCAGCGTTCTGCGTCTCCAATGCGTTGATCGGCAGTCAGCCGTTCAACCAGACGAAGGTAGCTGTTTGTCTTCTGGGTCTCGATTTCACATAGCGGAATAATCTCATCGGTGCGGCCAGATTGCTCCAGGGCATGAATAATCCAGTTGCTAAGGCAGTCCCGATCATAGTTACGGTCGAAAGTGTCCGAAGCGGTGGATTGACTCACTTTGAGGCGATCCAGCAACTGATCCGCCAGTAAGCTCCAATCTTGCTTCTTATGCGGCCGCATCAGGTATTCGGCGAACGCCTCGAAAAGATCAAACTCATCCTTCAGAACAACATCCACAGCCCACGCCAGCTTGTCTGTGGGTGTCAGAGACGACTGATCCAGGGCTTTGACGATCACCGGCATGCAGGCGGCAATCTCCATGGCAGTCTCTCCCTCGTCGTGACTTTCTTCTACCTGCCGGGTACCGACAGTCATCAATTCCTCACCCAGGATGAACACTTCGTCGGCACAACCTACCGCCAATAGCGTTTCAAACTTGTTACGAATAGCGGAGTAATCGGGCGTGTAACCATTCCCATGCCAGTTGTCTTGCCAGCCGGGTTCTTCACTGATCTCACGAATCTCCCTGCGAAGGCGCGTCACTACCGATTTAGTGTTTCCTGAGATAACCTGCCTGCGATCGGCAAGGCCTTGCCCCATTTCCGGATAATGTTCTGCAAGTTCAAGAATAAGTTCAATGAGCTGGGCCTTGGTCTTATCTTCCAGGAAAGCATGGATGTCCCCTTCAATCGCTTCCGACCGGAAAGAACCCTCATCGTCCGCGCCATCATCTTTGTCCGCATTCTCAAGCAGTTGGAGGCGCTCATCGTCCATGCGAGCTCTTGGAATGCGTTTGTTGTCTTCGACACGTTCCAGGTATTCGAGGATGACGGCTACACCATGCTTGCAGTCGTATTCGTAGGGACAGGTGCAGATCGATTCCGGCAAACCGCCATGATCGATATCGACTTTTGCGGCGTACCTTTCTGAACCTTCAACCCAGGCGACCAGGTCTCCGCTGTCCGTTGTGGCCAGATCTGAAACGCGACCCTGCCGCTGGTAGTTCTTTCCTCTGGAAACAATTCTACTCCCGGCCCACTCATTGAGATCATCCCATGTCAACTCCTTAAATAGATTGTCGTTTACGCGTCTGCGTGGCATTGCCCACTCCCTCAAAAAAACAACCCTATACCGATATCATCCCCGAGAAAAAAGTCAAGTACTTCCAGCTTTTTTTGTTACCTGGCGCACATAGAAAAATGCCCCGCTTGAGCGGAGCGGTGGTAACTGTTAACCAACTGGTTCGAGAAGGGTTACATTCGTATCTAGCTCCCCGAACGCAACGACCGACATAACTGCTATTGCTTGTTCTCGTTCTCCCAGCGTTAACCGTAAGTAATCTAATGTCAACAAGATGTCAAGAGGATGTCGAGACCGGGCCGCTCCAAAAAGGCAAGAAACGGCATCAACGCCGATTTCCTCATCATCCCTTATCCCGCTTAGACGTCGCAAGTTCTGTCGCAAGTTTGTCGCGACCTTGCAAACATGTAATGCCACAGCTCTGTGATGAAGCTTGTCACAGCCTCAACCGGGCTGCTTCGTCCTCGTAGTCCGGGGCTTCCGCGCAGAGCTTCTCGAGCTCGCTGCGCGCCCGCTGGGTCGTCTATCAGCAATAGATGCTCGAGAGCCAAGCCGGGTTTGTCCGCTGCGAGGGCGTCACCCGCGCCCGCGTGACCTAGGTCCTCATGCTCCTGCGCCTCGCCCCCGAGATTCAGGAGCGCATCCTCAACATGCCAAAGAGCGCCAACCCACCGCGCATCTCCGAGCGCGCGCTGCGCCCCATAGCCTCCATGCATGATTCGAGGCGCCAAGTTAAGGCGTTTGGGGACATACTCGGACCTTGATTTTGAATAGGTCCTCCTCTCCCACTGAGATGTTTCTACTTTTCGACACGTTCAAGAAAGCCAAGTCGCTCGAGCTCTTTCCAGAAACTGGAGGCGGATCGAGCTACGTCCCCACGCACTACTACTCCCATCTCGAGATTGTTCATTAACCCAGGGTCAGTCAGGTTCGCGCTTCCAATATATCCGTAGTTCTCGTCCGCGATAAACAGCTTCGCGTGCGAACCCAACATCGAATCCGTAATCTCCGCTCTGGGGCGAAGAAGGCTGACTAGGTGGTGTGCCACGAAGCTTGGCAGCGCGGCTTTCAGACGCGCAATCGATTCCGAGGTGCTTACGATATCGATCCGCACGGACCGTGCCACAGCCTGCTTCAATGCCATTGCTAAGGGTCCTGCCGCCGTATCTGAGCTTATGAAAATGAACGGCGTGGATATGAAAAGGCTACGATCAGCCTGAGTGATGATCTCCATAAGAACGCCGTAGGTTGTGCGGGCTCCCATCCGTCGAATCAGGGTGGAGCCAAAAGGCCCAGGCGGCGTGACAACAAGCTGTACAGTGTCCGACATTACCCTTCGGGTGCTCCAGTATTGCGGTCTCTGACGAAATCGAAATACCCGTTCGCAATGTTGCCCAGAATCTGGTCATTGCCTCCAAAAAGGAACGACCGACTTAGGTTAAGGTTGAAGAAGCGGCAGCTGGTTTCTGCAAGATGTGTACACGCGTGGCAATTGCCGTCCTTCTCTGTACATACGGGATCGTAGACGCACCGACGCGAGTCTCCCACGGCCCTCAACCACTCCGGGACTGCCTGCTCAAAGAGCGCCGTTAACGCCCCTATGGTCGCATTCTGACGATGGTTCGCATACAGAATGAACTCTAGCCTGCGCGGCAGGATGTACTCCGATAGGCTTGTTCTTTCCAGCCCGGCAAGAAGAGCAGCTTGCTTCAGGCAAAGATGAGAGAAGGTGTGAAGTAAACAGAACACTGCACGGACTTCCGCTTCATTTGCGGGCAGAGTAGCCCGCAACTCTGCATCGGTGAAGAGGTCGATGAAGTACGCTTGTTGCGCAAGAACATGATCACTTCCTGATGGGACTGTCGGACTCAATCCGTTTGCCCTCATCCAATCGAGAACGCAGTCAGGCGCAAGCCTGATCCTCAGTGCATCTGCCTGCACTTTCTGCACATATATGGGCAATCTGCCTCCACGCCGTCGGTCTGGCGGGAATGGGTTGAGCCGTGCAGCGTTAGGACCGCACTCGGAGCGGCTGTAGCCGTATGTGGCCGTTGTGATCGGAAAATCACTGAGAAGTCTCAGCTCAGCAAGACCAAGCCTACCGGCAAGCCGTCGTCCAATGTCACTTTCTGGTAGGTCGTAAACGTCTTGTGTTGTGAGCGTTTCGGTTGGCATCAGTGATTCGAGGAGCTCATAGTTTGCCTTACGCCATGCCTCGACACCTAGCCCGGTCCTCTCGACCACCGCTTGCGAGATTTGCTCGCACGGATTGGCCAGCCCTCTTGCTTGGGCTTCATCCGTGATAACCGCCAGACGATCAGCCATCTCTTGCGCTGTCATTTCGCCCTGCTGAAATTTCTCGGTCAACTCAGCAAGCACATCAACCGGCACCGTTCGCTGTTGCCCTACCCGTTCTTGGTCAGGGCGTCCTGCTAAGTCCAAGAGAGATCTGTCCTGTGCTTCGGGGATGCCGAGCAACTTCGCCGCGACCGCCATCGTCCAGGCCATCTCGGGACGACTCAGTAGCGACTGCATGTCGGCCTGCGGAATGTTGAGGAGGGTGGTGTAGTAGGGATAGTAGGTCTTGCCAGCGCGGTGCAGCTGCACCTCCATGATTCTCTCTTCACGGGGTAGTGAGGAGCAGATACTGCAGTAGCCCGGGAATATCTGCTGTGCCCTCCGACACTGACGGCATACCCATCGAAAGTCTCTGATGCGCAAGCTTTCGCGGGTGTCCAGGGCCATGCGGTTGTTGCCTGCTCCACAACTGCAGGATGGAGGTCTAAGTGGTAGCAAGGCACCGCATTTATGTATCCTGACGAACCTCAACTGCACCAATTGGCCGCTGCCACACTCAGGACACGTTCTCGGTGGAAGTCGACCGGCATCAGTGTAGTCCAACACCCTCTCGCACCCGGGATTCCGACACCAAAAGACTAATGGAAACAGGTCGCAGCGTGCTGTCTCTGGATCGACTAGCTCGAACCTACTCGGATCGGCAAGGGCGGTGTTCCTCAATGCGGGACGCCACTCCTCGCGCCATGCCCTCACTTCGCTGGCTATGCGCCTGATCACGGCTTCTTTGCTGATCTCTCCGGGTACGATCCCGTCTAGGCTCACGATTCGAGCGATAGCCACGCCGCGACCGAAGTCCACTGTGCGCTCGGGAAGCAATCCGTAAAGGACTTGGTTCTTCCCTCTGCTCATCGTGTATGGCATCTTTACCTCCTAACCCCCACCAGATCTGCGAGCCCAATCGCTGCCAAGGGAGTCCAACTCGAACAGCACCGGATCGTCGACATCGCGCAGGCTGCGCATGGGAGCTGGGCTCAGTGCACCCGAAACCCACGTCCCCGTACCTGGCACAGATATCTGGTCGTATAGGAAGATGGGAATCCTTCGTTGAATCTCTTGTAGAAAAGCCAGCGGCCCAGGAGTACTGGCATCGACTACTCCGTATGCCTCTGACAGCATCTGTATAAATTCATCGGGCCCGAGCTGGCCGCTGGTGATCAGATTGACGACGTGGTCTCGTAAGTAGTACCGATTCGGGTTCACTCTCTGCTCTCTGTTGGCGATAACCTGCAGGAGCACTGCCATGAAAAGACCAGGCAAGGTATGGTTGACGCTGAACCGAGACCACCGGTTGATCGCAACTGGCTCAATAAGTTGACCCAAGAACTCGTGGTTCTTGACAAAGTACTCGTAATGGCTCTGATCTCTTTCCCTGACTGGGTGAAAGCATGTGAAAACGATTCCAACGTGAGAGCGACCTATCCGGCTGGACGCTTGTATGTACTCAGCATTCAAGCGAGGCATGCCATAGAAAAGCATCGCGTTCAGTCGGTCAATGTCCACACCGTGGCTTACCATGCTCGTCGCCAACACAGAATCAGCCGCAGCGCCAGGGGGTGAGGTCCCCTCCAGGTGGCGCAACACAACTGCCACTTCGTCCGTGGGCGTGTCGCCGGTGAGCTCCAATACATTAAGGGGAGGGAGGTTGCAGGCCGCCAATACGCGGTTAATATCTCCTTCGATATCTGTGTGCACTTCACTGACATGTCTCTTGGCTATGAAGTACGTTAGTGACGTTCGGTACAAGTCCATCAGAGCAGCGTATTCGACACTACCCGGCAGCAACGATCCTCGGTAGGGACTCCCGTTGCTCACGGAGGTACGCTCAAACGTGAGCATGGTCTCGTGGTAGTATTGAATGAGCTCAAGCATAGCTCTGAGTATCGTCTTATTGTGAGGCAGAATTCCCACAAAGACCCTCTGGGGATAGTCGAGTGTTTCAGCGTAGAATGACTCGTGCAGGGTTGGACCAGGTCCGGGGAATCTGCGAGCATCCTGTCTATTCCTCCCATAGAGATGTTCGACCTGCCGCTCGAAGGCCTCTACGGTCGCAGATGAGGCAATGATCTTCAGTTCGTCATCATGCCCGAACTCACGTCGGACTCTTTGAGCAAAACTTTCGTAGTGCGCGTCGAAAGTTCCCAATCCTTCCTTTAGCAGGTGCAGCTCATCCTGCACAAACAATGTCACCCCAGATATGCCTTCTGGAACACTCCTCACCCACTGGTTTCTAACTGTACAGCCCTTCTGACAACATATCCCCTTGAAGTAGCCGTGCTCTGGACAGAAGCCATCCACGGCCCCGAAAAGCATGGACATCTTCCGTTGGTTGCCCAAGCCGGCAAGTTTATCCACGGTCCCGACTACCAAGCTGGGCAAGTAGCGATATATCTCGTTGTCTACAACATACACAGGCAGTATGCCATCGGGAAACTTGCAAGCTTCGTTTCTGCATCGATGAAGGAGCCGGATTGTGTTACTGTCGAAATCCACCTCAACGGTGTCTGTTCTGCA
>Ga0114920_10001479_pt1 | contig 10796 bp, 11 predicted proteins | sample ChitaG_FD_88683 | JGI IMG/M metagenome (GOLD analysis project Ga0114920, IMG submission 88683) | Deep subsurface microbial communities from South Pacific Ocean to uncover new lineages of life (NeLLi) - Chile_00310 metaG | ecosystem: Environmental > Aquatic > Marine > Oceanic > Sediment ...
AGGACAAAAAAAAGATCGAGGAGCTCGAAAGATTGCTTGAGAGGGTGAAAGCCCTTTCCGAGTTCAATCCCATGCTCGGGCACAGGGGCTGCCGGTTGGGAATTTCCTATCCTGAGATCATCGAAATGCAGGCCACAGCCATTTTCGAAGCTGTCTGTCAGCTGGCCAAGGAAGGAGAAAAGGTCTTTCCGGAAATCATGGTTCCCCTTGTGGGCACACAGGAAGAGCTTTCCAATCAGAGAAGTATTATTCAGCGTGTGGCTGAAGATGTGCTGAAGAAGAATAAGGTCAAAGTGGATTACCTGATAGGAACCATGATAGAGATTCCGCGGGCGGCAATCACAGCAGACCAGATTGCGGAGGAGGCCGAGTTTTTCTCGTTCGGGACCAATGACCTGACTCAGATGGTTTTCGGTGTCTCAAGGGATGACGGGGCCGAATTCCTCGCCCATTACATAACCCATGGGATTTTGAAGGATAATCCATTCGAGACCGTGGATACCAACGGAGTGGGCGAACTCATGAAATGGGCTGTGGAGAAGGGCCGGGAAACGCGACCCGACCTAAAAATCGGAATCTGCGGCGTCCATGGTGGGGATCCTCGTTCCATCTTCTTCTGCCATAAAATCGGACTTAATTATGTGAGTTGTTCCGCCTATCAGATTCCCATCGCTCGCCTTGCTGCGGCTCAAGTCGTGCTGATGGAAAGGACCAATAAATAGTGGATTAAATAGTGGGGCCTGGCTTTGATAACTTGGAATTTTCTCGATGATAAGTCAATTGATTTAGAGTGTTGAAGGTCCGTCGTTCCAAAACTTATTTTCTTTCTGTATTCTGCGATAAAGGATTTAAATTTTAAGATAGAATTTATCAAAGTTATCAAAGCCTGACCCCGTGTGAAAGATATGATTCGGTTTTTTCGGAAGACTGGATTTCCTTTCAAATTTGTCTACAGTAACGACTATTGGATGGTCGACCTCGGAGAGCATGTCTTCCCTGTTGAAAAGTACAGGTTGATCTATGAAGCCCTCCTCCGCCAGGGAGCCAAAAAGGACGATTTTCTTCTTCCCCTGCTCCCTGCTGAGGAAGACCTTCTTTTGGTTCATACTCCCAAATACATCAAGAAATTGAAATCTGGGACTCTATCTCATTCTGAGATATTGACTCTGGAGCTTCCGTATTCTCCTGAGCTTTTGGAATTTGCTCTGAGATTCGTAGGCGGAACCATTCTTGTGGCTGAAAAAGCCATGGAGGATGGCTTGGCGGTGCATATCGGAGGAGGATTCCATCACGCTTTCTCTGACAATGGTGAAGGCTTCTGTGCTCTGAATGATGTGGCCGTCTCCCTGGAAAAAATGAAGAAGGAGGGAAAGATAGAAAGGGCGATGGTCGTCGACTGTGACCTCCATCAAGGCAACGGAACCGCGTTCATCTTTTCTAAAAAGGACTATGCGTTCACTTTTTCCATCCATCAGATGGATATCTACCCGGCTCAAAAGCCCCCGAGTTCAGTGGATGTGGGTTTATGGTCAGGAGATGGGGACGAAAAATACCTGAACGCGCTCAGATCGGATTTCCCGCGCTTGTACAAGGAGTTTCAACCTGATCTGGTTTTCTATCTTGCAGGAGCTGACCCGTACGAGAAAGATCAGTTGGGAAACCTGAGGCTAACTCTTGAAGGTTTGAGAGAGCGAGACAGGATCGTGATCGAGGAAGCGAGAAATCTTCATCTTCCTGTAGCGGTACTGTTCGCAGGAGGGTATGCCTTTGATGTGAAAGAGACTGTCTCCATTCACCTCAATACTATAAAGATCGCCCAGAAAATCCAGAGAAAGTATTCTTAGCTTTTCGTTTCTTTTTCGATCCAGCTCAAATAATCCGCTGAGCCCTTCTGGACAGGAAGGGCGATGATTTCCGGAACGTCGTACGGGTGAATCTCTTCGAGTTTTTTTCCCAGCTCGGGGAATAGAGCGGCCCTGGTTTTCATGAAGAGAATGTGTTCAGTCTCCTTCGAAATCTGCCCTTTCCACCAGTAAAAAGACCTGGAGGCGCCGGAGATTGTAACACATGCAACCAGTTTTTCTTCGAGAACGCGCATGGCGATCGTCTGGCCGGTTTTTTCATCCGGAACCGTTGTCAAAACAAGAATGAATTCTTCCATGGGTGAACCCCTTTCGGCAATTATCCATGAGTCAGGAAAGCTGTGGATTTGTTTGTCAAGATTTCTTTATCCAGGGTTATTATTCCTGGAGGAAAATGTGGGCAAAAACTTTGGCGTCGCCCATCATGTTATCGATGATGCAGTATTCATTGGGCTGATGGGCGGTTTCATCGAGCTTTGCCCAGCAGGCCGCTTCGAAATTGGCTCTTCGAAACAGAGCCGCAACGGTTCCTCCTCCGATTCCAGTGGCTTTCCCGTCCTTTTTGTAGATGTCTTTGATCGCGTTCTTCAATGCCTGAACGACCGGGGCATCTGCTGAATCCGTTTTTCTTCAAGAAGTCGAGCAGGACCTCCGCCTTTTGGACTTCCCCTTCTCCTCCACTCGCGGGTGCGATAGCGGGAATGGCGCAGAGTTGAATCTGGAAATCAATCATTTCATCGCGGAAGCTATCGATTCTACTGATAATTTTTTCCAGCTCAGTCATGGGGCCTCCTTTTTTGGGGAATGATAGCGAACCTATGAGCTTTAAGCAACTCATTTGGGACATTTTTGATTCTAATTGGCATGGCTTTTTACGTCCAACATTCAGATTCTTGTCAAAGTTCTATCTGCGAATCGAAAACAACATTTAACCATCTTGGGGGCGGGAGAACATCCTGTATCCGATGAACGCATAGTGAACTGCCGAAAGAAACGTGAAAAGGAGAGTGAAATAATACAGCCAGATGAGGAGAGGAGATGAAACCTGTCTGTAATTGAGGAAAAGGACGAGAAGAGGAACCATGACCTGGAGCACTGTGCATGTTTTTCCCAGCAGAGATGGCAGAAAGGTCGTCTGACCTCTCAGTTTGTAGAGGACGAAAGCTCCAGAGGCGATGATCACATCTCGGCCGACAACAGAGGCTGTCAGCCAAAGCGGAATCACATTCGGCGAGTTCAGAGTCGGGATGGTCAGGATGATGAAGGAAGCCGTCATCAATAATTTGTCAGCGACCGGGTCAAGGAAGGCTCCGATTTTGGTCTTCATGTGCAGCATCCGCGCCGTGAAGCCGTCCAAAACATCCGTGAACCCCGCAAACAGAAAAACAGCGAACGCTTCGGGAGTCTTTCTTTTGACCATCAAGGTCAAGAAAATCGGGATCAGAAGGATTCTCAATAGAGTGAGAGTGTTCGGCAGGTTAAATAATTTATCCTTCTTGTCTTGACTCATTGAAGAGCTGTTTCCCATTTATTCCGTTTAGAAGGCTTATTTGATCAGAGCTAATAGGATATCCAGGAGTTTTATGGCCTCTTCCCCCGAAACAGCCCTATCGGGCTGGAAGGACCTGTCCATTGTGAGTTCCATGATGCCGTAGGACAGCATTTTGATAATTGATTGATAATAGTAATTCTGGGGGGATACATCCGAGATCTCGATCCTGTCCGGTGGGATCAGCAGGATAAACTTGAATCCTTTTTTTCCCAAATAATCTGTGAAGCGAGAGATGATTTCCGCTATCTCTGCCCGATTCAAGATTTTTTTCGGCTGAAAGGTATGGTTCGCATATATCCCCATGACCTGCAACGAGGTGATCTGAAGGATGAACTTTGAGGCCCAGGATGTGGATATATCGATGATGATGGGAGGGGAATCCGTTGGCTCATCCACGATTTTTTTGAACTTGACCACAAGCAGTGCAGCCATCTCTTCTCGGGTGAGCGTCTCTGAAGCGGGGATAGATTCATACAAGCTGGGGAGTTCATAAATTCCGAGCTGATTTTTCAGATTTTCGATTTGATCTTTGATTTCTTGATTTTCCGGTTCCAGTTTGTTCAGTTGTTCATAGATGGCGATGCTTTTGGTGTGCTGTCCGGCTTGGAAAAGTGTCTCGGCATAATTTTTGAGTATCTCTGTATTTTCGGGCTCAGCTGAGTTTGCGGCTTTCAGGTGGACAAGGGCATTCTGATGCTTGTTTTCCTGTTTGTAGATTTCTGCAAGAGTGAGATGAGAATCTGTGTGTTGAGGATCAAAATACAGGGCTTTTAAAAGCGCCGCCTTGCCCTTTTTTATGTCCCCTTCCTCCAGAGCGGTATTCGCTTCTGCCAGGACTTCTTCCAGTTTTCTGTTCTTGAGGGTTTCGTACTGCTTCTTTGCCCAGAGATTCTCGGGTTCTGTTTTGAGGACTTCTCTGAAAGCTGCGAAAGACTGATCATCCCGTCCTGTTTGGAGATAAATCTGGGCCAGTCCGGCGTGGGCGAGTGCGAGCTCGGGTTGGCCCTTCAGAGCATCTTTAAAATATCTTTCAGCCGCTTGCAGCTTGTTCATTAGGTAATTGACATAGCCTAATCCCACGGAGTATACAGGGCTCTCTGCTCCCAACTCAGAGAACGTCTGTTCTGCCTTACTCCCCTTGCCTTGTTTCAGGTGGTTCCAGGCTTCTTCGGCAAGAATCCTCTCTTCAAGCGAGAGTTCAGCCACGATCGAGGGAGAAAGATTCCCGATGTGGAAGGATGGGGGGAGCGCCTGGGTTGTGGCACAGGACCAAAGTCCTATCATGAGTGAAAAAATGATGAATGTTCTTTTTACCAATTTTCTTCTCCTTTTTTGATGTAAGGAAGATAATCGACTATTGACCGAGGATCGGCCATGATCTTCAATTCAGAATAATCGCCGTTTTCTCTTCTTTTCAGAATTATGGTCCATTTCGAAAATGATTCTATCAGTTCTTTTTGGGAGTGGGGGATGCGCAGATAGAATAATTCCATGTCTCGAAACAGGATAGACCTGAGGTGCTCTTGGAGAGCCTGGATTCCATCCCCTGTTTTTGCGGATGCGTAGATGGAATGGATGTCCGGGAGCTGGTTTTTTCGCAAAAGTTCCTTTGTGTTCGGCAGCAGATCGATCTTGTTGAATACTTTAATGGTCGGAATGTCGGGTATTCCAATGACTGAAAGTGTGTCTTCCACAGCGGTGATCTGGCTGTCGCAGGCCGAGCTGGTGATGTCGATCACGTGGAGTATACAATCCGCATCCTTGAGCTCTTCGAGTGTTGCCTTGAATGAAGTGATCAATTCGACAGGAATTTTTTTGATGAATCCGACTGTATCGCTCAGGAAGAAATAAAGACCATCGGAAAAGCTCACTCGACGCAGGATAGGGTCCAATGTGGCGAATAGCTGAGGCGAGGTGAACATCTTCGCCCGAGAAAGCCGGTTGAACAGAGCGGACTTCCCGGCATTCGTGTATCCCACGAGTGAGACAAAGGGAATCGGGCTTGTTTGCCTTCTTTTTCTTTGGGTGGCCCGTCTTTTTTGAACCTTCAGGATTTCCTTTTTTATTTTGGAGATCCTCTCCTGGATCCTTCGCCTGTCTTCTTCCAGCTTTTTTTCTCCTGGGCCTCGAGTCCCGATGCCTCCTCCCAGACGCGAGAGGGCTGTTCCCTTGCCGAGGAGACGGGGGAGATAGTAGTTGAGCTGAGCAAGCTCAACCTGCAGTTTGCCCTCCTTGCTCCTTGCTCTCTGGGCGAATATATCGAGAATCAGTTGTGTCCGGTCTATCACTTTGGCTTGAATGTCGTCTTCCAGGTTCTGCTGCTGGATCGGGCTGAGGTCATTGCCGAAAATGATAAGATTGGCCTCTGTTTCTTCTTTGGTATGGACGATTTCTGAGACTTTGCCCTTTCCGATCAGGTATTTTGGACTGATCTGCTGGCGGAACTGGAACGTTTCGGCAACGACTTCAGCACCTGCGGTGCTGGCCAGCCCTTTGAGTTCCTTCATGGATTCTTCCGCTTCTGATTTTTCCTTCCTGTTCGTGGCGAGATGGATGAGTATCGCTTTTTCGGTATTCATACGAGGCTGTCCTTCACATATTTCACGATGGAAGAGTGCTCTTCCGGAGAAAACCATTCTATCCCTTTCATCTTCTTGAACCAGGTCATCTGTCTCTTTGCGTAGTGGCGTGTATCCCTTTTGGTGAGAGAGATTGCTTCTTCCAGGGAAATTTCCTTTTTTAAGAATTGAAGAGCGTGTTTATAACCGAGGGCGCGGAATGGAGGGGAGTTCTCATCGGTTCCCTTCTGCAGGAGGTTTTCCACTTCTTGAATCAGACCCCTTTCGAACATTTTATCTGCTCTCTGTTCTATTCTCGTGTTGAGCTCCTGTCTTCCTAATTTTAACCCAATTTTTATGATATTGAAATCTTCCACTGCGGATTGGGTGTCGGAGAAATGCGCAGAAATAGGCTTTTTCGTCGAGAGGTAGACTTCTAGCGCCCGGATGATCCTGACTTTATCGTTGCTGTGGATTTTTTGACAGTAGACCGGATCGACTTTCATCAGTTTCTCTCTCAGCCGCTCCAGCCCTTTTTCCCGGGCTTCTTTTTCCAGTTTCCGGCGAAGTGAAGGATCGCTTTTTCCTCCAGGGAAAAGACCGTCGATGAGAGCCTTCAGGTAGAGGCCTGTTCCTCCGACAATGACAGGAAGCCTCTTTCGTTTCATGATCGAGTCCGCCGCCTTGATAGCCAGGTCGACGAAATCTGCAGCTGTGAATTGACTCGAAGGATCTGCGACATCCAGGAGGTGATGAGGGATGCCTTATCTTTTATCCGGGGGGATTTTATCTGTTCCGATATCGAAGCCTTTGTAGACCTGCATGGAATCGCAGTTAATGATCTCACCCCCTGTTTCTTTGGAGAGGTTCACCGCGATGGAACTTTTTCCAACCCCTGTGGGCCCCAGGATGACGATGAGATTTTTGGCTTTATAATGCAATTTTAATCAGAAGAAAAATCACAAGGAGTGTTATGAAGACTAAAAGAGCGAGAATCTGTTTTCTTTTCAATTTGACTCTCCCGTATTTTCGAGGTTTTCGGCGTGTGCGGCGTTACGCAGGCTGCTCAAGGTTCTATTCTCGGCAAGGATTTCCCAGACCAGAATCTCATCCAATCTTATAAGGAGTTCCATACAGATAATTTTCTTGAATTATTCATAAAATCTGCCGACACCATATTCCTTCTTCTAAAAAGGGGACAGTCCCCATTTTCACTATATGTCGGTATCTTTTACCCTTCGGGCGAGCTGATCTCATCACATCTACTTCGTTACAGCACAATCGCGGTGGATGACCACAGCTTCATGCGCTGTGCCTCGTATATATAGCAACCTCAACTCGTGAATAATCCAAGTTTATTGATGAAGAGGCTCTCTGTCAAACGGAAGCCAGAATTTATCCGCCGAATTGACTGCCGAGAAGGCCAAGGCCGACATTGAATAAAGTCTTGAGAAACCAAAAACCGTAAGAGATAAAGAGTGCTTTCTTCGTATTGATTTTAAAAACATAAGAAAGACCGTAGCCAAGGATGCCGAACATCCAGAGCTGAAAAAAGTCGACCTGACTCAGTACTATAAAGCCAGTCGAAGTCACCTCCATGCGGGGGAAGAAGATGGCGAGTGTCGTGGTGGTCTGCATGACAGATTTTCGGGTGAGGATCAAAATCAGCCGGACAACGCTTCCGAGGATTTTATCGATTAAGTTTGCGTGCAAGTAGACGCTTAAAACCTGCTTATAATTTCCTTCAGTCGAGACCATCCGGCTCATGGCCAAAAGGATCAAAGGCTGAAGGAATAATATGGCGATAGTGAATACTGAGGGAACGATAACGAGTAAGATCAGACGGTACCCCTTGGATTCCAAAACCTTAAGCGACTGTTGAGCACTTTCCTCTCCCAGTCTTTCCTGGAGCTCGACGTTGTTTTTCAGGACTTGAATTTGGTCTTTTTGAAGGTAGGGAGAAATGATCGCAAGAAAGATGGTGACTGTGACGAGAATAACGATTAATGCATCGAGCCACACTGGTTTTTCTGCGACTGCTTTGAATGTGTCCTTCGGATTGAAAAATACTCCCTGGAGACGATCGAAAAAGTTCATGTCTTATACTCCTTTGCGTTCGTCCTTGATGATTTTCCCGTCCTTAAGAAAAAGAATCCGTTGAGCCTGTTCGGCGATATCCCTGTCGTGAGTGACTATGATGATGGTGTTACCCTGAGAGTGTATTTTGTGGAACAGAGAGAGGATTTCCTGGCCTGTTTTGGAATCCAGATTGCCCGTGGGCTCATCCGCAAGAAGCAGGGACGGTTCGTTCACCAGGGCGCGAGCAATGGCCACTCTTTGCCTTTCCCCTCCTGAAAGCTCGGGAGGACGATGGTTCATCCGGTCACTCATTTCAACCATTTCCAAAGCCCTTAAGGTCTTTTTTTCTCGTTCTTTCTTCCTGGCGCCTTTGTAGATCAGAGGGATTTCTACGTTGTGGAACGCTGTGGCCCGAGGCAGGAGATTAAAGACCTGAAAGACAAACCCTATCTCGGAGTTGCGGATATAGGCCAGTTCATTGTCACTGAGTGTGCTGACCAATTTTCCCTTGAGATGGTATTTTCCTTTTGTCGGAGTATCGAGACAGCCTATGATGTTCATCAGGGTTGATTTTCCAGAACCGGAAGGGCCCATGATGGCCACAAATTCATTTTGGGAGATTGTGAATGTGGCTTCGCAGAGCGCATTGACTTCCTGTTTGCCAAGCTGGTAGGTTTTCCAGAGGTTCTCAGCCGCGATGATGACGTTGTTCTCGCTCATCATGATTCCTCTTCTCCTGCTTCCTTTTCTTCCTGTTTGATAAGCATGTCATCTTTAAGCTGGCGAAGGGCGCTGTACGGGCCAACGACGATTTCCTGTCCTTCTTCCAATCCGGATATGATTTCGATCATCATCTCACCCATGATTCCTTTTTCTACCGGAAAGAATTTCACCCGGCTGTTCTCGACTATATAAACACCTTCTTCCTGTTCGTCACTGTTCTTGTTTTCTTCGTCCTTCTTTTCCCTGAGGACCAGGGCGGAAATCGGGACGGCCAGGACATCCTTCTTTTCAGCCGTGATGATATCCGCCGATGCGGAAAGGCCAGGCTTGAGGCTATCCGGGGGATTCTCCAGAGTGATGACTACCTTAAAGTCTTTGGATTCCTCAGAGACTGTTGTTTTCTGAAGGGCTGAACTCCCGATTTCGGTCACTTGTCCTCCGATGGTCTGGTCAGGCAAAGCATCCACTCTCACTTCTGCTCGGTGTCCGATCTCAACTCCTATGACGTCAGTTTCATCGACCTCCACTTCCACCTCCATTACAGAGAGGTCAGCGATGGTCATTAATATGGTTCCCGGGTTGTTCATCGTGCCGATCATGGCGATCTCGCCCTCTTCCACACGCAAGCTCGTGATTATCCCGTCAATCGGAGAGTTGTAGACGGTTTTACTCAGGGTGTCCAGTGTGCTCTCAAGGGAGGCCTGGGCCTGGTCGATCTGGAAGACAATCGCCTGGTGTTGGGCTTTTGAGATATCGGATTGTGCTTGGGCGGCTTCCAGTTGCTCTTCAGAGATGAGCTTTTCTTTGAACAGCTTTTTCTGCCTTTCGTAGAATTTTTCATCTTTTTTCAATGTGGCATCTGCTCTTATGAGTTCGGCTCTATACGAGGAGATCAGAGCACGGTCCCGGTTCGCCATGGCCTCATACTGTACAGAATCGAGCTTCAGGAGGAAATCATTGGTTTTGACTCGCTGTCCTTCTTCGACCCCGATCTTGATAATTCTTCCCGGCACATGGGCGCTGATGTTCACACTTTTTTTAGGCATGACTTCACCAGAGGCCGAGATGATCGACGTCAGGTTTTCTTTTGCGACTTTTTCCACGGTCACTTTAACGGATTTTTCTCTTTGAGAACGGAGGTTGAAAATTATGAGGATCGCGATGAAAGCAATGACACCGAAGATGATGATCGCTTTTTTTCTCTTTTTGAAAAAGCTCTTTTTTTCACTCATTTTGTGTACCTCTATGGGATTGTTATCTTATTATATTACGGGAAAAAAGGCAAAGGGTTCATAGGTTCATAGGGGACGTTCCCCAAGGTACCACCTCTTGTATTGGGACTGTCCCTCTCCTTTGTAAAAAGAGGTGGTACCTTGGGGAACGTCCCCATATATGATAATATGGAAGCACCATGAATATGGATAAGATCATCCAGGCGGCGAGGGAGGCCGCCTTGAAAGCCGGACGAATGCTCAGGGAAAACATAGGGAAATCCATCGAGATTTCCTATAAGGGGACGGTTGACCTTGTGACGAATTTTGATACTCAGGCCCAGAGAGTGATTTTTGATCATCTCTCCTCGTGTTTCCCTGATCATGATTATCTGGCAGAGGAAGGGCTCAGCCAGAACAAAGGAGCAGAATTTCGTTGGATCATTGATCCTCTTGACGGCACCACGAACTATGCTCATCACTTTCCCGTGTTCACAGTTTCGATCGCCCTGGAGAGGGAGGGGGAAGTCGTCCTGGGTTTGATTTATGATCCCATGAGAGAAGAGATGTTCTCAGCCGTGAAAGGGAAAGGCTCATTCCTCAACGGAGAGGGAATCAGGGTTTCTGCGGTTGATGACCTGAATAAAAGCCTCCTGGCGACAGGATTCCCGTATGATATCCGTGCTAGCAAAGTGAATAACATCACCCACTTCAATAATTTCTTAACCCGGGTGCAGGGAATCCGGCGCTGTGGTTCCGCTGCGATGGACCTCTGCTATGTCGCGAGCGGGAGGTTTGATGGATTCTGGGA
>Ga0114920_10001480_pt1 | contig 10795 bp, 9 predicted proteins | sample ChitaG_FD_88683 | JGI IMG/M metagenome (GOLD analysis project Ga0114920, IMG submission 88683) | Deep subsurface microbial communities from South Pacific Ocean to uncover new lineages of life (NeLLi) - Chile_00310 metaG | ecosystem: Environmental > Aquatic > Marine > Oceanic > Sediment ...
ATCAATACCTCCAGCATGAAGGTCAAATGTTTCACCAAGATACTTCATGCTCATTGCTGAACACTCAAGATGCCAGCCAGGTCTCCCCTTACCTAACCCAGTTTCCCAGAAAACATCCCCATCACCAGTATCCCAGGCCTTCCATAAAACAAAGTCAGATGCATGCTCCTTGCCATACTCATCATGCCTTACCCTTGCACATGCCTTTAATTTTTTAATCTTCAGATGAGAAAGCTTTCCATAGCCTTTAAATTTTGATATATCATAATAAACACTGCCATCACTGCCTTTGTATGCAAACCCCTTCTTAAGCAGTGTCTGAACAAGACTGACCATTTCATCTATATGCTTTGTAGCCTCAGGGTATATCTCTGCACGTTCTATATTCAAGGTCTTAATATCCTCAAAAAATGCCTTTTTGTATTTTTCAGTATATTTTTTTAATGGAATTTTCTGTTTTCTGCTGTTTCTGATTGTCTTATCATCCACGTCAGTAAGGTTCATGACCTGTTTTACTTTAAAACCCCTATGCTTCAGATAACGCCTTAACAGGTCCTGAAAAACATATGCCCTTAAATTTCCTATATGCGCATAATCATACACAGTAGGTCCACATGTATAAACCCTGACAAAGCCTTTTCTGATTGGCTTGAACACCTCTTTCTTCCTTGTCAGGGTATTATAAAACCTGAGCATAATAATCAACTATTTATATATATTATTCTCCATAATGAATAAATTAATATGAAAGCAATGATTCTCAGTTTCAGGAGAGGAAGACATACACAGAGAACAAACCAGTTTTTGTTAGAGACAGAAGGCATTGACACACGTTCAAAGGCATCCCAGCTTATAGGCAGAAGGATTGTATGGACCTCGCCTGCAAAAAAACTGATTTACGGAAAGATTTCCCAACCGCATGGAAACAATGGCGTTCTTAGGGCACGTTTTTCCAAGGGTTTGCCAGGAACAGCCATTGGAACAGAGGTTGATATAGTAGAGAAGGCCAAGAAATAGCTACTTTTAAATTTTACTTTTAACACTAAATGTATGAAAATATCCATAATATCTGATTTTCATTTTGGTTTCGGAACTGGAACAGAGAGAGAGCAGGACCCCTTCGATGCCTTTTCTGATGCCCTGGAAAAAAGCATGGATTCTGATCTTATTCTCATAGGCGGGGATGTGTTTAACACAAAGGTTCCAGGAACAGAAACCCTCATAAAGGCCATGCAGCTTCTCATAAAACCAATGACAACGAAAAAATCTGCAAAAATAACAGCTGGGCTTGGAAAGAATATTGAGACACTCCCACAGACAGCCCGTGAGGGAATACCTATTATCGCGATTCATGGAAACCATGAAAGAAGGGTGAAGGGGTTAATGAACCCTGTTGAGGCCCTGGAGAAGGCAGGATTCCTGATTCATCTTCACTGCAACGGGATTGTAATCCAGAAAGGAGAGGAAAAGGTTTGCATACAGGGAATATCAGGAATCCCTGAACAGTATTTCTCCTCTGTTATGGAACAGTGGAACCCGAAGCCAATGCCAGGCTGCGTAAACATATTCCTTCTGCATCAGATACTCTCCCCATTCGTTAACTTTCCCAAAACAGTGGACATAAACACTATTCCTCCAGGCTTTGATTTGTATGTATGCGGTGACCTGCATGATACAAAAAAACTGACTTATAGCAACGCCCCCCTGCTCATATCCGGCTCTCTCATACCAACACAGCTTAACAAGGAATCTGTAATCCCCAAAGGGTTCTGGAAGGTGGACATCCAGAAAATAGGTGGCAAGCCTGAAATAAGAACAGATTTCATAGAATTTGAGAATCAGAGGAGGGTTTATTATATAGAAAAGGATTTTGAGAGCTCAGAGGAGATAGAGAATGAGATTAAGCACATATTACAGGAAAGCCACAAGAAAAAACCCCTGATAAGGATAAAAACAGGGGACAAACCCTTCCTGAATGAGATGCAAACAAAATTCGAGGACCAAGCAATCATATCCTTCAAGAAAGAGGCAGATGAAGAGGTCCTGCCTGCAAGGAGCCCTGAAGAGCAAAGGCTTTCTGTCCAGGAGCTTGGAAAAAAGATTCTGAAACAAAACCTCAAGGACTCTGGCTTAGACCCGAAACTCTTTGAGGACATATTCGAACTCCTTCTGAATAAAAAGCCTGAAAAGGCAATGGAGTTGTTGGATAAAGAATAAAAAATTTACTACTAATTATATTTATGTGATTCTATGAATGTTTATGCTCAAGATGGTGTTGATTTTGGAAAAGAGCATGATGTAGTTGCTGTTTTCAAGGCATTATATAAAGCTACTAAACCATTCACAGCAGATTTAGAACGTTACGGTTTCTCTGCACCTGATGATATAGGATATTTCTCTGATGGCATTACGATTGATACTGCTAGACTCTGTGAAGTCATGGAAGGCAAGAAAATAGCTCTGGTATTTGGTATGGACGGTCCGGGAACAAAACCAAGAGTACATCTTACATACTTACAGATAAAGAGAAGTAGGGAAGAAGTGGCTGCTAAGGAAGAAGTGGCTGAGCTAGCAAATTTATCAAGATCTTGCGTAGGAATATGCGAAGTAGCTATGGTTGCTAATGATATCATTTGTGGAGGCGCAAGACCCGCTTATGCCCTTGACTATGTTGCATGGCATGATCCTAATGTTGAGATTGCAAGAGATATTGCTTCTGGTTTATATATAGGTGCAAAGCAGGCAGGTATGACTATTGTTGGTGGGGAGAATGCAAGTCTAAGTGAAATGATTAATGGTTATGATAGTTGCATAGCTGGTATTGGTTTTATTCTGAATCCAAAACATCTGGAGAATCCGTTAACAGGAGAAAAAATAGAGGTTGGTGATGTTATAATCGGTATAGGAAGCTCTGGTGTACATTGTAATGGAATCTCAACTGCAAGAAAGAAACTGATATGGTCACCCATTATAAATTGGATGGGAAGGTATTATGTGGATGAGGTTGTTCCAGAACTAGGCAAAACTACAGCAGAGGAGATATTAACACCCACGATAATATACAGGGAACCTGTTCTAGATGGTGTTCTTGGTGATGACGAATTTACAGTAAGAGCTGTTGTTAATATTACTGGAGAAGGTATACACAATCTGAAAAGGGCACTTAAAGGCAAAAAAGATATAGGCGTTGGAGCTAGGATTGATTTAACAAAAGAAGAAAAACTCAGACCACAACCTGTTTTTGATTTGGTACAAAGAGAGGGTAATATATCTGACAGAGAGATGTGGGAAGATTATAATATGGGTATAGGAATGCAGATGATTGTTCCAAGGGATCAAGCAGAGATTGTTGTAGATAGATTGGAAAGATACCAAGTAGGTGATCAACAGATAAGAGCCTCTATGATCGGAGAGATAGTTGAAGATAACCAACAGAGAATATATCTGAAGACAGATAAATTTGAAGACGTGTATTAACTATTCAACCTCAACCCCAGGCATGACCCATTTTCCGCCCAGTCTTTTTCTGTTCTCGGTTATAATCTTGGCTGACATAGCTTCCTTTATTTCCGGGTCTTTGAATCCCAAAACCTTGCCAAAGGACATTAGCTCTGAAGGCGACCTCAGATCAAAGGGAATCATGGCTCCTGAAGAGATTACAAAGGGGGCTTTGTATTTTCTTATCAGCTTTGCAGCCTCTCCCATATGCGACATCAGCTCTATTCTTGTTCTCCTGCTTGAGTACAGGATATCCTTAAAGTCAAACAAAACCGCAACATTGTTTTTCTTTGCAAGCTTTACCAGAATATGATTTAATCCGGAATCATGCCTGTTCAACCACGGGCGGATAAGAATATCAACTTCTGGAGAAGAAAGTGCAGTCCTGTTTACTTCCAGATCACCGCCCCTTACAGCAATCAGCTCAACCCTTTTTCTAACACCCCTCAGTGTTTTTTTAAGCTCCTTGGGCTTTTCTGTCTGTATTTCAACCCCAGCAGCAATGTCAATTGATTTACCTGCAATCTTTTGCAGGTTCTTATTATCCAAAGGTTTTATAACACCCATCCCACTCCAGCCAAGCTTTTTTGCAATCTTTACAGCCTCTTCCAGATTATCTGCATGCACATACAAGTCGTAGTATTTCATAAGACCCACCATTTTATTATTTTATTATCATTACTAAATAGTTTATAAGAATGTGTTATGAACAGCAAAAAACAGGTTCTGATATCACAGCTCATTCAGGGCGGCTGGCTTAAAACAAACAGGGTTATAGAAACCTTTAAACAAATACCGAGAGAGAATTTTGTTCTGGATAGTCACAAGAATTATGCATATGCTGATGAGCCCCTTCATATACTTGGCGGACAAACAATAAGTGCACCAAGCATGGTGGCAGTAATGACAGAACTACTGAAACCAAAGGCAACAGACATAGTGCTTGAGGTGGGAGCAGGTTCAGGCTACCAAGCTGCGATTCTCAGCAGGCTTGTTAAAAAGATTTACACAATAGAGCTTGATCACAACCTTGCCGAGTTTGCTGAAAGGAATCTGAAAAAAACAGGAATCAAGAACGTGGAGATAATCATAGGGGACGGAAGCAAAGGCTATGCAAAGCATGCTCCCTATGACAAGATTATTATGACCTGTGCAACACAATCCTTCCCAGAGCCACTAATAGAACAGCTAAAAATTAACGGAATAATACTTGGTCCGCTAGGAGCAGAGTGGCATCAAATCCTTACACTTGGAATAAAAAAGAAATCCGGACTGCAGAAAAAAGAATACATGGCATGCGTTTTTGTACCTTTAAGACACTAACTAAAAGAAATCATCATTAACGTTTTTCATAACAGCGCTTATATTTTTCTTGTTAAAAACCGGACCGTGGCCTGGAAGGATTTTCTTTATATCCAGTTTGCTGATTCTTTCCAGAGATTCTGCAAGGGCTTTCGGGTCGCTGTTAATGAAGTCTGTTCTTCCTACACCATTTGCAAACACAGTATCACCTGAGAAAAGGATTTTATCCTTCTCATTATACAGGCAAATAGACCCGCTTGTGTGTCCTGGTGTGTGAATAACCTCCAAATCCATGTTTTTTGTGGTTATCCTGTCCCCATCATTCAGTTTATTCTCAACATTCCTTGGATACAGTTTGCCATCAAAGAAATCAGCTGCGCTAAGCTCTGTATCCCCTTTCTCTATTATAGGGGCATCCAGCTTATGTATGAAAACCTTTGCATTCATGAAATACCCATTGCCGCCTATATGGTCAAAATGCCCATGGGTATTGATAATCTGTTTTATATCCTTCAGGTCTTTCTTAAGAACCCTCAGAACATCCCTAAGCCTTGTGAAATTAAAACCTGTCCCAGAATCAATAATAGTATCCCCGATTAAATACACATTGGAATCCATGTCAGATAATTGTATGAGAACAATATTGTCTAATTCTTGGAACAGCATAATATTATATTGGTTGCAAAAAAATAAATAGGCAATGATTAATGTAAATCAACTTAAAAACCTACATTTGTTGATTCACAGTCTTGTCTCCCATTGCAATGTGCACGAGATCTTCATCATCTATCATATTGGTTGAAGATGTCTGTTGCCCCAATTATGTTCAGCTCCGCTGAACAGCTGTGAAACCAAAGGTTTCACATAATATTGGAACAGCAACACATCTCTGCATCCATCATATAGATGAGATGCAGACTCTGAAGCAACTATCTGTAGTTTATTTTGTTGCTTCAGATTAATTATTTACCGCATTCTTCTTCTCCCTTAAGCTTCCTGAACCAGGAGGTTATTTTTAATTGCTTTCTCTCCCCATTCAGAACAGAAACAGTGACCCATGTTTTCCTGACTATGTCAGGGAATTTCTTATGCTTCTCTAACCAGTCTCTGAGCCACTTCATTGTTATCTCATTGCTTGTATACCCAGGACCCAAATCACCATACTTTTTCTTCAGCTGCTCTATTTCCTCATCCCTTGCTACTTTGGCAATAATAGAAGCTGCAGAGCAGACAGGGTATTTGTGATCTGCCTTGTGCTCAACAACAAGCATAGCACCATCATACTGTATCATTTTTTTTAGAAACAATTCCAATCTCTGTGGATTAACATCAAGGGCATCCACGTATGTTTTTTCCGGCTTCAGATGATTTATTACATCAGCAAACTTTATTGCCTCAATCTTGTTCAGGTTCACCCCATCTTTTCTGTATCTGTCAATTCTGCATGCAGCAACCTTTATCACTATAATATCCTTTGCTATCTCCTCAATCTTCTCAGCCAGATTCTCCCTCCTCTTGGGACTAAGGAGCTTGGAGTCCTTCACTCCGAGTTTTCTTAGGGCTTCCTCTTTACCAGCATCTATAGAAACTCCTGCTATCACAAGAGGACCGATGATGGCTCCTCTGCCCGCTTCATCCACGCCTGCTATTAACAAAAAATCACCTTTGTTTAATTTGACTTTGGAGAAATAAAAATTAAACACACTTTTCGTTTTCTTCATAGAATTTAACAATTTCTGGTATTACACTTGCAGTGTATTTGCTATGTTTAGAATGAATTGTATCTGTTGTTACAATTCTTCTAAATTTACCTTTAAGCAAGCTTGCAGCTCTTTTAAGACCTTCTTCTGGAAAAACACCATGAACAGCTAAGAAGTCAACTCCACTATCCCCAACTATATTATCTCTGCCTGTTTCACTTGTTCCTCCTGTAGCGTATATGTCATCAACCATCAATACTTCACTGCCATCTACATCTATCTTTTTATCATCACGCCTAACATAATCCCCACCCATTCTTTTTTTATTTATAACACCACCAAATTCCGTGTCAAGTTCAGCGGAAAGTTCTTCAGCTAGAGAACTTGAACTTAGATCAGGGCCCATAACAGTTAAATTATTACCCAATACTTCTTGATCATAAAGCTTTTTACTATGACGTGCGAGTGCAGGAACACCTGATAACCCAACAAATTCCATGCTATTCATTTCTTCTAGCAATTCATCTACACAATCAAGATACATCTTTATCAGATTCTCTGCATTTTGTCTGTAATCTGTTGGTATTTGCCTCAATAAAGCATCAGCATCTCCATTGTTTCTAAGTCGATCTATAATCCCATTTTCCCTATCAGTAAGATGTGGATTCCATTTGACAAGAAATGGTCCTTTTTTATCTCTTCTGAAATGTGGGTTGAATGTTATTATTCTGTTTGCTCCTTGAGCCTTAAACGCTCGTGCTAACCACATATAACCAACATCACGTCCCTGATCCCTTTCTCTAACAAGTGCATCTTCATCTGTTTTTGGGTTTTTGTCAGACCTGCCCAACCAGCAATAAGGCATGAGCACATCAACTTGTCCCGCCTCAAATATATAGGCTAAATTACCTGTATGTCTAGAGAAATTATGAAGATTCCTTGAAACACGCGTATAATCAGGTAACTGTTCACCTCTTAAAACAAGAACAACATGACTACCTTTTATATCATTATAATCTGCCTTAATTATGGGACATGGTTCGCCATCAGGATGATAATCATGGTCAAAAGGTCTGTATTTACATCCAAGTCCTTCTGAAAGCATTCTTGAAAAATCATCCCTCCCGACAACAAAATCAACCATGTTTAACTATGAACAGAAAATAATTTAAATTCCAATTATGATTTTATTTAGAAAAGGCACTGTTAAACCTTTTTAAAATAATATCACCAATCTTTCTCTATAGCGGGATGGAGCAGCCTGGAGTGCTCGTTGGGCTCATAACCCAAAGGTCGGTGGTTCAAATCCACCTCCCGCTATCCTTTCTCAATCCTTGCATAATAAATTCCCACAGCCATTATTATCAGCACAATCACTGCCCAATCATTCAAGCCAGGGAATATAACAGGATAGCCTACTCTTATCAATAGCTGATCACTTTCTTTTTTTCCGGAGGCTGAAGATGTTGCATTCAGGATTAGTGTTCCTCCCACTTCATCCACATCACTTGACAAGACATATACAAAGAATGAGGTTTGGTTGTACTGTTCCATATCATATACTATCAGATTCCTGCCGTCTGGTGATATATCATAATCAAACTCCCACGGCCTCAAATCCCGGAATCTTACAAGCCCCAAAGGATATGATCCCGAAAGCTCCAGCGTGATATTATCTGTTTCGTTATCAATATTCCTCACATAAACCCTCACATTATAACTGCCGCCCAGAATAAGGTGCAGGCTGCTCATTACGAAGTTTGCCATCCGCCCCACCAGGAATGTCTGAGTCACGGAATTCCCTGCCCTGTCAATCACTGTCACTACATAGTTTAAAGACACTGTATAACTCTGGATTACACTGCATCTGCTTGTTCCACCATGATGTGCTGCACTTCCGCATTCTGTGCTGTTACCAACTCCTTTTATCTCCCAATAGATTGTATTGTTTAGCACACCAGAAATGCTGTCTGTTGTAATGGATGTTATATTGATTATATTGCCAGCTTGGATGCTTATTACATTAACCTCTGGGGGAAGCGTATCAACTGTTACATTCATTGGAGGAGAGGGTTGCCAAGACTCGTTGTTCCCTATAGTATCCCATGCCCTCACCCTGAAGTAATATGTAACATTATCTGTTACAGTTGTTGATGCAGATGTGCTATTAAATATAATCCATGTATTTGCAGTGCAGTTTGTATCACTACCGCCAGGATAATTCATATAATCCCAGCTGCTGGTTTCATTTCTCCACTGGACATCAAAGCAGCTTAATCCAGATGAATCATCAGAGCCATCCCAGCTTATATTAAATTCTGTGTCATTAATCCACAAGACTGATGGTCCTGTAAACGATGACACAGGCGGGCTTGCATCCACAGTTGTACTGACAATACTGGACCAGCCAATTATCGTATTGTTTCCATAATCTGTTGCCTTGCACCTGAAATTATAAATATCATCGCCCAAGTAGCACGTGGATAATGTCTGGTTAAAAGGTACACAGCTTACATCAGATATGTTTCTCCATTCATTAACAGTATCATTAACCTGGACATTATAATACCAGATACCGTAGTTATCACTGCCACTCCAACTAACATTAAATACCCCTTTGCTATATGGAGGAAGAGAGTTCATAGAACAGGATGGAGGGGTTGCATCAATACTGTAGAGAGTCCAGTTTACAATGCCCCAGTTCCCGGAAGTATCGTTTGCCCTCACGCTGACATTGCAAGCATTAACCCCCTCATCTTCACACATTTCCTCTCCCCCAAACATTCCTATAACATACACAGTGAAGACATCATTACAGTTTCTTTGTCTCCATGGAATTGTTACAGTACCACTACTATTAATCATAAATTCACAGGTAGACAGATTAACATTATCACTATCAATAACAGTTACATTGAATGCGTTATCTGTTACTGGGGAGTTTAGACCATGCCATGAACCCGCTGGAGGTGATATTATTCTTGATGTGGGAGGTTCAGTATCTTCAGCAGCTGAGCAGCATATTTTCAGATATGAATTGGATGCTGTGCATGATGAAACATGAGCATTTGTGTAATCTGATATCTTTACCACACATACAGAACTCCCGGAACATGAGCCAGCAGCAGGAATGGTTTCGCATGATACTCCCAAAGGACCTGAGAGATAAACCTCGTTTGTATAACTAGAACTTTTGTTACCAACATGAGAATTAGTAGCACCCCACAGCTTCACTACTGTGTCATTAGATCCGCCAGATGAATTACCGAGTCCTGCCACACCCCAGCAGCATACATAATAATTATAATTACTCTGGCCTGAAAGCTCAGCATGCGCATTGCTCGTATTATACATCTTGAAAAGGGTTACATTATCAGTCCCTATACAAGGACTTGGTCCGACACTGCATGTAAGGGCAGCATTTACAGACCCGCTAATAAATAAAAGAGATACCAGAAAGCCCAGGGCAAACAGCATTAATTTTCTCTCTAAGAATATATTAAAACATTTTTGTGTATACATTATCATCTGTATATTTATTTATTTTGTGTAATTAAAAGCAAAATAGATTAAAGAAAAAAGAATACATGGCATGCATTTTTATGCCTTTAAGATATTGATGTTTTAAAAATCCCTTTCACAAAGATATCCTCTTATGAGACTACAATCAATATCAATCCATTGCGCCACACTGTAAAGAACTGCACAATCCTCTCCAAACCCTTGTCCATTATTTGGCTCCCCGGGGAACCAGTCATCATAGTAACTATTTTCCCCTGTAATAGGAACTTCTCCATTTACCCACTGCCAAGTACCTTCTGATACTGCATCGCTATATCCTATCCAGAGATTTTTGCCTATATTATTAAAAATAAACGAACTTTCACCTGAGGAACCAATTGTTACCAAATAAGCTCCATGTTTTTGACACTCTATAATTGCATTTGCAAATGTTTCTGGAGAAGAGAATTCCATATAACAATGGTTATTGTATTTAGCGTTCACATCACCGTCAATACAACCCCACTCATACTTATCGGCTAGTACAGTTCCAGCAACATCCAACTTAGCGGTAGGAGTTGTTGTTCCTACGCCGACATTACCGCCTTCCTCTAAAAACAACCTACCATCTGCCACGCCAGTTTCGACAAAGTTAAGACCATCATCCTTTAAATTTAGATACCATTCTGTAGATCCTCCGCTATCAATAAGCTCTATTAGTTCGCTGTTTCCACCTGTGCCCTGAATTGAAAGAGGTTTTCCTGGATTTGTCGTCCCTATGCCAACATTACCAT
>Ga0114920_10001481_pt1 | contig 10787 bp, 8 predicted proteins | sample ChitaG_FD_88683 | JGI IMG/M metagenome (GOLD analysis project Ga0114920, IMG submission 88683) | Deep subsurface microbial communities from South Pacific Ocean to uncover new lineages of life (NeLLi) - Chile_00310 metaG | ecosystem: Environmental > Aquatic > Marine > Oceanic > Sediment ...
GGTTTCATCCTGCCCGCCGTAAAACAAGATGGGAGCGATAGCCGTCTCAACAACGTCAAACTCGATGGTGCAAATACGCGACCACATCCCCGCGGGTGGAAGACCACTGAGGTTGTTTCCCCCTACGTTCTGGACCACACCGGGCACGGGCACACAATCCTTTTCGGGATTATCGTTGCAGCTTATGCCCTCAGGACAGTCATCATCAAGAAAACACCATTGTTCGCCACCATCGCAGACTTTGTCAGGGAGACCGAAGAACAGTGGGCAGAACGCGAGTGTGCTCCAGTCCCCGAGATGCACTTGACAGTTGCCAGGGTGACCCGGGTCATTCGGCTTGCAGAATGTGAACAGGATATTCGGATCGTAGGTTACGTCTAGGCCCGCACCGGTAAGGCCACCGTCCCATCCGGTACTCACCCATGCTTCCAGGTACACCACACCGCCGGGCGTCAGTTGTGCGTAGTCTGTGACCTGAGTTCCAAGTACGTACGGATTAGAAGTGGTGCTCTGCCCGCTGGGAGCGTCGTAAAGGACCAGGGCCACTTTGATCGACCGATCGCCGGACGCAGCACTACAACAAACGGACCCCGCCAGGCAGGCTACAACCACCTTAGCCCCGAATGTATTCACCTTACACATCCCCCCAAACACTTGCCGATACTTTCCGCCTCCACTTCCGATGTCTCTCACGTTTGTACTGAGATAACACCTCGGAAAGAGAGCCAGTGCCGGCCCAATCACGGACCGGCACTGGCCCCCGATGCATAAGCATCACCCCTTCCGGTAAACCACGTAGTGCTGAGTCTTAACGACTCCTCACGCCGGGTCGTTTGTTAGCCTTAGGCGTCAAACGGTCATTGTCCGGTGGCGCCACCAGCCTCTCCGGAACGGTCAGCCCGAAGCTCTTGATCATCTCAACCGACGCCGGCGGCACATGGACCTCCATTACGTCCCCGTTGTCCAGCAGCATCACGCCGTTGGCCGTGCCCGCAGTTCCGCCGGGGGGGCCCGGTTCGTAGCCTTCGCAATGCATCTGCGCCGCGGGGATGACGACTCCGCCCGCACAGACGTATTCCTGCCAGGCCGTCGCAAAGAACGCCAGGTCACCAGCGCCGACAGATCCGTCCAGGTCATAGTCGAAGGCCGCACATACCCAGTCGCAGCCTGGGCAGCAAGTGCACTCCTCCTCCCAGCACTCGGCAAACAGGGACAGGTCGCCCGCGTTGATGAAGCCGTCGCCGGGCGGCCAGGAATCGTACAGATCGCCCCAGCAGTCCGTGCAGACTTGGTCGACCGACTCACCGGCCTCATGCGCAGCCACGGGCCCTTGGCCTATGAGCGAGGACAAAGTGTACGTGGACTGGACAATGTCCAGGGGCGCGCAGCACTCCAGATTCGGGGCGATTAATCTCACCGTTCCGAGCAGGACCCACTCGCCGACACCATAATTGCTCATGTTGGTGCAGCCGCCGAAGTCCAACACATTGATGGGCGGTTCGACCCACCAGGTGTTGAAGTCCGGGAAGGCCGAGTCAATCTCAACCTGGAAATCGAAATAATCGTCGATAGGCCAGGCTATGTCCATGACACTCAGCGGGCAGCCACTATTACCAAACGCGATGTTGGTGAAAACGCAGTTGAGACCGTTGCCTTCTGCGCTCGCGTCCATGGCATACACCTCGGCCGTGAAGCAGCCGTTCTGATACGACCTGGTGATGGGATCGGAGCCGGTCAGCTCAATCTTGACCAGCAGGTCGCAGTTGCCGCCGGCACCGTAGGTGTGGTAGCAACCGAACTCATCGGCCTCGGCATGGCCGTCCTCACAGTAATCGGTTGTGCAGTCATCGCTGTCGTCGCACGGGTTCACATCGTCTCCGACGCACCCCAGACCGGTCCGGCAGCGGTCACGTCTCGTGCACACATCGCCATCACCATCAGGATCAGGACACGGAGTCTTGTCAGCCAATTCGATGTGTTTACATATGCCACCCGAGCAATAGTCATGGGTGCACTGCTCGTCGTCCGACTCGCACGCGGTCATGTAGCTCACATACAAGTCTGTCGGGCACGCGTCGTTAACACCGTCGCAGACCTCCTCAACGTCGCAGTCGGTATCTGCGCCTCCAGCACCCAGCTCCCGGCAAAGCGTCCCGGCGGCCTTCTTGTCGTTCGGGCACGCCTGGGTGTCGGTGCAGTGGTCGTCGACGTCGCATTCGCCATTGGCCCCACGGCACATGTAGCCGACCGCCTCGTGGTTGTCCATACAGGTTCCGGCACCGTCGCAGGTGTCCGGATTGTCACAACGGGTGTCGCCTGGATCACCGCAGTCCGTACCCAACGGGAACGGCGGGTGCCCACAATTTCCGGCACCGTCGCATTTCTCGTCGGTGCAATCATTGCCATCCCAGTCTGTGCACGCAGTAGTGTCCGGTTCGTGCATCGGCAGGCACACGCCGGCGCCGTCACACTCGTCCGGATTGTCGCACTCCGTGTCGTCGCCACTGCCACAGGCAGCCCCTGCCCACTTGGGCGGGTGCGCGCAGCCACAATCGCCGTCGCACTTGTTCTTCGTGCAGTCGTTTCCGTCATCGGCGCAGTTCACGGTTGTGTCGGCGCACGCAGTGGCGCACCCCTTCTCGGCGTCGTCACCGCTGAAGATGTTCCCGTGACCACAGCCCGGATCACCACCAATGCACACATCGTCCACGTCGCACGGATTGTCGGGATCAGCTTCGAGGCACACAGCGCCCGCCGAGGCGACTATGTCCTCGCACACGCCGGCGCAGCACTTGTCCGGCAGGTCGCAACCACCGTTGCGACCGCCACCGCAATCCGTGCCGTCGGCGACAGCGGGGTGCGTACAGACGCCAGCGGCGCACACGTCGTCGGTGCACTCAAGGCCATCGTCGGTGCAGTCCTCGCCGTTCATTGGCGAGGCCGGGTTGACACAAGAACCTGTAGTGTTGCAGCGATTGGCCCTGCACTCGTTGCCGTCGTCGCAAAGCGGCTCATCCCCAGCGGGATGGTCGTTGTCCATGCAAACGCCGGCCAGGCACGTGTCCGCGTCAGTACAGGGACCTACCCCGTTCCCAGTGCACGGTGTAGTATCCGGCTCGTCCTTGGTTATACATCCCTGGTACGCGGTCGTCGGCTCACAAACGACGTAAGTGCACTCGCAGCTTGGGTATGCCGCTTCGCAGAAATCGTGGCTGGTCTGATCAACGCCCCATGACCCGTCCGCCTGGCACACCATGCAGGTCTGACCGGCATTGTACGTAAACGTACCGGTAATCGGATCGCAGCAATGGTTGCCCGACTGATATGGCAGGTCCGGGCAGAGATTCTCCAACGTGCATTCGGCTTCGCATGCCTCTATGCACGCCACCTTTGCCGGACCAGCGGGCACTCCTGCGCAAACCGAGGTGGTGCAAAGGCCGATGCAATCCGCAATCATCTGGCAATCCCACGTGCCGTCGCAAGCGCAATCGCCACACCCGGCGGTCATGGGATCCATCCACTGGCCATCAGCCGGGTCCGTCTCACAAGTCGCCTCACTGATGCCCAACATACAGCAACCATCTGATGAGTTACCGCATGTACCTCCGCCAGGCATATCGTCGCCGTTGACAATGCAACACGCCGCAAGGGATTGCCCGTAGGCCGTGTTGGCAAACCCGAAAGTACAGGCCAGCGCGACCAACGGAACAAAATACTTACAATACTTCATCATTCAACCTCCTAAAGACTGTGGCTTGGCGCCTACTGTGATAAGTTAGGAATTGTGGTACGTAGGCGCATCTCTTTTCCTTGTTTCTCTGACGCTCTGGCGCCCCCATCGCCAAACACCGCCCCATCACTGCTGATTCTACTTTCATCCAAACTCCTTACAAAAGTACAACTTAGTAAACACGACACGAACATGGGGCTGGGGTAACGTTCCCCTGTTTCGCTATTTGTCGACGTTTTTGTATTTGCCGCACGCACCTCCTCCCCTGACTCGGTAAGCCCAGCGCACTATCCATACTTAGCAACATCTCGGCTCACGTGCCCAAGTAACACAACAACATGCACAAGGATCAAATGTACGAACTGCCGTCAACTCTTTCCTTCTCCGACCTTCTCTGGCCTTTCCTCTCTCCTCGTGCTTGTGGCGGGAACCCTCCCCGCCTCCTCACACCTCAAAGCGCCAGTTTGAGAGCGCCGGTTCCTCCACCGCACTCGGTTCCGGTCACAGGCCCATAAGGTCATCAATCAGGATAACCCAGACCTTCTTTTACCGGAATATACATGAAACACGTAAAGTATGTCAAGCGAGTAACTTTTTTTTTCGGTCTCGCGTTTCTACCTCGCACAACAAGGGGCGAACAAGCCGAATTGCTACAACGTAACCTCTTTATTGGCAAATGGTTATGTCAGATCGGGCCTCTCGGCCAGACTGCAGACACCTTTGGGTTTGTGGCGTTGGAGGGCGTGCCGACACGGTGCCCCGGACGCGAGTCTGTTACGGGCACGTATGGTCGGGCAAGCTGGAGCCGCAGATTTGCGGTCATCCTGGTATGCCCTTTACGGTCATGCGGCCTGCCGGTCTTTCTAGGTGGGCCATGTGAGGCGATGCATCTTTCGAGACCGGTTCTTTGTTGATGCGTGTTAGGGCAACGCAATACGTTTTCGAGGAACAGAGCCCACGGTTCCTGTTTTACGGGCTTCACCCCGTGGGTCCATAGTTGTCTCTTCAGGATCAGGCGTCGCGGGATACGGCGTGGAGGGTCGACAAGTCTGTGTCGGCATAGGTGTTTACGCCCCGAGACGACTTGCCAAGGCCGGACCAAATACGGTATAAGCGGATACATGATAACCGGTAATAGAGATGCGGGTGGCGGTTCCGTGGGGCTGGAGCCGGTTTCCGCCATTTAGGGGAGAAGAGTCGATGAGATCGCGTGATGCATCAATCCTAAGATCGGCCGCACTTTTCTTGCTGGTCTTGCCGGCCAACTTGCTAGGAAACGATATTGACGCCGATGGCGTCCAAGATGCGGTTGATGTCTGCTCCAACACGCCGCCGGGCATTACGGTTGACGGCGAAGGACGGCCACTTGCGGACTGGGACGGTGACTGCGACGTAGACCTGAGTGATTTCGGCGTCCTGCAGATCAACTTCACTGGACTCGACGACGCGGCTTTGCTCCAAGCCAACTTAACCGGGCCCTTACCCTGCGTTGCAGGCATTCCAGACAAGGACATCCAGTTACGGCATGTGTTGCGGGACCAGCCCAGCGGTAACACGACAGCCTGCAGGCTCCCCACGTCTGAAGCGGATTATCTCCAGGGCAGCTGCTTTCTTATGGAGATCTACGCGGTCGATACCAGAGAGGAGCCGGCCGGGATAAGCTGCGTATTTTTTGACGTCGACCTCGGCGACACAGACTGCCCCCTTGCAGGCACCGGGATTGTGGTGTCGGACACGTTCCCCGATTTTCAAAGCGGAAGCTTCGTCAGTCCGGGTTGGGCTGACGAGGTGGGCGGGTGCACACTGGACACAGGTGTCGGCGTTGGCGAATGGGTGCTGATCGCGACGTTCGGCGTGGTGGGACCGCACGTTGCCTGTTCCACCACGGTGTCGCTAGAGGAGGCGGAAGCGGACTCCTCTGTTGTCGGGGGCGGCGCCACAGCAAAGGTAGGCCTTGGTGGGCCTTCCGACGTCAATATTCTTTGCCCAGGCGTGATCTACGATCTCTGGCCGTCCGGTGGCGACGGCTCCATCGATGCCGCGGACCTTTCGATGCTCGTGCCCTGTATGGGGGAGACGGCCCCGCTCAGCGGGAACTGTAAGGGGCTCGACTGGAATTGCGACGGCTTGATCGACGAGATCGACAGATCCTTCTTCGACACCGCTTGGCAGAAAGGAATCTGCTCCGGTGGTATTGAGATTCCCGCGTGCCAGCTCAACTGCGATGGCATGACGCGTGGAACTCTCGAGCTGGGACGTCGTGGTGTCAGCAGCGAACATAATGCCTCGCCGTGAACATTCCCGGGCTCGTACGAGGCCCCCGTTGGCTCCTTTGGCCGCCAGTCAGATATAGGGGGAAAGGATGTACTGCCCACGATTTATGTACCAGCCGCTATGAGAGTCGATAACCGCTGGCCGGTTTTCAACTGATAGATGACAACCACCGCGACTATGGACACCCACCCGGTCCCTCCCAGGCACCAGGCGGATACGGGAACCCGCGGAACGCATCGAGAACATACGTTACGTCTGAAATGTTCACCAGCCAATCCGGCAAGTTGGGCTCGACATCGGCCCTGGACTTCAGCACCGCGTTGGGCAGGTTCCTGAACTTGTCCAGACTCGCAGTGACATCCGTGGTCATGTTCACGACTCCCTCAGGCGGACTGCACGGAATGACCGCACATGTCCCGACCAAATCGCCCCACTTGCTTGTGGTTATAGTTAGCGGCGCCGAGTAATTCGCTTCGTCATCAAAATCGCCGTCACAGTCGATGGCCTGCACGTCATAAACGGCGCTGGGTATGATCTCGTCGTCGGTCACATGCAGCAAACCGAGGGAGCCGAAGTCCGTGCAGTACGGCTCGCACTGGAGGTTTGCGCTCATGAAGCTCGGGTAGGGTAGCGGCGAAACCTTACCGGCGTTCTCACTGATTTCTCGCGGTTCGCCGACCACATTTCGGTCCCGTTGACTCCCTCAAACGGTGCCGGCAAATTGGTGAGAGTCACCCGCAAGGCGGTCTCCTGGCCCGGATTGGCGGGCACAAGCGAAATATAGCGGCACTTGGCGACTGGTGTGGGCTCACCGTCCACCAGCAAGCTTTGAGCCACGTTGAGACGTCCACCGGAGGCCACCAAGCCATCCAAGCCCGGAATATGATCAACCGGCAGCAGAAGCCTCAACTTGAGCGCCTCAAGAGATAGGCCCGGATCTTGCGCGAGGAGCAAGCCCGCTGCTCCCGCAACGTGCGGTGTAGCCATCGAAGTGCCGCTACGGTAGGCATAGCCGTTGCCAGCGTAGTCGGTTCCCACATACTGGATAGCGATGTCATCAATCTCGACGCCGTGATAGTCGTTGTCGTCGTTGTCTGTAAGCCAGCGGAAACGGACCTGCATCGCGGCATTACGGTACCGCTCCAAATCGATGATAGTTCTGCGGAAGAAGTCGGGAAGGCCGCTGCTACAACAGCGCCGGTAGATCTCTTGCCAAGCGGCGCCATCCCAAACGTCTACGACGAACGCATCATCGTTGCCTATTTCCCTGCGAGAATAGAACGACAAGGCAAGTCCTGGCAATCCTATCGTGTCAAACGCGGGAGTAAGGACGGCACCATCGGAGTTGCTCCGATAAGGGTATGACTGCACATCGCCGCGCAGCGTGATGTTTCCGTTACCTCTATCGGTCGTTCCCCAGTAGTTGTTGGTCCCCTCGGACGTCAATTGCGGTCCAAGGGACGGTGGGATCACTGCCTGGAAATCTACGAGGAAGAGGTTCGTGAACGGCGGGTGTGTGCTGTAGATGTCGGAGCCGGGAGCAGCCAGATCGACGGACGTCGCACCCCAGCTGGACGCCCACCAAAGCTCGTCGTTATGATCGGTGGCGGCGACAGCCACAACGTTATCTACATCGTAACTGCTCGGATAATTGGGAAGAACGTCGTTGTTGGTAGCATTATTGCCAGCCGCGGCTACGAATAGCACCCCGGCATCTCTGGCTACGGTGAGGGCATCCAGCAGCGTGAGGTTATAGGAATCACCGCCCCAACTGCTGTTGATGACCCTTGCCCCCATCGTGACTGCATAGTTGAGCGCCTCTGCCGCGTCGTAGTAGTTACCGACTCCTTCAGCGTCAAGGAAGCGGAGGCACATGATCTTGCACAGCCAGTTGATGCCAACGACACCGAGACCGTTGTTACCCACTGCTCCCAGCGTTCCTGCAACGTGCGTGCCGTGACCGTGGGCATCCATGGGATCGCTGTCAGCGAGCAAGGGATACCGACGACAAAAGTCGAACCCGTGAACATCGTCAACATAGCCATTTCCGTCGTCATCGATGCCGTTGGTCTCCTTTCCGGTACCGCTCTCTCCCGGATTGATCCAGATGTTAGGCGCCAAATCGGGATGGTTGTAGTCCACCCCTGAGTCAATAACCGCGATGATCACGTCCGATGAGCCGATGAACATATCCCAGGCCTCTGGGGCATCGATGTCCGCATCTGGTGTTCCCCCCGTCTGACCCGTGTTGTGCAACCCCCACAGCAAATTGAAGGACGGGTCGTTCGGCGTCACCCCGGCTGCCCAGACGACGTGATTTGGCTCTGCGTAGGTGACGCGTGGATCCTTCAAAGCGAGCATATCGTTAACCGCCTCGGTGACGAACACGCCATCCGGGAGTCTGACCAGCACTGTTCTTTGCCCAAAGCGCAGCGAGAAGCGGCGAAGCACTTGTCCTGGCAAGGCTTGTTCCGCGGCGTCGAGCGCGGCCATCACCTCCGCACGCGTTTTCGTTTTACCCCCTGAACGCAGGGCTACAATCATCTCACCGGAGACGTAGTCTCCAACGTTTTCCCTGGGTAGTGCCGTCCTGGGATCGTTTCCGGTTTGGCGCTCCCCACCAGCATTGGCACGCACTTCGCCGGTATTACGACTCGCCACACGAGCAACCGTTGGATGATGGATCTTCTCCTTCTTCGCGATCTTTCTCGCATTGTCGAGAATGAGTTGGCCAAAGAGACTGTTCGAATAAACAACGTTGGTCGCAGCAGCAACAATGACGAACAGAATCGCGTGCGGCACCATGCGCTTACGTTTCTCGGATTGGCCGCCGGCCTCTCGCTTGGGCGGATCCATAGCCTGTCTGAACCTTTTCATCTTTCGGTGGACGATCGGGCGCTCAACTGTGTCCTGCGTGTACCCTAAGCCTCTTCATGGGAACGCTCCAACTCGGAGGTGCCCCCGTCTCAAACCCACCAAGAAACCCTGGAGTATAAATGAACGAAGGTCTTATTTCAAGTATAAGGGGGTCTATTATATCTTAAATAGTCTGACACTTGAAATGCATCGTCTGAAGCGGTGGAAAGGGGACGGCTACCGGGGCAACGCAATCAGCGCTTGTCCAGGAGCTGCCGGATTGTCGTCCGTCGGAGGAGGGATTTTGCGTAACGGGCGATGTCGCTGCAGACGCCTTCGACAACGTCCTTTGCCGGTTCCGCTCCCTTGATTTCCCTTCGGGTAGTCAGATCACCGCTCACCGGGCCTTGGATCGCCTCGACGATCTCGAGCAGCGTGGTACGGCTCGGAGGTTTCCGGAGCAGGAATCCACCCGAGCGGCCACGCTCACTTCGGAGCACCTGGGAACGTACGAGCTGCTGTAGTATTTTCAGCAGATACTCCTCTGGAATACGACACGATCTGGCGATATCTCGGCCCTGCACCGGACCTCCCGTTTCATGCTTCGCGATGTATAGTGTGGCAAAGGCACCATACGCGGAAGCTTTTCCAAGTTGCATTGATTTCCTATCCTTAGAGCACTCCTTTTGGTCCCCCAGAACAAGGCTAGTAGTAGTCCCACCACAATCCCGCGCGATGCAGTGGGGGAAGCACTCACGCGTCCGAAACACTCAGCAAGCCAGCGGCCTCGCGAAAGATATCTAGCCAGAGATCATCCACCGTCCGTGAGGGCTCGTCACCGGCATCGAGGAAAAACAAAAGCACGGCCGGTTGCGCCCGCCAATCCACGCGCCGCAGAAAAGCCGTATAGTGAGAAACAACGCCGTCGCGCCGGAAGATGGTGGTGTGCCCTATCTCACCCTCGGTCGGCAGCGCATGACGAAGCTGATCACGGAGAGATTCGTCGATACGCTCAACCGGGCGCCGCAGCGCTGGGTCCGCCACCGCATCGAGTACCGTTGATGCTGCCGCAGTAGAGTAGAGCAACTCGCCACTGTCTGCGATACAGGCGATCGGCCACACAGCCAGCGCCCGGGTAGCGGAGGCAACCTCCTGGGCAGACGCCAGCTCCTGCTCCAGGCGATGGATTTGTCGTAGCAACTCGCAGTGATCCAAGAAGCGCTGTACACATGCTTCAAGCGTGCGCAGGTCGAACGGCTTCTCGAGATATTCAATCGCACCGAGTGCGCGGCTGCGCTGTTCGTACTCGGGCGAGCTGTATCCGGTGATGACAATGAGAGCAACGTTGGCGTTCTCGTCTTTGACTCGCTCGGCCAGATCGAGGCCGCTGGCTCCCTCGGGAAGCCTGATGTCGACGATCATCAAGTCGACCGCTCCCCCGCCCAGGCATGCCATAGCTTCGTCAGGAGTGGCCGCAAGTTTCACCTCGACCCCCGTCCGTTCTAGGCCACGCTTAACGTACGTGCGATAGCCTTCCTCATCATCAACCAAGAGCACTGTAGACACCGCTTTGTCCCAAAATGTTGCTGTTCCGCTCCCACCGACACCGGCAACTTCGGCACCAGTCATCCGACCGTCGGACAGCAACGATGTCAGGGACTTTTTCCTGCCCGACAGGTAGGGCACTGTTATGCGAATACTACCCCTACAGTATAAACAGGATGTCAGGGGTCTTTCAAGACCTCCTTGGAGGATGAGACGAGCAGACGAGCGGTTTCATGCTCTGGACTGGGAGCGAGCCGCCGGATCCGATCGGCGAACGCCCGATAACAGCGTTGTTGAGGCCGGTGAATCGGATTCTGCTGAACGTTCGCACGAATAAGTCGACTGGACCTGAGACCAGATGTGGTTTATCCGCTTTTCGGAC
>Ga0114920_10001482_pt1 | contig 10784 bp, 8 predicted proteins | sample ChitaG_FD_88683 | JGI IMG/M metagenome (GOLD analysis project Ga0114920, IMG submission 88683) | Deep subsurface microbial communities from South Pacific Ocean to uncover new lineages of life (NeLLi) - Chile_00310 metaG | ecosystem: Environmental > Aquatic > Marine > Oceanic > Sediment ...
AATATTGATATTATCAAGGCCCCTGATCTGGATGCTCCAGTTGGTTACCGCCCTAATATCCTCGGCCTCTACAAGGGCAAAGATTCTTCAAAAACCATATGGATTATGACGCACTTGGATATAGTCCCTCCTGGAGAATTGGAATTGTGGAGAGGAAATCCGTTCAAAGCCTGGGTGGAGGAAGGGAAAATTTTTGGCCGCGGAGTGGAAGACAACCAGCAGGATATGGTTGCTTCTCTTTACGCTGTTAAGGCCTTTCACGCTGAAGGAATAAAACCCAATTATGATGTGGGCATTGCCTTAGTGGCAGATGAGGAGACTGGAAGCGAAAAGGGGATTGACTATGTTCTTAAAAAATCCAATCCTTTTCGAAAACAGGACTTGATCATCGTTCCAGATGCAGGAAGTAATGATGGAACAATGATCGAAGTCGCAGAAAAAAGTATCCTCTGGTTAAAATTTAAGACAATAGGGAAACAGGCCCACGGCTCCACTCCAGAAAAAGGAATCAATAGTTTCAAGGTCGCATCTTTTCTGGTTACACAATTAAACAAGCTTTACAAGATTTTTGGGGACAAAGATCCTCTTTTTGACCCTCCCATCTCTACATTCGAACCCACAAAAAAAGAAGCCAATGTCCCAAACATCAACACTATCCCTGGAGATGATATTTTTTACATGGACATCCGCATCCTGCCAAAATACTCCATCGAAGAGGTTGAAAAGCAGATTAAAGAAATTACAGATAAAATCGAAGAAGAATTCAAGGTGAAAATAATTCTAGAAGAGGCACAAAAAGCCCCGGCAGCTCCCCCAACTTCCCAAGAAGCGCCAGTAGTCCAAGCCCTAAAAAGAGCTATAAAGGAGATCTATGGGAAGGAAGGAAAGCCAACTGGAATCGGAGGAGGGACGGTTGCAGCTCTATTTCGGAGAGCTAACTTTGAGGCCGCCTGCTGGGCTAAAATTGATGAAACAGCCCATCAACCTAACGAATATTGCATCATCGATAACATAATGGGTGATGCCAAAGTCTTTGCACATATTTTCCTGCAGGAATAACCAAAAAAATAAATTCCAAATTCCAATTCCCCATTAACGCAAGCCGTGAGTCGTAAGCCGTAAGCTGAAATAATGGTTTAAGGTTTACGGCTTACGAACCTTGAAATTTGGAAGGTTATGAGTATTTTCTCTGTGCTTTCTGGGCGACTTTAATAGTGTTGATATGGATAGATGATGTATCTTTAATATCAAAGGCATACCCTCCCGCCAATAGTACTACAACAGGAAGTTTGAGTTTGCGGGCTTCTTCGATTATAATCCTATCTCTTTCCTTAAGTCCCTCAAAAGTCAATTTCAAGCCACCTAATTGATCTTTTTCATAAGGATCAGCCCCAGCCAGAAAAAAGATTAAATCAGGCTGAAATGCCGTATATAAATCAGGAAAATGTGAGCTTAGGGCAGAGAGATACTTTTCATCTCCATCACCGGTCCATAATCCCACGTCTAGAGAGCTTGCAGGCTTTTGAGCAGGATAAATATCCATCTGGTGAATAGAAAAAGTGAATGCATAATCTTTTCTGGACAAAATTGCGGCTGTACCATTCCCTTGATGAACATCGCAATCAACAACCATCGCTCTCCTAATCTTTCCATCATGTTTCATCTTCTCTAAAGCAACAGCAACATCATTCAAAACACAAAAACCTTCTCCATGGTCTGGGAAAGCATGATGAAACCCTCCTCCAATATGCACTGCCAACCCCTCCTCTAAGGCCTTATTTGCTGCAATAACAGTCCCTCCCACTGTAAGCATAGCAAAATCGATAAGTTCAGGAGAATAAGGGACTTCCAGGGTTAATATTTCAGAGTGGGAAAGCTTTCCTGTTTTCAACTTCTTCAGATATTTTGAGCTATGAACTAAGAGGATGTCTTCTTCTAGAGCAGGCTCAGGGGAAAGAAAATTTTTCCCTTTGCTCCCCAACCGCAGGAGATTCTCGTATATAAGCCTGTATTTTTTTGCTGGAAAGATATGATTTCCAAGATCAACCATCCAATAGGCGTCACTGTAGATAAATTTGAACGGGAATTTTTTTCTCCTAACAAACCTGAAAAAACCTTTAAAACGAACCATTTACAATAATACATATCAAAAAAAGAGCAGAAGGACAATACTAATGGTTTATTTGGGTTCGTCATTGCGAGGCGCAAAGCGCCGTGGCAACCTCATTCAAAGGCGCGACAAGATGAGATTGCAGAGCCTGTTCCGAGCGAAGCGAAGGAATCTCCTATGTTCCTCGCAATGACAGGGCAAGACAACGCTCGGCTGGCAAGACAAAGAGGCAAGACATAAGTATTGGCAAGACAGACAAGACAGGCAAGGCATATAATATGCACAATAGGTTGATTTTTAAAAAAAATTAGAAACAATTCTTGAAGTTTATAAAAAAATGAATTAGATTTTACTTTAATAGAGCTTAATCTAAAATCTTCTAACTTGAAAGGAATCATCAATGAGTTTAAAAAATTTTATTATCAAACTCATCCCTACTCCCTTGGTCAAGCTTTTTGCCAGCCCTTATGTGGCGGGTGACAGCATTGAGGCAGCAATAGATACCGCCCAAAAGTTTTGGAAAGACAGACATGTGTGCTCCACTATAGACCTGTTGGGTGAGGAGCTCGAAAGCGATGATGAAGTCCAGTACACTGTTAATGTATACGAAAGACTTATCAATGCACTTGGTCACCAGGATTATGCTACCATTTCCCTAAAACCCACACAGCTTGGGAGCCACAAAGGCACAGATCACTGCAAAAAAGTCATCGGCGGAATTGTTGCCCGAGCAGAGCAGCATAATATAAAGGTAACTCTAGATATGGAAGATCACTCCTTTACCGATATGACCCTGGATATTTTCCGTGCTTTGAAAAAGGATCATCCGACATTTGGAACTGTACTGCAAACCCGTCTTTTCCGTACTGATGACGATATTAAATCCTTAAAAGGTTTGAACGCCCGCATCCGTATTTGCATTGGGATATACAACGAACCGAAAGAAATAGCCCTCCAAAGTAAGCCTGAAATGAAGAAAAAGCTGCTTCAGCAGGTGGAACTTTTGTTTAAGGAAGGTCATTATCCTGAGATTGCTACTCATGATGAAGCAGTCATAAGAGAATCCATCGACATTGCTGAAAGGCTGAATATGAAAAAAGATCAGTACGAAGTTCAAATGCTGATGGGTGTCCCGAAACAGACTTTTCAGGACGAACTTATTCAAAATGGTGTCCTTGTCCGCGTTTATGTCCCGTTTGCTGAAAAATGGAAGTATGCCATCGCCTACTGCAAAAGAAGACTGGCTGCCAATCCTGCAATGGCTGCTTACATTATGAAAAATATTTTATATAAGGCCACCGGCAAGCATTAACTGCTTTGTTCCTTTTCTTTTATAGTGACCTGGGCCGCAGCTAAACGAGCAATGGGTACTTGATATGCAGAACAACTCACATAATCCAGCCCAATCTTGTGGCAGAAGTAAATAGAACGAGGGTCCCCTCCATGAACACCGCAGATTCCGATTTTCAGGTCAGGCCTGCTCTTACGGCCTTTCTCAACTGCCCATCTCATGACTTCGCCAACTCCTTTAATATCAATAGTTTCAAAGGGATTATTCTTCCAGATCCCATGTGCCAGATAATAGGCAAGAAAATCAGCGCCATCATCACGGGAAATTCCGAATATCGTCTGTGTAAGATCATTGGTTCCAAAAGAAAAAAATTCGGCCTCCTTGGCAATTTCATCCGCAGTAATGGCAGCACGTGGAACCTCGATCATAGTTCCCACTGAATATTCAATTTTGACTTTGTATTCTTCCATCACATTTTCTGCAACACGATGAATAATCTTTGTTTGGTTGGCAAGTTCTTCCTTGTTTCCAACTAGAGGAATCATGATTTCAGGATACACTTTTTCTCTTTCCTGGGCTAATTGGCACACAGCCTCAAAAACGGCAGTGGCTTGCATTTCAATGATTTCAGGATAAGAGATTCCCAGACGACAACCTCTATGGCCGAGCATAGGGTTGAACTCAGAAAGGGCCTTAACTCGCTCCAGCAATTTCTCCAATTCCCGAATCTTATCCTCTTTCTTGCCTTTAGAAGCCTTCAGGACAGCTATTTCAACCATAAGGTCCTCTCTTCGTGGCAGAAATTCATGGAGAGGTGGATCAAGAGTGCGGATCGTTACAGGGTGGCCTTTCATTTCTTTAAACAATCCGTAAAAATCTTTCTTCTGGAATGGCAAGAGTTTTCCTAAGGCAATTCGCCTTTCCTTCTCTGTTTCAGAGAGAATCATTTCCTTGATGAAAGGAAGCCTGTCTTTCTCAAAAAACATATGTTCAGTCCGTGCCAAACCGATACCTTCTGCTCCAAAAGCCAACGCCATCTTGGCATCCTCTGGCGTATCCGTGTTGGCTCTAATTTTTAACCTTCTAACTTTATCAGCCCAAAACAGGAGTTTTGTAAAATCCTGATAAATCTTAGATTCATCAGGATTTTTCTCTTTGCAGATAACCTGGATGATTTCAGAAGGCTGGGTTGGTATTTGACCCTGAAAAACTTCTCCTGATGTTCCATCAATGGAAATCCAATCTCCTTCTTTGATTCTTGTCTTCTCTACTTTAAAGAATTTTTGTTCCTCATTCAGCCTTATCTCCCCACATCCCACTATAGCAGGCTTTCCCATCTGCCGACCGACAACAGCTGCATGGGAAGTCATTCCACCTGTGGCTGTAAGAAAACCTTGCGAAGCACTCATTCCATGAATGTCATCAGGAGATGTCTCTTCCCTGACCAAGATGACCTTTTTTCCTTCTTTCCTTAATTTGACTGCATCATCTGCTGTAAACACCACTTGCCCTGCCGCAGCACCAGGGGATGCGGTAAGTCCTTTAGCCAGAATTCTATGTTTTTTTCTCTCTCTTGTATTAAAGACAGGGTGCAGAAGCTGGTTTAGAGACTCAGCCTCAACCATTAAAAGAGCTTCTTCTTTACTAACCAAACCTTCTTCGACCATATCCACAGCAATCTTTACTGCTGCCTGTCCTGTTCTCTTTCCGCTGCGTGTCTGGAGCATGTAGAGTTTCCCCTCTTGAACAGTAAATTCAAAATCTTGAACATCTCTGTAGTGCTTTTCTAATCTGTTCGTCTTTTCCCTCAATTCTTTATAGGCTTTAGGCATCTCCTTTTTTAATAAATTAATAGGAGAAGGGGTTCGAATGCCTGCTACAACATCTTCTCCCTGAGCATTAAAAAGATACTCACCATACATCTCATCCTCTCCTGTAGCAGGATTTCTAGTAAACCCGACCCCAGTGGCTGATTTTGCTCCAATATTTCCAAAAACCATTTGTTGGATATTGACCGCAGTACCCAAGTCATCGGGAATGTAATTCAACCTGCGGTAAGTGATTGCTCGAGGATTGTTCCAGGATTTAAAAACAGCAGAGATGGACATTAAAAGCTGTTCTCTAACATCCTGGGGAAATCCTCTTCCTGACTCTTCCCTGATTAGTTTCTTATAAGCAGAGACGAGTTCTTCTAAGGCTTTTTCCGAGAGTTCGAAATCATTATTGATTTTTCTTTCTTGTTTTTTCTTTTTCAGGATTTCTTCAAATTTTCTTTTGGGAATATCCAAGACAACATCCCCAAACATATGTATTAACCGGCGATAACAATCCCATGCGAACTTCCTGTTGCCACTCTTCTTTGCCAACCCTTTAAGAGTTTTATCATTGAGCCCGAGGTTTAAAACAGTATCCATCATACCTGGCATTGAAATCTTTGCTCCTGAGCGTACAGATACAAGAAGAGGATTATCTTCTCTTCCAAATTTTTGCTGTACAACATCTTCCAGTTTCTTTAGATTAAGAAGTATCTCTTTTTTAACCTCTAAGGGAATCTTGTTATCCATCCTAGCAAATAGTCTACAAACTTCTGTTGAAACGGTAAAGCCAGAGGGTACAGGCATGCCGATTCCTGCCATCTCAGCCAGATTTGCTCCCTTGCCTCCAAGGATATCCTTCATATCCTTGTTTCCTTCAACATCTCCTTTTCCAAAAAAGTACACATATTTTTTACTCATTATTCAACTCCTTTTCAGTTAACCCCTCGTTCAGTTAACCATTTAATATAAACTCAACTACGCCAAAACTCAAGTAAAACCACAATTAGTCACTGGGGACAAGCCAGTTGGCAGTAGGCTTTAAGCCGTAAGCCGTTTCCCATTCACTATTCAAAAGGAATGACGGGGGGACAAGGAGAGAGGGAGACAAGGTGAAATAAACTTAAAACTCAAATCTCAAAACTCAAAACTGGATATCAAGTTAGGAGTAAGGAGTAACGGGTTTAAGGTTGAAGGGTTAAGGTTGAAGGTTTAAGGTAAAAATTTAAATGGTTTAAGGTTGAAGGTTTAATGTTTAAGGTAAAAATGCTACTTTAAACCTTAAACATTCAACTTTAAACAAAATCTGTCTTGCCTTATTGTCTTGCCAGCAATGCGTTGTCTTGCCCTGTCATTGCGAGAAACATAGGAGATTCCTTCGCTTCGCTCGGAACAGGCTCTGCAATCTCATCTTGTAGCGCCTTTGAATGGGGTTGCCACGCTCCCTTCGGTCGCTCGCAATGACGGGGGGAGACAAACTGAGTTACTGTGTCACTCTTTTCTGAAAAAATATGTTCAAAGAAAAGAAAAGCAAAATACTGTCTGTTAATATAATTTTATAATCAACTTTTTGGCTGAGGCTGCCAAAACACCCGCAGTCGATATCTATTTCTCTTAAAATAGTGACAGCGATCAGAACTATAAAAAGCACAAGAAGACAAGAAAGGAGAAAACTGCTGGCTTGGCGTAATATTCCAAAGATTAAAAAAAATCCACAGATAATCTCTATCCAAGGCAGAACTAGCGCCAAGAAAAAAGACATTCCTGGAGGAAAAACTCTATAGTAAATAATGCTCTGTGTAAATCCCAAAGGATCAGAAATTTTTATGAACCCTGCCCAGATAAAAACACCTCCAACCACAACCCGGAAAGCAAAAAGAATGTATTTATTATGAATCATCTTCAGAAGATACAGGCAGCCCTTCTTTTGCCCATTCAGCCCAGCCTCCAAAGAAAACCTTGATACCCTCAAAATCCTGTTCATGGAGAAACTTGGCCAATTCCACACTCGATTGGCATTCGTCACCATCACAATAAACCACTAAAGTCTTTGAAAACGGAATTGCACTCAAATTTAAGGCACTTCCCTCTTTGTTTTCCTCGAATGGAATGTTCTTTGCCCCCATTATGTGACCTGCATGAAAAGCCTCCCTATTTCTACTGTCGATAAAAAGGGCTTCCCCTTTTGTAAAAAGCTCTTCAGCTTCTCCAAGAGTTATAAAAGTAATAGATGGGTATTGTTCCGGAGAGAGAAAGCTTTGACGGAATTCTCCATTAATATATTTCTTGATCAATGAAAAATTTACTCCAATTCCCATCATTGAGCTCAAAACAAAGATTAAAACAATCTGTTGTATAATTTTTTTCATGGCTAATTTATATCCAGTTAATCTGTTATTCGGTTAATCGGTTAGTTGGTTATTTTAATTTAAATATTTAACAGATTAACTGACTAACTGATTAACTGACCGACAGAATAACAGACTAACTGATAAACTGATTATTTATAGAAAAGACTCAAATATTTACTCAATCCTTCTTTAAAAACATGAATGGCCCGTTTCAAATCCTGTTCCTTAAGCACATAGGCAATTCTTACCTCATCTTTGCCCTTGCCGGAAGATGAATAGAAGCCCTGGGCTGGAGTAACCATAACCGTTTCGTTTCCAAGATTGAAATCTGTAAGCATCCATCTCACAAAATGCTCACAATCCTTTATCGGAAGCCTGACGATTATATAAAAAGCTCCTTGAGGCTTATGCATAACAATTCCGGGTATCTCTTTTAAGCCCTCATATAGAATATCTCTCCGTTTCTGATATTCTTCTCTTATCGGCACAAAATAATCTCTTTCCATTCGATAAGCAGCAAGAGCGATGCTTTGCTCGATAGAGGGAGGACAAAGCCTTGCTTGAGCAAACTTCAAAATTGACTGAAATATATCTTTGTTCCGGGTTATGACTGCCCCTATTCGTGCCCCGCAGCAGCTGAATCGCTTGGAAATGCTGTCAACAACTATTGCCCTATCCTTTATTTCGTCATATTCCAAGATGCTTTTGTGAGACGCTCCATCATAAACAAACTCCTTGTAGACTTCATCTGCGATTAGAAAGAGATCATGTTTTTTAACAACAGAAATTACCCTCTCCAGCTCTTCTGGCGTGTAAACAGTCCCGGTTGGATTGTTGGGAGAGCAAAGCAGTATTGCCCTTGTTTTTGGCGTTATTTTAGCCTCAATTTCCTCTGCAGGAGGAAGCCGGAATCCATCTTCAACACTCAAGGTCAAAGGTACAATCTTCACGTTAGCAGAGGAAGCATAGCCGTTATAATTTGTATAAAAGGGCTCGGGAATGATGATCTCTCCGCCTGGATCAGCTACAACACAGAAAGAAAAATGGATGGCTTCAGAGCCGCCTATAGTTATGATGACATTTTCCGGAGTCAAAGGAATACTGTAAGTAACAAAATAATCAGTAATGGCCTGCCGCAGTTCCAGAAATCCCTGCGCAGGGCCGTAGCTCAGCACATCTTCATCATAGTTCTTTAGGGCTTCCCATACAGGCTGAGGCGTAGGAATATCCGGCTGTCCAATGTTTATAAAATAGACATGAATGCCTCGCTCTTGCGCTTTATCGGCAAAAGGTTTCAGTTTCCTGATCGGGGATTCCTGAATCTCCAAGCCCCTTTTGGATATATTCATTTATGATTCCCTCCAGAAATTATTCCAAAAAAGGAGAAATTTGATTATTAGCAGAATGGAATTGAGTTGTCAAAGTTTTTGTTGGCAATTTTTTGTTGCCATTGGATATATATTCTGATATTTTTATCTCTGTAATTTCAAGTAATTATCATGATTAAAGACCCTCAGTCATGCATCGTCCGTAAAGAAAGCTGGAATGACTACTACCTTCTATCTCTGGAATCCCCAAAAATCGCTCTTGAAGGCCAGCCCGGCCAGTTTATCATGGTCCGCATAACCGAACATTCCCACCCCCTGTTAAGGCGCCCTTTCAGCATCCATTCTATAGACGGAAGAAATGTTGAGATTTTCTTCCTAAACTCAGGTCTAGGAACATCGCTTCTGAGCCAGAAAAAAACAAATGATACTCTTGATATCTTGGGCCCCCTTGGAAAAGGATTTAATCTCAATGATCATTTTAAAGAAAAAGATGTTGTTCTTATAGGCGGGGGAAGAGGAATTGCTCCGCTTTATTTTCTAGCCCAAAGACTCAGCTTTCTTGGAGCCTCAATCAGAATCTTCTATGGAGGAAAAACCCTTGCCGACCTTCCACTTAAAGATAAATTGAAAAAAACTGGCTTTAAAACTTTCTTTTCAACCGATGACGGATCTTTCGGTTTTAAAGGACTCATCACTGATTTTTTCAAAGCAGAACTCGAAATATTTACTCCGATTCATATCTTTTCCTGCGGTCCAGAGCCCATGATGGCAAAAATTGCAAAGATAGCACAAAAAAAGAAAATTCCTGCAGAATTCTCCCTTGAATCGGTTATGGGGTGCGGAATTGGAGCCTGCTGGAGTTGTGTGAGGAAGACAAGGAGAGGCAATAAAGAAGAATGGGTAAAAATCTGCGAAGAAGGCCCGGTTTTTTCCGCAGATGAGATTATCTGGAAAGAAGGGGACAAATGACAGATTTATCAATTGATTTAGGTTTCCTCAAGCTCAAGAATCCTGTCATCGCTGCAAGCGGAACTTTCGGCTACGGACTTGAGTTCAGCCCATTTATCAACCTGGACAAATTGGGAGGATTTGTGGTCAAAGGTCTTTATTATTCACCCCGCCAAGGAAATCCTCCTCCCCGTTTAGCCGAAACAGCGAGCGGACTCATAAATGCCATCGGCCTGCAAGGAATAGGTGTCGAAAGATTTTCAGAAGAAATCCTCCCCCGATTGAAAAACTACAATACAGCTATAATCGTCAATGTATGCGGAGAATACGAGGAAGAGTATGTCTCAGTAGTAGATTTTCTGAACAAAAAAGAAGGCATTTCAGCTTATGAATTGAACATATCCTGTCCAAATACAAAAAAGGGAGGACTCTGTCCGGCGCTTAGCCCTGAGAACACATATACTGTAGTCAGCCTTGTCAAAAAAATCAGCCTGAGACCTGTAATCACAAAGCTTTCTCCCAACGTTACCGATATTGTGGAAATTGCATTAAGTGCACAAGAAGCAGGCTCAGATGCTATCTCTCTTGCTAACACATTCCTTGCAATGGCTGTAGATGTGGAAACAAGAAGGCCCAAATTGGCAAATATTTTTGGCGGGCTCAGCGGACCTGCTATTAAGCCCATTATTCTGAGGATGGTCTATCAGGTAGCAAGCTGTGTCAAGATTCCTGTGATAGGCTTAGGAGGAATTATGTCTGGCTCGGATGCTCTTGAATATTTAATAGCAGGAGCAAAAGCAGTAGAGGTAGGAACAGCTAATCTCATCGACCCCGAAGCCACGATAAGAATTATCGATGAACTCGAGGAATACTGTGTGAAGAATGGGATAAAAAAGATAGAAGAGATCGTAGGAACATTAATCACGCAGTAAACATCGTGAG
>Ga0114920_10001484_pt1 | contig 10780 bp, 9 predicted proteins | sample ChitaG_FD_88683 | JGI IMG/M metagenome (GOLD analysis project Ga0114920, IMG submission 88683) | Deep subsurface microbial communities from South Pacific Ocean to uncover new lineages of life (NeLLi) - Chile_00310 metaG | ecosystem: Environmental > Aquatic > Marine > Oceanic > Sediment ...
ACAGCTTCGAAAAAGATTATAGAGATTGCCGAGGAGAAAGAAGTTGATCTCATCGTGATCGGAAGGCGGGGGTTGTCGGCGATCGAGAAGCTTTTCATCGGGAGCGTGGCCAATCAGATTTTAAGGAACTCCTCTGTGCCTATCCTGGTGACCAAGAAAAAGAAGGGGAAGCCTCGATTTCGAAAGATTCTTGTTCCCACTGATTTTTCTGCTCAAGAGGAAGTGGAAAGGGATTATGCCTGGAAGATAGCCAAAGGTTTAGATGTATCTGAACTTACCCTTCTTCATGTTCTCGAGCTTCATGACTATGAATTTTCGCCTAAAGTCCTGGATGATTTGTTTGAGACTGTTTTGAAAAAACTCAAGAAAAGAAAGAAGAGGGAGAAGGAGGACATCAGGGTCTCTGAGGAAGTCTACCGGGCTATCAATGCCTCGATTGGGATTGTAGATTATGCCGAAACCCATCAATTTGACTTAATCGTTATATCTACTTGTACTCAAAGCAAATTGGAACGATTCTTTTTGGGAAGTACGACTGAGAAGGTTATCTCTCACTCTTATATTCCTATTTTTGCTATTCCTCCCTCTCAGTGTGCTCAATAAAGGTGGAAGATAATCAGAGGTATTGGGTCGCTTTAAACCTTGTTCTTGCCGAAAATTTAAGGGCGGCAAAAAAAATTGCGGATCATTTCCCTCATATCAGGGAGGCTTTTGAAACTTCAAGTGAAAACCTTGTTGCTGTAGGTATAGAAGAGGATAAAGCCCGAAGGATTGCTTCTTCTAAGATTCTTGATCAAGCCTCGAGAGAAATTGAAAGAATCGAGAAAAAAAAATATTTGATTCTTACCCTGGAGGATAAGGAATATCCAGAGTATCTAAGAGAAGTTTTTGACCCTCCCTTCGTCCTTTATTGTGCAGGGAAGGTCGAAACGCTTAAAGGACCTGCTGTTTCCATCGTAGGAGTACGCAAGCCTTCGCCTTATGGCAGGGCTGTTGCCGAGAGGCTGGCCGAAGCGCTTGCTTCTCGGGGGATTGTTGTTGTCAGCGGCTTGGCCCGTGGTATAGATTCTATGGCTCATTTGGGAGCCCTTAAGGGAGGAAGAACGGTTGCCGTGTTAGGTTCAGGGTTGGATAATATATATCCAAGGGAAAATCGACGTCTGTTTGAGAGAATTGTCGAGCAGGGAGCTGTTGTCTCAGAATTTCCCTTAGGATCTCCGCCATTGGGGTTTCATTTCCCTATAAGAAACAGGATCATCAGTGGTATCTCTCTTGCTATTGTGGTTGTTGAAGCCAAAAAGAGAAGCGGTTCTTTGATTTCGGCCCGATTAGCCTTGGAGCAAAACAGAGAAGTGATGGCTGTTCCGGGAAATGTTACTTCTGAACTCAGTCAAGGTGCCAACTGGTTGATTAAATCCGGAGCAAAGCTTGTTGAATGCTGGGAAGATGTTGCAGAAGAACTTCCTTCCCCTTTGAAAGAACAACTTCTATCTCAGAAAAAGGAGGAAGAAGAAAAGCTTCCTCTAATGAACGCTCAGGAAAGAAAGCTTTTTGAACTCCTAGAAATAGACTCTCTTACGCACATCGATGAGATTATAGATATGAGTGATTTTTCGGTCTCGGAAGCGCTATCTATTTTGCTAAGCCTGGAGCTTAAAGGGTGGATCTACCAAAGTCCTGGAAAATATTTTCAGAGGAGATGGTAATGGAGAAGCGTCTGGTTATCGTTGAATCCCCTGCTAAGGCGAGAACAGTTAATCGCTACTTGGGCCATCGCTTTTTGGTTAAAGCTTCTATGGGCCATATTCGCGATCTTCCTAGAGAGAGATTAGGTGTGGATATAAAACACGAGTTTAGACCTGACTATGAGATTATTCCTGAGAGGAAAAAGACAGTTGCTGAACTGCAAAAGTTTGCTAAACAGTGTGAGGCTGTCTTTCTTGCTGCTGATCCTGATAGAGAAGGAGAGGCGATATGCTGGCATCTGAGTGAAGTGCTTGGAGATGCCAATAAAAACATCTATCGTGTTCTTTTTCATGAGATCACAAAGAAAGCCATCCAGGAGGCCTTTAGCAATTTAGGACATCTCGACCGGGGAAAGATCGAAGCCCAACAGACGAGAAGAATACTGGATAGACTTGTTGGCTATCTTATCAGTCCTTTGCTTTGGAAGAAAATTGGAAAAGGATTGAGCGCAGGCCGAGTGCAATCGATAACGCTTCGAATGATCTGTGATAGGGAAAAGGAGATAAAAGATTTCGTCCTTGAAGAATATTGGACAATAACAGCCCATCTTCAGGCCGCCGATCCACCTCCTTTTAAAGCATCCCTGACTAAAATCGAGGGGAAGAAGGTAAAAATTAAGGATGAGAAGAAAGCTAAAGAGATAGTCTCTGAACTTCCCAAAATTCCTTTTATACTTGAAAAAGTCAGGGTGGAAGAAAAAAAGAAAAAGCCCTTTCCTCCTTACATCACCAGCACTCTTCAACAGGATAGTTTTCGTTATCTTCATTTTCCGGTGAAAAAGACAATGGCCATTGCTCAAAGGCTCTATGAAGGGCTTGAAATCGGTGATATGGGGTTGGTGGGTTTAATCACTTACATGAGGACAGACTCTGTTCGCGCCTCTGATGAGGCTCTCTTTCGGACTCGAAAATATATAAAGGAGAACTATCCTCAGGATTATTTGCCCAAGAGAGCCCGTATTTACAAGAACAAAAAAAGGGCTCAGGATGCCCACGAAGCTATCCGCCCCACAACGCTTTCGCTCCCTCCGCAAGAGGTCAAACCTTTTCTAAAGAAAGAGGAATACAGCCTTTACAATCTGATTTGGAATCGGTTCATAGCTTCTCAGATGAACTCGGCCTTAATAGAAGAAACAGAGTTTCAAATTAAGGCTTCAAAATATCAGTTCATGGCCAAAGGAGAAGTCATGAAATTCGATGGGTTCTTAGTCCTTTATCCCAAGATGAAAAAAGAAAAGAAGATTTTGCCAAAAGCGGAAGAAGGAGAAGAATTGAAGCTTCTTGACCTCGAGCCTAAGCAGAATTTCACTCAGCCTCATCCCCGTTATACAGAAGGGAGTCTGGTTAGAGAATTAGAGTCAAGAGGGATAGGGCGGCCAAGCACCTACGTTCCCATTATTGCCACTTTACAGAACCGTGTTTACGTCGTTAAAGAAAAGGGAAAGTTTATTCCCACCGATTTAGGATTATTTGTCACCGATTATTTGATTAAAAATTTTCCCGACTTGATGGAATTTGAATTTACGGCCAAATTTGAGGAAGAACTTGACCGTATCGGTGAAGGCCAGCAGGATTGGTTAGACTATTTGAAAAATTATTATTCTTACCTGGAGAGAGACTTAAATCAAGCTATGAAGAGCGAAGGAGTCAAAAGGAAAGGGATCCCGGTGGAGGATGTTTGTCCTGAATGCGGCCGCCAACTCGTTATTAAGGAAGGACGTTACGGGCGTTTTAAAGCCTGTTCAGGGTATCCAGAGTGTAAGCATAGAGAGAGCATCCACAAAAAAGAAGCAAAACCTATGGAAGAGAAGTGTCCCAAATGTGGATCATACATGGTTTTGCGCTCTGGAAGATACGGCACTTTTATTGCCTGTTCTGATTATCCACGGTGTACTTATACAAAAAAAGATAGGAAGGACACGGGCATTCCTTGTCCTTCAGAATGCGGAGGGACGATCGTCCGCAAAAAAACAAAGAGAGGGAAGATCTTTTTTGGTTGCAGCAGTTTTCCCAAGTGCAGATTTGCCACCTGGGATGAGCCCATTTCTCAGCCCTGTCCGGAGTGCGGCCGCGAGTTTATCCTCCGCAGAAATCCGATAAAAGGAGAGCCTTCCATTTATTGCAGCAATGATAAATGTAGCTTCGAAGAGACAGTGAAGCGGGAGAAAATCTGGGAGAAGAAATCAGATTCTCTTGATTGAGACCCAAATTAAGATGAGAAAAGAGCTAAACAAATTCCTCAACTACCTCCGGTATGAAAAAAACTCATCCTCTTATACAATCGTAAGTTATCGAAGAGATTTAGCACAGGTGGCTGATTATTTGGAAGAAAAGAGAGTGAAATTAAGGGAGATCGACAATCTCATCCTACGCGGGTTTCTGGCGAGACTCCATGAAAGAGGAAATAAAAAGTCAACTGTAGCCCGTAAGTTAGCATCGATTCGCTCATTTCTCCAGTTTTGTCTGAAGAAACGATGGCTGGAGGATAACCCGGCCAGAGTGATGGCCACACCAAAACAAGAAATACATGTTCCCTCTTTTTTATCAGAAGATGAGATGGTCCATTTTTTAGATTTGCCTCAAAAACCGGGAAATGTCCTGGATTTAAGAGATAAAGCCCTTCTTGAATTTCTTTATGCCACAGGGATACGTGTCGGTGAGCTTGTAGGGATAAATGTTGAAGATGTGAATTTCGCAGAACGTTTGATTAGGGTTCGAGGTAAAGGCAAAAAGGAGAGGCTTTTGCCTTTCGGGAGAAAAGCGGAGGAGAGTCTCCGCTCTTACTTCCATCTGAGAGGCTTGATCAATAAGGGGAAAATCGAGGAAAAGCCTCTATTTTTGAATTACCGCGGGGGGAGACTTACCTCTCGGTCGGTAGAAAGAATCGTTGATAAGTACATTCGTCGGGCGGCGCTTCGAAGGAAAATCAGCCCTCACTCGCTTCGCCATTCTTTTGCATCCCATCTTTTAAGCCGCGGAGCTGATTTAAGAGTCATCCAGGAACTTCTGGGACATGAGAGCTTGGCCACCACCCAAAAATACACTCATATCGATTTGAGGCAGTTGCTGGAGGTCTATCGCAAAAGCCATCCTCGCTCCTAAATAAAAAAAAGTGGTTCATCTCCCATTTATACACGGCGTCATAAATAGTTGCGCATAATGATCATGATAGCCCTTATGTTTCTTGATTGCATTTACTAACTGTATGCAAATACAAATGACGTCGTGTATAGTTGAAAAATAATATAAGAGACATATAATTAAGCTGTTATTACCGCCTCTTTTTGTCATTCCTGCTACCTGCCTTCGCAGGCACAAGCTTCGCAGGAATGACATTCTGTAAAAAAGGTATTAATTTTTTCAACTAAATGGGAGATGAACCAAAAAAGTAAACTTTTGTTGTCAATGAAACGAGGGTTTTGTCAACAGGAGTTTACTTCTTTTAGAATGAGCTGATTGTAACCAATTGATAATGAATGAGATAAAAAATTTTAATTATGGCCTCGATGTTGCATATAAGAAAGCGAAAGGAGGTCATCATGAAAAACTTAATAGTGAAAGGTTTAGTTTTTAGTGTTATTTTAGGCTTTTTGTTCTCTTGTTTTCTTTCCCTTCAGGTTCAGGCTGCTCTTAAAGACAATGCCAAAAAGATTAATATCAACACAGCTTCAGTAGAAAAGCTTCAGGAGCTTCCTCGAATTGGAGAAAAAATAGCTCAGAGAATCGTCGATTTCAGAAAGGAGCATGGCAAATTTAAGAAGATCGAAGAGATTATGAAGGTTAAGGGAATTAGTGAGAAGACATTCAAAGGAATGAAAGACATGATTACAGTGGGGGAGAAAACCAAAACCGAATAAGGGAAGGGGGTATTCCCCTTCTCTTATTTTAATAAAGAAGCGATAAGAGTAGAAGTTTAGTGATAATTCCGGGCTAAACCCGCAATGACAATTTTTTCTTACGGGAGAGCCACGATCACTTCGGCCGCTCGCCCTGTGAGATAATCTAAATCTAACATGGCTTGCCATGACTTTTAATCATGTAACTTTGGCATATAGCCAATAATTAAAGCTCTCAAGGTTAATTAGGCTTTTGGAGTCAAATCTAAATATCCGCCAAGAAATACCTTCAATTTTTTGAGTGAGCGGCCGCGATGGCTTACCCTATTTTTTTCTTCAGGCAAGAGTTCAGCAAAAGTTTTTCTTAAGGGAGGATAAAAGAAAATAGGGTCATAGCCAAATCCATATCGCCCTTTTTTATCGAAGGCGATAAAGCCTTCGACATACTCAATGATTTCCTTTAGAATTTTTCCTTTCTGAGATAAAACAAAACAGGAGACAAACCGAGCTTTCCTTTTTTCAAAAGGTACACCTTTCATCAATTCTAAAACTTTTTGGATGTTCTTTTCATCTGTGGCTTGAGGCTCTGAAAATCGTGCTGATAAGACTCCTGGCGCTCCATTCAAGTGTTCTATTTCGAGTCCAGAATCTTCAGCTATGGTAAGGTTAGGCCAGAATTTGCTATAAAAAAGGCTTTTACCACGGGCATTTTCCCTGAAAGATTTTTTGTCTTCTTTAAAAAATCCTGTTTGATCAATATCTTTAAGAGTAAAAATAGTAATGCAGAGATCTGAGAGATAACTTAGGATTTCTTTTGCTTTTCCTTGGTTTGTGGTCGCGAGAAGAAGCTTTTCTTTAATCAATCTTTATTTCTATAATTTCCTCGATTTCGAGAAGACTTTGGTTGAATTTGTGTTCTTTCTCTTCTGTGGAAGAGAAGGAAAAGTCGATAGCAGAAAGATTCTCCTCTTTTTTGAGAGTGAGCTCCCGAAATTTTATACCCTCATGAAGGGCTAATTTTTTTATATTAATCAAAACATCCTTAGAATATTTTGTCTTGAGATGATAGCTGCAAATCGATTTTTTCAAGTATTGGCCTTCAATCTGCCTGAATAAGACTAAAGTCAGAATGATGATCGCGGTGAATATTATGGCTGGAATATAGTGTCCAGCTCCGATGGCAATTCCTAATCCTCCCACTGTCCAGAGGGTAGCCGCTGTTGTAAGGCCGACAACAATTCCTCGGGACTGGATGATTGCCCCCGCCCCGATGAATCCGATGCCTGTAATCACTCCTGCTCCAATTCGGGTGAGATCACCTCCACTTCCCTCTTTTCCCTGGAGTATAAGCCCTGAAAGGATCATCATCATCGCAGAACCGACACAGATAAGGATATTCGTCCTGAATCCAGCGGGTTTTTGGCTTGATTCCCTCTCAAGGCCAATAAGCCCCCCCAAGGCAACAGCCAAAAGGAGTTTTAATGTGATTTCTAGTATACTCATTGTTTTTTCCCAAGGATAAGCATGTCGCTAATGTATCATAATTAAAAGTTCGAAGACAAGGCTTTGCTTGTTCTCCATTTTACTCAATTGATCTATCTTGTTGAAGAAAGATAAAAGGAAAAAAATAAAAATGATAAAAAAAGTATAAATGGCAAATTTAGGGTGCTTGAGAAGCCTTTCCTCAACGGTTGAGGAAATGTTTCCTTCACATAAAAAACTCTTGACAACAAAATTATAATATGATTTAATGACTTAGTCAATTGATTTAGTCGATTAATATATAAAAAATGCGGCTATCAACCAAAGGTGAATACGCAAGTCGGGCCATGCTGGAGCTGTCTCTCAATTATAAAGAAAGGCCACTACACATTCGAGAAATTTCTGCTGCCCAGGATATTCCAGCTCGTTTTCTTGAGCAGATTCTGCTTTTGTTGAAAAGGGCAGGATATTTAAGGAGCAAGAAAGGACCCAATGGAGGTTATTATTTAGCGAAACCTCCATCTGAGATTAATGTAGCTGAAGTGATTCGAGTGATGGATGGTCCTCTAGCACCTATTGATTGTGTCAGCGTCACTGCCCATGAAGTCTGTCCCAGAGAAGATTTTTGCGGCCTGAAGTGGCTCTGGAAGGATGTAAGAGACGCAATAGCTGAAATTTTAGAAAAGACAACTTTCAGGGATTTAGCTGAGAGGACAGTGGATGCAAAGAATGATTTTGGAAATGAAATTCGTTAAAACCTAAATTTTTTAGGATAATAGTCGATTTAGTCCATAGACAATATAGACTAAGGAGGATTAAATGGATTTACTCCATTTTTCAATTTTTATCATTCTTTTAGCTTTTATTTGTGAGTACATTGATTCAACTTTGGGAATGGGTTATGGAACAACCCTCGCTCCCCTTTTATTAATAATGGGCTATCAGCCGCTTCAGGTTGTTCCTGCAATATTACTCTCAGAGTTGATCACAGGATTGAGCGCTGGATTCTTTCACCATAAAGCGAAAAATGTCAATTTCAAAATTGGCACACTAGATTTCAAAATAGCTATGGTTATGGCTGGATGCAGCATCTTTGGCACCCTCGTTGCAGTTCTTGTTGCTATTAGAGTTTCAACGCTTTATATAAAGCTTTACATAGGCTTTCTCGTTTTAGGTATGGGAATTCTTATCCTGACAACTTTAAGTAAAACATTTGCATTTTCTTGGAAAAAAATTACTTCCTTAGGGCTTTTAGCTTCCTTTAACAAGGGAATAAGTGGAGGTGGCTATGGCCCTCTTGTAACCAGTGGACAGATTCTCTCTGGCGTAAATTCTAAAAATGCGATTGGTATTACTTCTCTCGCTGAAGGCTTGACTTGTTTTGTAGGAGTGATCACTTATTTAGCCTTTACCAACCATTCCATTCAATGGATGCTTGCACCTTCGTTATTGGTTGGAGCTGTGGCATCTGTTCCTTTTGCAGCTTTTACAGTTAAAAAATTTAGGAGCGGTCGTTTAAGATTGGTTGTTGGAATAGCCGCGCTTATATTAGGTTTAGCCACCCTCGGAAAGGTTATTTTATGAAAATTGAATTAGTACTGTAACCAAAGTCATGCGAATTGATTTCTTGAAATTTCACAAAATATTTTCATCTTCCCTTTTTTTTTATTTTATTGAAAAATATAATATTGGCTTTTTCCCAAAGTTGTTTGATTAAAAGTCATTGCAAGTGCAGCGTGGAATTCTCATAGAAAATAAATAAATTTTGTTTCATCAACTAACTTTAGGATAGAGCTTAGTGTTGTACATAAAAAAATTCAAAATTATGAGGCATGAACCGAGGGAGGAGAAAAGGAGAAATAGTGAGGAAAAATAGAATTTTTTTATTTATTTTTTGTCTGCTTGTCTTGGAAGGAACTTCTTTGGCAGGGAATAACAAAGAAGAACTTACTGTTCTAACAGGACAATCTTTGAAATTGAGCGGATTCACTCAGGTGAGATATACCCAATGGCAAGAAGGTATAGATGGATTCAGAATGAGACGAGCCAGGGTTGGGTTAAAGGGAGAAATTCTCAAGAATATCAATTACAGGCTTCAGATTGATGCACTGAAAAGTCCTGTTTTGTTGGATGCCCAGATTGAAATTGAGTTTATCCCTCATGCCAGGTTGAGATTTGGTCAATTTAAAGTGCCCTTCAGCTTAGAAAACCTTACTTCAAGTTCTGCCTTGGATACCATAAACCGCTCTTTGACAGTGGAGAAACTCTGTCCAGGCCGGGATATAGGAGCTAATGGACGAGACATTGGAGTTGCTGTTAATGGACAATTCTCAAGGATAGAATGCTTTTTGGGAGTTTTTAATGGATCAGGAATAAACAAGACAGACTTTAATGATCAAAAAGACATCGCTGGAAGATTTGTGTTTTATCCTGGTAGTTCTCTTACCCTTGGCCTGTCACATTACAATGGTAGATACAGTTCCCATCCTGGAGCTTCTGTTGTAGAGAGAAATAGGACAGGAATCGACATGTTTTTTATTAAAGATCAACTCTCTTTAAAAGGAGAATATATTTTTGCGAGAGACGCCCAGGTTGAGAGTTATGCTTGGTATCTCCAAGGAGGTTGCTACATTATGCCAGAGAAACTTCAAGCCATAGTCAAGTACGATTCATTTGATAAAAATTTGGATATCCAAGGTGATCGAATCTCTGTGATGACTTTGGGGCTAAATTGGTTTTTTTCAGAGAAAACGAAGTTTCAAATCAATTATGAGTATCATAGAGAAGAATTAAACGAGGTCTCTAAGCATGTGATTTTAGCCCAGCTGCAAGCAGGTTTTTAGAAAAGAAAAGAATGGATGTTGGAAGTGCCATAACTTGTCAAATATTCCAAAGAAAAATAAAAATATAGACTCTCCAAAAAATCTGGACTGTATTTAAATAGTCAAAATAATAAAGATGAGTTTCATTAGTGTTTTGATAGCATGCTTCCTTTCCTTTATTGTAAGTATTTTTAGTGTATCTGTGGGCGGAACTTCGTTAATAACTGTACCTGTACTTATCTCATTGGGAATGAGTTCAAAAAATGCTGTGGCCACAAATATGTTCGCATTGATCTTTTTAAGTATGATTGGTGCTGTTGGTTTCAGAAAAGTAATAAGAGAAACCCATTATAGAATGCTTACCTTTTTTTCTATTTTAACAATTTGTGGTTCACTGATAGGAGCAAATTTCATATTGGTCATGGATAAAGATGTCTTGAAAAAGGTGATAGCGATTATGATTTGTATCATTGCTAGTTCTTTTCTTTTAAAAAAAGATCTAGGCATTCAAGAAAGGAAAGAAAAAATTTCAAAGATGAAATTTGTCAGTAGCACTTTATCAATTTTTATTTTAGGTATTTATGGAGGATTTTTCAGTGGAGGTTACGTTACTATCTTAAGCTATGTCCTTATATTAACTCTTGGTTTGAATTTCCTTCAGGTGGCATTTATTACAAAAATATTCAATATATTTTCTTCTTTAGTAGCCTGCGCATTTTTTTATTATCATGGCTTTATTGATTTCTCTGTAGGAGTTCCATTAGCCCTTTCCATGTCTTCGGGTGCCCTTTTCCTCATGGTCATGTCGACTGTTGCTCGGAATCCAAATGCCTCAGGGTCTATCACGTTTCCACCGGGCACATCAAGGTTACCGGTTATGGTACGAAGGATTGAG
>Ga0114920_10001485_pt1 | contig 10774 bp, 8 predicted proteins | sample ChitaG_FD_88683 | JGI IMG/M metagenome (GOLD analysis project Ga0114920, IMG submission 88683) | Deep subsurface microbial communities from South Pacific Ocean to uncover new lineages of life (NeLLi) - Chile_00310 metaG | ecosystem: Environmental > Aquatic > Marine > Oceanic > Sediment ...
CCAAACGTTCAAAAATGGCATCTACATACTTCAGGTAGTAGTTATAGTCAAACAGAGATTCTAGTTCGGATTTGGATAGATGAGCCAGTATTTGTTTATCTGCCTCCAGCAAATTTAGGAAACTCTCTTTCCCTTGCCAGGCGTTCATAGCATTCTTTTGTACCAATTTGTAAGCTTCTTCTCGATTTAGGCCTTTATTTATTAAAGCCAGGAGCACTCTCTGAGAAAAGACTAAACCACGAGTGAGTTCAAGATTACGGCGCATATTATCCGTGTAGACATTAAGGTCTCTTATTATGGGGATAAACAGAGATAACATATAGTCTATTGCTAAGCAAGAATCGGGTAGGATGATGCGCTCTGTAGAAGAGTGGCTGATGTCACGTTCATGCCATAGGGCAATGTTTTCCAAGGAGGTTAATGCATGTCCTCTTACCAGCCTGGCAAGTCCGCAAATGCGCTCACATAACTCTGGGTTCCTCTTGTGTGGCATTGCTGAGGAGCCTGTCTGCCCTGCCTGGAAAGGTTCTTCAACTTCCAGTATTTCAGTTCGTTGCAGGTTTCTGATCTCGGTAGCAAACTTCTCCAGAGAGCCAGCCATTATGGCCAGGGTGGTCATGAATTGGGCATGGCGGTCACGCTGAACTATCTGGTTTGATATTGGAGCTGGGGTAAGCCCTAGTTTGTGACAAGCTATCTTCTCAACTTGAGGAGGTACAGTGGCGTGAGTACCTACTGCTCCAGATATCTTACCTACGGAGATGGCCCTTTTGGCCGTAGCTAGCCTTCGAGCACTACGTTTCATCTCTTCGACCCACAGAGCTATCTTCAGGCCGAAGGTGATTGGCTCGGCATGAACACCGTGAGTTCGCCCCATCATAATGGTATGCTTGTGCTCTATAGCCTTGTTTTTCAATACAGCGATAAAGTCGGTAACCTGTTGCTCTAAGATGCCAGTTGATTCTTTTAACTGTAGGCTTAGAGCAGTATCGATAATATCTGAAGAGGTGAGTCCAAGATGGATGAAGCGGGATTCCTCACCAAGGCTCTCTGCAACCGAACTAAGAAAAGCAGTCATATCATGGTGAGTCACCTTGAGAAATTCAGCCATGCGTTCCAGATTGCAGTTGGCTTTCCTTATTTTGGGTATGGCGTCTTGTGGAATCTTGCCCAGTTCTGCCCAAGCTTCACAAGCAGCTATCTCCACTTTGAGCCACTGGTCAAACTTTTTCTCTTCAGACCATATTTTCTTCATTTTGGGCCGTGAGTAACGCTCTATCATGTTATTTCTCCGTCAGCTTTGCCTTGTATTCCAGATATGCTTTTCTTATTTCTGCATACTTCACGCCTAAGATTTGAGCAGCGAGCAAGGCAGCGTTTTTGGCTCCGCTGGAGCCAATGCCCATGCAGGCTACAGGCACTCCAGCGGGCATCTGAACTATCGAGAGCAAAGAATCTATGCCATTAAGTTCGCCAGCAGCCAGAGGAACACCAATTACTGGCAGCGTTGTCCAGCTAGCCAGAATACCGGGAAGGTGAGCAGCCTTGCCAGCGGCAGCAATAATAACTTCAAAACCCCTCTCCTCCGCTTTCAAACCATACTCTCTTAGTTTCTCAGGGTTTCTATGGCCCGAGATAATGGAAAGCTCATAGTCAATGCCTAACTGCTCTAGCATATTAGTCGTAGATTTGATTATGTCACTGTCTGTTTTGCTGCCTATTACGATGCCTATTTGCGTCATTTAAGCTATTTCCCTGAGGGCGATGTCCTTGCGGTAGTGGCAGCCCTCAAAATAGATTCTGGGAATATTACTATAGACTTTTTGTCTGGCTTCAACCATATCTTTGCCAATACCTGCCAGGCTAAGCACTCGCCCCCCATTAGTATACACTATCCCGTTATCACCTAGCCTTGTCCCAGCATGGAAAATTAACAAATCTTTATCCACCTCATTCAAGCCCTTTATAGGCAACCCTTTTTTATAGCTGCCTGGGTAGCCAGCAGAAGCCATAACCACTCCGACACAGGCTCCAGCGCTCCATTCTATCTTGACCTGGTCGAGATTGCCTTGAATTACCGCTAAGAGTATATCCACAAAGTCGGTTTTGAGAAGGGGTAAAACGGCTTGTGTCTCCGGATCGCCAAAGCGGCAATTGAATTCCAGCACCAATAACTCTTCATCAGTGCACATTAACCCGGCGTAGAGTACTCCTTTGTAGGTCACTCCCTCATTGGCCATTGCTCTTATCGCTGGCAATAAAATGGTCCTGGTAGCCCTTTCTATTAGTTCAGCAGGGAAAAAAATGGGCGGACTGTAGCTTCCCATACCACCGGTGTTAGCTCCCTGATTATTGTCCCAAATTCTTTTGTAGTCACATGCGGGAAGCATTGGTGATATTATCTTCCCATCGGTGAAAGCTATGAGGCTTACCTCTCGACCGCTAAGATATTCGTCAATTATCACCTTATCCCCGGCAGAGCCGAAGATTCTTGCCTTCATAATATCATCAAGAGCCTTAACAGCTTCCTGCATGGAACTGGCTATAATCACTCCTTTGCCAGCAGCCAATCCGTCTGCTTTAACGACGATAGGTAGCTGTTGGTGTTCAAGATATGTACGCGCCTTAATATAAGAAGAGAAAACTTTTCCTTTAGGACAGGGAATGTGGTATTTTTCCATCAGCTTTCTGGCAAAGGCTTTGCTTGACTCTATTTTTGCAGCCGCTTTGGTGGGGCCGAAAGCAGGGATACCCAAGCTATCAAAGTAATCTACTATGCCTGAATCTAACGGTACTTCGGGGCCAATAACTACAAGCTCGATACCTTTGTCCTGGGCTACTTTGCCCAGGGTTTTTGTATCTGTAGGAAGGATGTCAAGATTTTCCGCTATGAGTGCAGTGCCAGCATTCCCTGGTGCGACAAAAACTTTTTCCACCTGAGGGCTCTGGGATACTTGCCACGCTAAGGTATGTTCCCTCCCACCGCCACCAATGACCATTACTTTCAATGGTTATTATTTCCTTTTCTTATGTTTGCCCCTGTTCTTTTTCACTCCCTTTAGTTTAGGTCTATTTGCCATTATATTCTATGAAACCTCCCTAAATTTATTAGCCTGAACAGGGTCGAGGCTCTGAATCAATTTAACTAGCTCAGCAACGTGTTCCTTCTCCTCTTCGATAATGTGCTCCAGTGTAGCTGCAGCCTCTTCGCTTCCCAGGCTCTCTATGTGCTCCTGATATTGATTTATGGCCTGTAGTTCTCCTACAAGATCCTCACGAAGCAGATCCAAATCGTCCTCTATGAGCATTCTCTCTTCCTCTTCAGGGTTCAAATTCTCTTCATTAAAAGAACCGTTCATCTTTATCCTCCTTTCTTCGGGCTTAGGCCCGAAGAGCAAATTGAATTATTAGCTAGTCTTACCTGTGGCAAATCTATTCCCACTCTATGGTTGCTGGTGGCTTACTGGTAATATCATAAACTACCCTGTTGACGTTAGGCACTTCGTTAACTATGCGGTCTGATATTGTAGCCAGAAGGTCATAAGGCAATCTCGACCAATCAGCAGTCATGGCGTCGTTGCTATTTATTGCCCTGACTGCTATTAGATAGCCATAGGTTCTGTAATCACCCATGACACCAACACTCTTAACATCAGTAAGTACAGCAAAACTTTGCCATAATTGGCGATAAAGATTAGCCTTCTTAATCTCGTTCATTACAATCCAGTCGGCAGCACGAAGCACCTCCAATTTTTCCTTAGTTACTTCGCCAATGATGCGAATAGCTAATCCTGGTCCTGGGAATGGTTGCCGCCAGATCATATCTTCAGGCAAATCCAGAGCCATTCCTAGCTCACGGACTTCGTCTTTGAATAAATGCCGCAGGGGCTCAATGAGGGTGAATTTCATTGTTGTTGGTAATCCACCAACATTGTGGTGGCTCTTTATTTTAGCTGCAGCTTTGGTCCCAGCCGTGGTACTTTCTATGACATCAGGGTAAAGGGTCCCTTGGGCCAAAAAATCAACCTTGCCTAATTTGGCTGCCTCCTCCTCAAAAACTTCAATGAATTCCTTTCCTATCACGCGCCGCTTCATCTCTGGATCAACTACCTTGCGAAGTCGCTCCAGAAACCTTTCGCTAACGTCCACATAGACTATATCCATGTTGAGATTTCGCTGGAAAGTATTGAGCACTCTCTCTGGTTCTTCACGGCGCAATAAGCCATTATTGACGAAGAAGCAAGTTAAATTATTGCCAATAGCACGATAAATAAGAGTAGCGGTCACCGCTGAATCAACACCTCCAGAAAGAGCGCAGATAACCTTTCCCTTTCCTACTTGTTCTCTGATATTATCTATGCTTTCAGCCATAAATCTAGATGGTGTCCAATTACCCTGGCAGCCGCATATTTGATAGACGAAATTCCCAAGCATATTTTTCCCTTGTGGCGTGTGAGCCACCTCAGGATGAAATTGGAGTCCGAAAATATCTTCACCATTGCTTATGGCGGCGTTGGGTGAATTTTCGGTGTAGGCCACAGACTTAAAGCCAGGTGGTATCTCTACTATTTGGTCGCCGTGGCTCATCCATATGTGAAGTGGGGAAACAAGGTTAGCAAAAAGAGGGCAATTGTTATCACTTATGTGCAAGATAGTATGACCATATTCGTGCTTTTCTCCTGGGGATACTCGGCCACCTAACTGGGAGGCAATTACCTGCATGCCATAGCAAATACCCATTATTGGTAGATGGCTTTCATAAATATATGTGGGAGCCAGTGGAGCCCCGGGTTCATAAACGCTAGCCGGACCTCCTGAAAGGATAAAACCTCGGGGGTTAAGGGAAGATATTTTCTCCCACGGAGTGTCGTAAGACACAATCTCGCAGTAAACATGACACTCTCGTACTCGTCTTGCAATGAGCATGCTGTACTGGGAGCCGAAATCAATCACTACTATGGTTTCTTTTTCGCCGGGTGGCAGCAGTTTGGGCTCAAATGTAGGTTGCTCACCGTGCAGTTCCTTGGCGATCTCTAGATAAGTAGAGACTTCGACATCATCACTAGCAGAGATTCGGTGACTTTGTAGTTCGTTTTCCATTTCAGAGGAAGGCCGCTGATGCACTGTAGCTTATCACTGTGTTGCATTAGCGGTCAAGGGCGATTGTATGTAACTTGCTGAACTAACGTTTGTTATTCCAATAATGATGGATAAAGTATCTGTTCACCTGGATCGCTGGAGTAGGCACTACTTTTTGGTTCAAGGCCTTGTATTCAATGAGCTTGATTTTCAGACTCACATTATATCTTCGAAAGTGCGGGCAACATATTTGTTCTCACACGGAGGTCCTTTGGCAATATCCATTGTCTTACCATCAAGGTCAATGACGAGTGAGGCAATTGTTAGCCATTGGAGGGACTCATCAAGATGTGGGTCTACATGACAACATATAGACGATGGGCCTTTCTTATCGAAGTGGTCACTGAGTATATTCTTGAGGGTATTTATATCCACATTTCCCCGTGCCTTGGCGAGAAGTCTGAATGCTCTATGCTCTCTACTGAGTGAACCCGGATCCAGAGGAGGGAAAAGGTCTTTGATGTTAGGGTTGGCAACTGAGAAGTGGTTTGCGTGAGCCAGTATGCCATTATCCGGCCATATAATATTGTAGTAGTCCGGTGCAGCTTCGATATCGACAACATCGCTGCCATCATCGCCAGTATATCCTATCATGTAGTTGCCTGAAGAGGCTCTTTTAGCAGCGAGAACAACTTTAATCGCATCAGCCAGGCTTTCCTGGTTCAGTATCCTGCGAACTATAATCTGTTTTGGCACTCCAAAATGCCAACCATCAGAAACCAGGGCATTTCCAAGGATGCATATGCCTGCAGAGTTAAACCCATGTTTACTAATTACACCTGCTTCGGTGATTTGGACGATATCGGGCCCGTCTTTCTGTTTCTCCTTCAAGATGATGGCTAATTTTTGAATAGTGGATGGCAGGTCCCAGTTTTCCGCCATGAGCAAGTGCCTGGATGAAGTAGCTTCCGGCATCGCGGCCAAGGTTGTGCATTCTTTGAACTCCTCCGCTGCTGCCAGAAATAAAAATTCGTACCTCGTGTTCAGAGCTAGTATGTGGGCAAAGGCTTGCTCAGCCCCTTCAGCTATTCCTCGCATCTCATCCATGGCCAAGGGGTCGTATTCTTCTATGGCAGAGGTGAACTTTGCTGCTAACCTCAGCGCTTTCTGCCAACTCATGTTTGGCTTGGCATTGAAGATTTTGTGATATGTATTTACCGCTTCGGCTATTAGCTTCTTACATTGGGAGCCATATTGGTAACCCCTTTGATATGCATCACCCGCAACGGAGATTATGGGAAAGGGCAATTGCTTATTCATATCTCATCTGCCTATTTATTTGCTTTGCATTCCTAAAAACTGGCAACTTCGCTTGCTGTACGGAGGTAAATCGCTCTCTAAAGTCTAAAAGATGTCCTCAAAAGTAAGGGCGACATATTCATTCTCACACGGAGGCCCCTTGGCAATATGCATCGTTTTTGCCTGAAGGTCGAAAATGTATGAAGCGATGGTCATCCATTCAAGAACCTCGTCGCATTTCGGGTCTGCGTGAGAGCATATAGACCATGCTCTTTTTTTGTCGAAGTGATTCCTGAGTATTTTTTTGATGGCATCCACATCGATGTTTCCACGCTCCTTAGCCAGTAGTGTGGTTGCTCTATGTTCTCGGTGGAGTGAACCCGGGTCCATTGGTGGAAACAAATCCTTGATCTCGGGGTTGGCAACTGAAAAGTGGTTTGCGTGGGCAAGTATGCCATTATCCGGCCATAGCACATTGTAAGAGCCGGGTGAAGCTTCGATATCGACGGCGTCACTGCCCTCACTGCCGGTATATCCTATGAGGTAATTGCCCGATGAGGCCCTCTTAGCGGCGAGGACAGCCCCCATCGCGTCGACCAGGCTTTCCTGGTTCAGTATTTTGTGCAGTATGATCTGCATCGGCACTCCGACCTGCCATCCATCCGAAACCATGGCATTTGCAACTACGCATACCCCTGCTGAGTTGAAACCGTGTCGGCCAATTACGCCTGCTTCGGCAAGTTGTATGACATTAGGCCCATTTTTTCGCTTCTGTTTCAATAGGACAGGTAACTTCTTAACGGCGCACTGCAGGTCCCAGTTTTCGGCCATCAGCATACGCTTGGGCGAACTGGCCTCTGGTGTTACAGCCAGCGCTGTGCATTCTCCCAGGCCTCCTGCTCCCTTTAGCCATACTAGTTCATATCTTAGATTCAGTGCCAATATATTATCGAAAGCTTGCCCGGACCCTTTGGCTACGCCGCGCATTTCTTCCATGCCTGCGGGGTCGTATTCCTCAATAGACGGGGTAAATTTTCTTGATGAACTTAGCGCAGTCTCCCATTCAAGGCCTATCACAGTTTTGAAAAGTTTTCTGTATACACCTATTGCTTCTTCTATGAGTTTTTTGCATTGTGAACCGTACTGATAACCTATTTCATAAGCATCTCCTTCAACGGAGATTATAGGAAATGGTGCTTGCTGCATCGTTTATACTCCATATTCATTTATTCTGTATTGCTTTAAAACTAATGGGTTAGCTGACTATGCATATGAATCCTAGCCGCTCATCTCTCAATTAACTGCTTTAAGCACAAATCAGCCACCTGGCTGTAAGTGGCAAACCACACATTATATCTTTTCATATAAGATACTATGCCCTCCAAGATGGGCATCCTTGATACCCTTCCTATGTCTCTGGGGTGAATCACAAGATTGAAGAATCCTACCTCGTCATGAAGACCATCAAATTCCTCCTTCCATAATTCTAAAATCCATTGTGGCTTTCTTTGAGGTAACACAAGGCTCATACCGGAGGAAAAAGGAGGTGACATGAATGAAATGTCATTCAGCGGCCAAGCCCAGGGTATCTCAATCATGTTAACGAATTTGCCGTCTATCTTCAGTTGATAAGGCTCATCATCGTCCATAAAACTGCTGTCATAGATATAACCCATATTATGGCAAAAGCTGAGGGTTTTCGCTGATATGGGGCGACCATAAGCTGCTGCTCTAAATCCTCGTGGAGGCGCTCCTGTTATATCAGTAAGGATTTTGTGAGCTTTCTCGAATACTTCTTTCTCCTCATTGGGTGTGAGTTTGGCAAAATTCTCGTGGGTGTAACCATGTGCGGCGATTTCGTGCCCATCTTCTGCGATTTCTTTAATGCTATCCGGGTAACGTTCTGCATCCCAGCCAGGAACAAAGAAAGTGCCCTTTATGTCATGCTTATTCAGCAGTTCCAGGACACGTGGCACACCAAATTGCGGAGAAAAACCGCCAATATCAAAGGCACCTTCAATATTTCTACTGTAACCCCACTCCACACTTTCAGCATCGTATTCAAAGGATAGGGAAACAGCGCTTTTTGCATTATTTGGCCATCTAAATTTCATCCCGCTACCCCTTTTTATTTTTTTAGCACCCAATTGACCACCTCACGCAGATTAGTGATCCATACGCTAGGGGTTGCCTTTATGTGGTGTATGAGCTTGTCTAGGATTCTCAATCTCGAAATCCTTCCGATAGCGCGAGGATGGTTTAAATAAACGAAGAGGCCTCCAATCTCATGGATGCCATTGAATTCTGACATCCAGTATTCGAGAACATCTTTGGGGGCGCTAATAGGCATAAATGAAGGCGGGCCAGGTTTATCCTCGTAGCCACCCCAGAAATAGGGGAAATCATCTGTGAGCCAGGAGAAGGGTATCTCAGCCATGTCTACCTCTTTCCCTTCCAGCTTCACTCTAGAGGGGAAGTAATTCTTAACGGAGCTGCTATCACAATCATAGCCATTCCCCAGGAGCATCTTCATGGTTCTCGTTGTCAATGGCCCACCGGGTGTTCTAAATGCCTTAGGAGGTACACCTATCATGTCAGCGATAATTTTGCCGCTTTTGTTATGGATCTCTCTTTCCTCGCTTTCGCTCAACGTACTAAAGTTTTCGTGGAGATAGCCGTGGGCTCCTATCTCATGGCCTCGGTTGTGAATCTCCTTGACTCTTTGGGGGAAACGCTGAGCAACCCAAGCTGGAATAAAGAAAGTGGCCTTCAAGCCATGTTTATCCAAGATATTTAAGATTCGCGGCACTGCGATTTTTGGCCCATAATCACCTACAGAGTTATGCCCTAAGGTATTTCCTTCATAGAGTTGCTGTTCTGAGCATCCATCAACATCAAAGGTGAAAATCACTGCACTCTTGTATTTATTTGGCCACTTAAACTTCTCCATTTCCCCTTTTCATTTTACCACACTGCTAAGTATTTAACGAAGCTCACTGGCTTTGATTGTGAATCTTCCTTACGTTGACGCCTTCCGTTGCTATGTCACGAAGATGTGTGCTCATTTATGTGGCTCGTACACATAGAGTGATTGGCGTATGGATATATAAACACTGATTAGTTATTCTGGGCCAGTAGTTATCTACTGGCCCACTGCACATGAAAATGCCATGGCAGTTATCAAGGAAGAACGATTCAGGTGATTGAGTAAAACAGGATAATTGCTCTTACGTGATAATTGCTCTTCTTGAAATCACTTCGTCAAACTTCACAGGGCAACCCGCACCAGTCATCCTCTTCAGAAATGTTAGCGGATCAAGACATTCAGGGCCGATTACTCCCTTGTTTGCTTCTCCTTCTACGCACATCTTTGCGCCTATAATGGCTGGTAAGGCGACGTAAACATTTATGGTGCCAAATTTTCTAAAAATCTCCAGTCTTTCCTCAGTGGTTGCAAAAAGGGTGTAAGGATAGGATACTGTGTATTCCATAGTATTTCCTGATTTCGCCCCCTTTACTTTAATTACCAGAATTCTGGCAAAATCAACCGGAGATTTAGCTACTTCCTCTTCTGTGAAGAAGGCATTAGCAGGAGACCGCACTAACTTCCCTAAAATGTCCCAGGGGGAAACTTTAATGCCTTTAATATCTATGAGTTTGTCACTGGCGAATCCTAGCTGAATGAGGTTCCCTGCTTGTGTGTCCACAGGGAATTTGAAATCCACATACTTCACGCCCTTGCCTATAAAGTGTGGCAGCATTGCTGCCTCTTCATGTAAGTGGTGTGAAAGCAAAACTTTTCCAAATGGGGCAAAGTCATACTCCTCACGACCACTAAAAGGAGGATATCTCTTATACTCACCATCCTCAAACACTATAGGCTCCTCTGCGTAGTCAAGAAGCGCTGTTTTAGGAGACCACCCTGGGTCCCAGGCGCTAATTATATCCTTGGGTTTTTTCGGAATCCTGCCACTGCATCTGATGCAGATACTGTCTATTTGGTCGAATTTGTTGCAGGCATATTTTGCTAGCACGTTGCTGAGTCCAGGAGTTCCACCGCACGCAATTAGCGCAGTCAAACCAGCTTTCTTGAATTCACTATCCATTTCGAGTGGTTTTCTTTCTGTTAACTGTGCCATGAAAGGATAATCCAGAGCCGCATCCACATATTGCGCCCCACTTCTTAAGGCCGCCTTCATTATGTTGGCGTTGAATTGGGGCAGAGTCAGATTAATAATAACATCTGTGCCCTTAGCCGCTGTTTCAATTTCTTCAACTTTTCCAGCATTGACCTTCATAGCGCTGATCTTATCGCTTTCTATTTTCCCCTTAACTTTGTTAGCGAAATCTAAATCTATGTCAGCTAAAACTATTTCCGCTACATCTCTGTCTCTAG
>Ga0114920_10001486_pt1 | contig 10773 bp, 8 predicted proteins | sample ChitaG_FD_88683 | JGI IMG/M metagenome (GOLD analysis project Ga0114920, IMG submission 88683) | Deep subsurface microbial communities from South Pacific Ocean to uncover new lineages of life (NeLLi) - Chile_00310 metaG | ecosystem: Environmental > Aquatic > Marine > Oceanic > Sediment ...
CAGCCCGCCACCCGTTGCGGTCGAGGTCGCGCACTCGATTCGCTGATGCGACTGACGTGGCAAGCGGCTCGACAAACACAGAAGTATCGAGCGGCCAAAGCGCGGCTGCTGCCAGCAACAAAATAATTGCACCAAGTGCGGGGACGCCGCCAAGCTGGCCGAGAACGACCAGCAAGGCCAGGATGGCGACCCCGGCCGCCAACGGCATCCAGCGGACCTCAATCCGCCGTCGAACGCTAAGCCAAGCTGCGTTGACCCAGGCCTCAAACTCGGCCTTACGCGCCATCCAGCGTCCACCGCGTACTGGCGGTCCAAAGGTCATTCTCAGCACTCTGGTTCGTTGCTGCAAACGAGGAGAATCTTCATGCTAGATACCGGTCATCGAAGCCACATTAAAACGTCTTAAACGTTGTGTGTCATAAGTACCCATGAGATCGTTCAGAGCCCCACGTACAAATATACCGACATTACTGCGACCACCGGGAGACACCTGTGAAGAATGCAAGCAGCAGCAAGAATCGCAAGACCGCCATGCCTGCTGATTTCGACATTGATAATCCCGCGCTTTCCCAAAAAATTAGCGAAAAAGCCCTCACCTCCGGCGGCTATCCATATTCTGAGAAGCTTAAAGCGAAGGCATACAAAAAGGAGCTCTTGCCCCTTCAATTGGAGCTCTTGAAACTCCAGGAGCACGTCCAAGCCTCCGATGAGCGCCTCGTTGTCATTTTCGAAGGACGCGACACTTCCGGCAAAGGAAGCTGCATCCGCCGCTTCCTGGCACGCCTTAATCCGCGCCACGCGCGTTCCGTCGCATTGGCCAAGCCAACCGAGGCTGAACGCGGCGAATGGTACTTCCAGCGCTATGTAAATCACTTACCAACTGAAGGCGACATTCTGCTTTTCGATCGCTCTTGGTACAACCGCGCCGGCGTTGAACGCGTGATGGAGTTTTGCAACGAAGAGCAAGTCAGCGCTTTTTTAAGAGATGCACCCGAGTTCGAAGCCTTGCTTGTGCGCGATGGTATCCGCCTGTTCAAAATCTTTCTGACTGTTGGCCGCGAAATGCAGCTTCTGCGTTTTCACGAGCGTCGGCACAATCCGTTCAAGCGGTGGAAGATCACCGACATCGATCTCGCTGCAATAGGTATGTGGGACGACTACACCGAAGCGCAACATGACATGTTTCGCTTTACCCATACGGCTATCTCACCGTGGACGGTGGTGCGCGCCAACGACCAGCGGCGTGCAAGACTGGAGTCGATCCGCTTGGTGGTGTCGGAAATGGTCTACGCGGGCAAGGATGAGAGCGTGGTTGGCAAACCTGACCCTCTAATTGTCGGCTCCGGCCCCGACTTTTTCTATGAGGATTGACCGGCTGCTTCGTGTTAGATGGCTTGCGCGGCCGCGCGCATTTACTTGAACTCGACGCTGCGCGTCCGCCCCTGGACACTTGCGAATTATTTTCACGGAGACACCAAGTGCGGCCGTTCAAATGATTTCAGCGCACGATAAGGAGCGGGCACTCTAGCGCGCGCGCCAGCGGCCGCAGACTGCCCTCGGCCGGGACAGCAAGGCCACCGTACTGCGCTAGGACAAATCCGGCCCGGCGCTGGTGTAGCGCTTCGGCCAAGGCTGAAGCTTCACCACGTTCCACAAGAACAACTTCGAACGGCGTTTCCTCGCCGTCACTAAATAGAAGTCGGGCCTCGCCTTCAAGCCAAGAAAGCTCATCTTGCCGATCCCCGACAAGCAGGAGCTTGACCGGCCCGCCTATCGCCTCGCTGATACGATCGGCAGCCTTGAGCATGGGGCCAAGGCGCTCAATCTCCTCCACCACCGCAATTGTGGGACCGTGAATCCGACGCGCCATCGGACCTGCAATGACGACGCCCGTCGTTCCGTGAACTGTGGAGAAGAGATCGCGCAACCGCTCTTCTTTGCCAACACCAAAAGGCTCCGCCACGGTGACAACGTTCCAGGGCCCCATATCATCACAGGCACGTGCAAGCGCACACATCGGGTCATCGCGGACTACCCGGCCACGATAGGTCACAGATGCTTCGCGCGCCGTTTTCGCAATTTGACGTTGCAATGCCGCACCCACGAAATGAATCTCACGTTCCAAGTCGATGCGCGGCAAGTCGCGCCAACCCTCCTCACCCGAGGAAATCACGCGCGAGAATGGAAGGCTTGCAAGTTCGAACAGCTGGCTATCCTCCACGAAGAGGCTCTCGACCTCAGATTGGTAAGCGCGGGCCAACAGCATCGCGGCATCGATTGCAGCTGAACTCGTCTCGGACGACGAGCCAAGCCATAGCACCACGCGCCCCCTGCCTTCTCCCGCCGCACCCACATGCGCAATCATGCCACCCCCCTCTGGCCGGCATCCGCTGAGCGCTCTTCGCGCTGATCAAGTGCGCACTCGATGTCAGCAATCGAAGTCACTGAACGACCGGCACGCCCCGCCCAATGGTCGGCCTCACGGCACAAATCTGCCATCTCGCCGAAATCAAGCGCGAGCTTGCCATTGCCGCCGGCCCGCCGCGATGCCTCGTCGATAAGCGTAGCAACGGCGCCGCAATCAACCGGCTTTAAAGCATGACGGGTAACGATGCCTGCAACCAGGCGCGCATATGCGGCCACTGTTTCTTGTGAGCGTTTGACCGTGTTGTCGAACCTGGCTTCGACTTTAAAGAGCCGCGGTAGGTCAGGGTGCTGTTCCACGAGCTGGCGATGCTCTGCCGCATCGGCGAATACCACGATCTTCACGTCGAGCGCGATTGGTTCCAGATCGGGGATCTCCCCGGCACTCACACCCTGCGCTGCAACAGGAGGATCGAAGCGAATTTCGCATTCTGAGAGTGCACGCAACATAGCATCCGTGCTTGCTGGTTGGGCAAGAAGGCCCCGCGCGTCAAAAAGCAGAAAGCCGCCATTTGCTCGATGTAGCGCGCCCGGCCTAATACGGACGAATTGCGGCTCGTGGGTGTCATCACCCCCGCCACACTCGATGCGGCCAAAGAGGTTGGCATAGGTCGGGTTCGGCTCTTGAAGGATGGGCGCGACACCCTTGGCGCCGCTCGCCGCCATCAAGTGCACGCGGTAGCGAGCAAAGCGGGGATCTCCGCTCGTCTCAATCGGAACCCTTGGGCTTTCATTGCCCTTGGCCGCCTCGGAAAAAAACAATCCCCCGTTGCGGATGAGATCACGCCCCAGTGCTTTGAGATAGCTTGCGACACCGCTAACGTTCTCAAACTCGCTATTGAGGTCTTCTAGCGCGGCGCTCACTTGGCGTCCGGCAATCTGCTCATTGAGCGCCGTTAGCTGTTCGCGCCGCGCCTTCTCAGCATCTGGCGCCTTGGCGAGGATCGCCTCGATTTCAGCCTCGACCACAGCAATCTTTGACTCGACCTGCTTGCGAAGCGACTCTGGGACCGAATTGAATACGTCGGTGCTGACTACTTTGCCTTCAAGGATTGGGGCGACCGCGATGCCGGCAGGCGTGTTCAGAACTGCAATGTTTTGCGGCTCGACCTGATGGCGGAGGGCCTCCAGCGCATCCTCCCGGCTGAAGCGGAATTCCTCCTCTATGGTGCGGCGGCGCAGTTCATAATCATCAGCCCCAAAGGCGGCGGGCAGCGCGTCTTCGAGGCCATCGATCATGCGCGCTACAGCTTCAGCGAACGACTTTGCTCTCCCCGGTGGGAACTTTAACGCACGGTAGCCACCGCTTGAGTCGAATGAACTGACGTAGACCCAATCCTGGGGAGCGCTCAACGTATTGGTCACCGCCCCCAGTGTAATGCGTGCGGCCCTATGGCGGCCCGATCCGGCGGGACCGACGACAAGCATATTGTAACCTGGGCCTTTCATACCGGCGCCGAACGCCAGCGCCTCCAGTGCACGAGTCTGCCCTATGACGCCTTCGTCTGGTTCTAAATCGGCGGTGGTCTCGAACCCGAGGCTCTTGGGATCGACTCGGATCTTGGGCTCCGCCGATGCAACATTGGATCCCGACGGCGCCTTCTCAGGCGGCGCCCGAGCCTCTTCAGCCTCTACCTGCGCTTGCTCGGTGGCGGCCGCCACCACGGCCCGATCAGCCACGGTTTCGCGGTTGAGTAGCGCGGACATGGTCTCGGAGGCCTCCTCCGAATTGGTTGCCTTGGACGTTGCCGAATTATGTTTTGTGCGTCTGAAAAACATAGGGTTTAGGCGTTCGCCTCAAAGAGAGCTGGTCACAACACCAAGAACCGATTCGAGCGGTCTTAAGGCCAGCTCGATTGGATTTATCCCACTTGGAGCATTATGTTGCGGATCTCTCGGGTAAGTAGGCCGCACTAGCTGATGGCGTATGAATGCCGACATCTAAGGGTAGAACCGGTGAAACTGGCATCGATGTGGCGGAAGCCATCCACCGCGATGTTGTAACGCGACAGGTGTGTCGCGGTGTCGGCCGCTTAGTCCGTTCTCTGGGTTTCGCGAGCCTCAACGAATTGCCGCTGCCCAATGGACGCCGGGCCGACATCGTTGCACTTTCGACTGGTGGTGATATTTGGATAATCGAGGTCAAATCGAGCGCTGAGGATTTGCGTGCCGATCACAAGTGGCCGGAATACCGCGAGTTTTCGGATCAGCTCTACTTTGCCGTCGCGCCTGACTTTCCCGTGGATATCTTACCCTCTGACACCGGACTCATCCTCGCTGATCGATTTGGGGGCGAGATCATGCGCCCAGCCCCGGAGATACGACTCGCACCCGCGCGGCGTAAATCCATGACCCTGCGTTCTGCGCGCGCAGCCGCCCTCGCGTTGCATTCCATCGTCGATGCTGAACACGAAAATTCTTGAATGGTTGCTTGCGATGCTTCGGCCACTGCCCCTACTTCGGGGCACGTTTGGCCAAAATACGCTGAAGTGTGCGCCGGTGCATGTTGAGACGGCGCGCCGTCTCCGACACGTTGCGATTGCACAACTCATAGACACGCTGAATGTGCTCCCAGCGCACGCGGTCCGCGGACATGGGGTTATCCGGCGGCGGAGCCTTGGAGTTCGCGGGTGCCAAAAGAGCGTCCGTCACATCGTCAGCATCGGCGGGTTTGGCGAGATAATCAACCGCGCCGAGCTTCACAGCCGTCACAGCGGTTGCAATGTTGCCATAGCCTGTCAGAACAATGGCTCGGGCATCCGGGCGCAGGCGCGCCAGCTCAGCGAGCACGTCGAGGCCGTTGCCATCCTCTAGTCGCATGTCGACCACGGCAAAGGCGGGAACCTTGCCGCGAATGAGTTCAATGCCTTCAGCAACGGAGTGGCCGCCCCTAACCTCAAAGCCGCGCGTTTCCATTGCTCTAACGAGACGCTGCAAAAACGCTCGATCGTCATCGACGATGACGAGAGAGCGATCTTCCGGCAGCTCGTCTTGGCGAAAAGAAAGGTCCTCAGTTGTATTCATTTCCCCTCCGGGGGTGCCCGGTTCTGCGATCCCGGATTCAGCCTCCAAAATGCCTCCACGCCCCGATGATACTCTAGGCCTGTTTATAGACCTCACCGCTCGCGAGACGCAACGGCTTAGCTTTCCAAATCGCGGGGACTAAAATCGCATTTTGCGAGCGCCGTGTCAGCCGTTTCGTCGCGCTATTGTGGACGCCAAACTATCCTTGTTTACTTGGCAAAAATCCAGCTCCAATCGTTGGCTTTGTAGGCGCAATTTGCTCTTGGCCCTCAAAAACGTCTCGCGGCCAGGAAACTCGCACAATTGCGCCGGTGGCGGGGGCTCTTTGGTTTGAGAGGCTCACACTGGCGCCCGAACGCTCAAGCAACGTCTTGGCGATGAAAAAACCAAGGCCCAGCCCTGACCTTCCAAAGTCTGCTTTACTCATTCTGGCAAGGTCTTCTGCGGGCCGCGTGGTAACATAGGGCTCGCCCACGTTGTCCATAACGTCTGGGGGGAAGCCTGGACCATCGTCAGTAATGGTCACCACGACCTCTGAGGCATTCCATAGCGCTCGAACTTTGACTTCTTGGTGGGCAAATTCGGTGGCGTTTTCGACGATATTTCCAAGACCATAAATCACGCCCGGACGCCGGTCCGCAACGGCCTCCGGTAAGGCTGCATTGATTTCACCGCCCTCCTCCGCCCCGGTCACAATGGTGATGTTGGCTTTGTCCGAGCGATAAGGTGCGGCTGCCTCCTCGAGCATCGCAAGGACGCTGACGCGCGCGTGCAGAGGATCGCGCTCGCTCGGGCGCCGAGTAAGCTTCTGCAGGATCTCGCGGCAACGCAATGCTTGCGCGTTCAACAGTTTTATGTCATCGCGCAGCGGGTCTTCGGGGCCCACTCGGTGCTCCAGCTCCTTCGTCACAACCGCTATTGTCGATAACGGCGTGCCGAGTTCATGGGCAGCGGCAGCCGCAAGACCATCTAGAGCATGCAGCTTCTGTTCGTGCGCAAGAACCAGATCGGTCGCCGTCAAGGCTGCTGACATTTGGCGCGCCTCCTTGGTGAGCCGCCACGCGTAAAGGGCCAGGAACGTCGTTGACGCGCAAACAGCTGCAAAGATGCCAAGCTTGTAGATTCGCGGCAGTTCGAAGGTAACCCCTTCGTACCAAGGTAGCGGTTCGTGCTCGACGACCAACAACGCGGTGGAGGCAAGCGCAAGCAGACCAAGAACGATTGTCGTGCGCGGCGGTAGTGTCGCGGCGGAGACCGTTACGGGCGCAACGATGAGCATCGTGAAGGGATTGTTTATGCCGCCCGTGAGGTACAGCAACGCAGCGAGCTGCAAGATGTCATAGACTAATAGACCTGTCGCAAAACCAACGCTCAGCCTGTGCCGGGGCGGATAGCGAATGCCAAGAAAAACATTGAGCCAGGCGGACAGCGCAATAACCGTTAGGCACGCGCCGATGGGCAGTGAAAAGCCGAATATAAACCTCACCGTGCAAATCGCGACGAGCTGGCCCACAACCGCGACCCAGCGCAGACGCACGATGGTATTAAGACGTAACCGGCCCTCGATAGGATCGATCAAGAGGGGGGCATTGTTTGTTTGTCGTAATTTTTGCAAGGCACACGAGCCATGACTGACGCTGGGTTGCCGCAGGTTATCATAGGTCAGAGACAGAATGCGCATCCTGAGCGAAGACACGCCATGCTCACGGTCGAAGAGCTTTCTGCCCTCCTGACCAACGCGACAATAGGGCACCGTTCACCGGAGTTGTAGCCAGACACGGTGGAGGTTAACTGCGTTTTTAAAGGGAAGACAAACCTATGCATACTAGAATTATTTTGGCCGTTATGGCCGGCCTCGCGGTCGGCGCCCTAGCAGCCATTTCAATGATTCCCCAAGTGCGCCAGGCGATCGTCTCGTCCGGGGGGGATAAGATGAGTGGGAAGGCACTCATTGGCGGACCGTTCAGCCTTATCGATCAAAATGGTAATCGCGTAACCGAGAAAGATTTTCGTGACCGTTACATGCTCGTCTTTTTCGGGTTCACGTCTTGTCCCGACATCTGCCCAGCCGGTTTGCAGCTCGTAGCCGCTGCGCTTGAGACCCTTGGGGAAAAAGCAGATCGCATTGTACCGGTCTTTATCAGCGTCGATCCTGAGCGAGATACACCGGAAAAGCTCGGCGAATACGTCCGGAATTTTGATGCGCGCTTCGTGGGCTTGACCGGTACGCCCGAGGAGATCGCCAAAGCTGCCAAGGCCTATCGCGTGTACTACAAGAAGGTACCAAACGCAGACCTTCCCGACGATTACTCGATCGATCACACGTCGATCTTCTACCTCATGGACCCGGAGGGTGAATTCGTCACGCACTTTTCGCCGACGACGCCCGTAGATGATATGACAGCAAAGCTCGACGAGGCGTTGTAGGTCGGTTGCGTCGAGCGCGGATCTCATCTCGCACGTGCACACAAAGACATTGCCAAAACCTGCAGCGGCGCGCCGGCCACAGTGTAGCCACGTTGTCTGTGATCTTGCGCTTTGCTGCTGGCGGGTCACCCAAACTTTGGGTAGATCTAATCTTGGGGGATACAAGCCAAATTGTTGCACACGGGCTTTACTCGCCACTTTCGAGTCAGCCCATCTTTATGCAGCGCAAGGGGGGGGATCCATGCGGCGAACCGCAACGTCGGCGAAATCCGTGTCAAAAACATCCGAGCTCGATGAGATCGGTGCGCCGGTCGAAGTTCGCAGACACCCGCGCGCGCGCCGCTTGACGCTTCGCGTTAGTCGCACACGCCGCGCCGTGATTGTAACGGTTCCCGCCCAGTGCGACCTGGGCGAAGCTGACTCTTTCGTCATTCGCAACATCGATTGGGTGCGCGAACGTCTGGATAGCGTACCGCACCCCGTTCCTTTTCGAGACGGGGCTCTGATGCCTCTGCGCGGCGAAATTCATCGGCTCGTGTTCACAACCAAACATGAAGCAGGCGGCGTCGTGCAGCCCCGCAAGCCTGCCGTTGGAGCGCCTGAGCTTCGTGTCAGTGGTCAGGACGAGCACGCGCCGCGACGCTTGCGTGATTGGCTCTTCGAAGAGGCGAGGCGCGATCTCGATGCCCGTACTATGCATCATTCACGCAAACTGCGCGTGGCCGCTAAGCGCATCGCAGTACGCGACCAATCCAGCCGTTGGGGCTCCTGTTCGACGACAGGAGTACTGTCGTTCTCGTGGCGACTTGTTCTCGCGCCTCCCTTTGTGCTCGATTACGTAGCCGCCCACGAGATGGCCCACCTTGTCGAAATGAACCACGGTGCGAAATTCTGGGCGCTGGTAGAACAAACGATGCCACGGATGCAAGAGGCCAAGCTTTGGCTACAGCGCTATGGCCTCGATCTTCACCGCTACGGCCCTGCCGAGCGCAAATCAGACCAACACGCACGCTAGATATAATTCGCTCAGTTGCGGGAATGCTGTCTGGCCACCATGAAACATAGTCGTGACGGCATGGGCATCTTGTCAACCAATTGCTGCTGGGAGCTCGCCCCCCTTGCCCAAAACTAGCCTTAGCAACGTGTCAGACGTCGAGGTTGACAACCAAAAGCGCGTTGTCCTGAATGAATTCGCGGCGCGGCTCGACGACATCGCCCATCAACTTGGAGAAGATCTCGTCCGCCTCGGATAGGTCGCCAATCTTGACCTGAAGCAACGTGCGCACCTCGCGATCGAGCGTCGTTTCCCACAATTGCTCCGGGTTCATTTCGCCCAAGCCTTTGTAACGCTGCAGCGAGGTCCCCTTGCGCCCAGCTTCATAGATTGCGTCAAGCAAGTCACGCGGACCGTAGACATCGATCGTTTCATTCTTACGTCGCAGCTTTGCGGGCGCTCCATAGACCTCGGCCAGATGCTGATGCCGCTCGTTCAAACGCAGGGCATCGAGCGAGCCAAGCAAAGCCCGATCGAGCGCGTGTGCCTCGTTAACTCCGCGCACTTCTCGCTGGAAGAGGAAACCGTCGCTGCTAAAACGACCTTGCCAGCCCTTCTCAGTCTCTTCCGCGAGCACATCAAGCCGACGCGCAATGTCTTGAGCAACCTCGTCTGCACGGTCAGCTGTATTTAAAAGGCCGGGCTCGAATGCGCCGTCGATCGCGGCCTGCTCGACGATGTGGCGCGCATAGCGTGAATGCAGCGCGTCGATAAGGCTGATAATAGCGCGCGCTTGATCGACGATGTCTCGCAAGTCCTTCCCAGCACGTTCCTCGCCGGCAGCGCTGATAAGCACCGTGTCCTCAAGACCAGCGTCGATCAGATAGTCTTCCAGCGCACGCTGATCCTTGAGGTAGGTCTCCGACTTGCCGCGCGCCACCCGGTATAGCGGCGGCTGCGCAATGTATACGTGCCCGTGCTCGACGAGTTCCGGCATCTGCCGATAGAAGAAAGTCAACAATAGCGTGCGGATGTGGGCCCCGTCGACGTCGGCGTCCGTCATGATAATAATCTTGTGATAGCGAAGCTTGGAAAGGTCGAAGTCGTCGCGAATGCCGGTGCCGAGCGCACCGATGACGTTCGTCACCTGCTCTGATGAGAGCATCTTGTCGACGCGCGCACGCTCCACGTTGAGGATCTTTCCTCGTATTGGCAGGACCGCCTGATACTCGCGCTTGCGGCCTTGCTTGGCCGATCCGCCAGCCGAGTCACCCTCGACGATGAAGAGCTCAGTATTGGCAGGATCGCGGTCTTGACATTCGGCGAGGCCGCCGGGCAGGCGCAAGTTGTCGAGCGCGCCCTTGCGCCGCGTGAGGTCGCGCGCCTTGCGCGCTGCCTCGCGGGCGAGTGCAGCTTCTACGATCTTGCCGACAATGGCCTTGGCCTCCTTGGGGTGCTCCTCAAACCACGCGGTGAGCTGCTCGCCCACAACGCTTTCGATCACCGGCTTGACCTCGGAAGAGACCAACTTGTCTTTCGTCTGGCTGGAAAACTTGGGGTCGGGAACTTTGACAGAGAGCACGCAAGTGAGGCCTTCGCGCGAATCGTCACCCGAAAGATCGACCTTCTCTTTTTTTGCGAGGCCGCTTTCGCCCGCATACTTGTTTATGACACGGGTCAGCGCCGCACGGAAACCAGCCAAGTGCGTACCGCCGTCACGCTGACGGATGTTGTTGGTAAAGAGCAATACGTTCTCGTGGTAGCTGTCGTTCCACCACAGCGCAATGTCAACGACGATGCGATCGCGTTCGGCGCGGATCATGATGGGCTCATGTATGAGCGGCTGCCGCGAGCGATCAAGATAGCGCACGAACGCTGACGTGCCACCTTCATACATCAGCTCG
>Ga0114920_10001487_pt1 | contig 10769 bp, 8 predicted proteins | sample ChitaG_FD_88683 | JGI IMG/M metagenome (GOLD analysis project Ga0114920, IMG submission 88683) | Deep subsurface microbial communities from South Pacific Ocean to uncover new lineages of life (NeLLi) - Chile_00310 metaG | ecosystem: Environmental > Aquatic > Marine > Oceanic > Sediment ...
AACCGTTGCTTTGCTTGCGGTTATTCCCTGTTCATAACATCGTTCTCCATACAGCGGCTCATAAAGTCATTCTTCTTTTCCTTCTTGCCTGGCTTCGGTATCGGCATCACTCTTCTGATTTTCGTCTCTTCTCTATATAGCTGGTCAGCCTCTCTCTCACCTTCATCAGATAGCGAACCGATTTCTCAGTGGCCTCTTCTCCCCATTCCGGGAGTTCCGCCATCCCTGACATCAAAGCTCCAAGCGGGATGTGATACAGCTCCTGAGGAATGTCCCCTACAGGAACGTTCCGCATATCGGCCACCGCTTCAAGGATGATACCAATAGGAATCGCCTCCTTGACTCCAGCCATCCCCTTGACTATATCAGCGTCGTCGCTGGTCTTGCCACCCAGACTCTTGAACCGCCAATAGTTAATTTCCATATCCGCAAGGAGAGTCCGATTGATAGCATAATCAAAGGCTCTCCGCTCCGGCTCGAACACTTGTTCCTCTGCCACCCGCGCCGACTCCATTGCTGTGGCCCGAGTATAGTCCTCCGCCTTTCCCACATATAAAGGGGGGAGACGAAAGGTCGACCGGATAGCAGCACTGTTATCCTTTCTATACTGACCGAACAGAGCATCCTTCTGGATGAACTGGGTTAAGGGCTTGACCTCTATTCTGACCGGCGTGACCTTCTCCCCTTCAATTATCGAGGCACTGTGAGGGACTGCCTCCAGAATCAAAGCACTATGAAAGTTCCGCGTCCCTCTTATCTGCTTGTTGATAGTGTCCTCCAGCTTGTCTATGGTCTCTCCTGTGAGGGCACCCCCAGAGACTGTTATGACCAGAGGTGGGATAGTCTTGTTGTCGAAGTAGAGATAGTTAATTTCCTCTGCCTTTCGAGAGCCAATCAGACCAAGTAGAGTTCCAAGCCAACGGGGCAACCCATAGACGCTATAGGGAGAATATATTTTGAAAACCAACACTTCATTAGCTGCATCCCCCCCTTGGATCTCTCCGCCCGTCTTGGCACTTATGACTCGAGGGTCGCCAAATTCTTTGAAGAATACCTTCTTATTCCCCGATAGGATTTGAACGTATCGCCGGAACTTTTTCTTTCTACTTACCTCTACATACTGGCCCGTCTCTGGGTCCAACACCCGCTGGGTAAACGGAGTCCATTCCTTATCCGTCTGAGTCATTCTGACCGTATAGGCCGGGAGAAGATACAGCTCCGAAACCTCACCACCGCGATTCCGAACCACTTCAATATAGCCATTCCCCGTAGACTCCAAGTCCACCCGGAGTTTCTGCCGAAGGATGGTAAAGTTCTCCGTGGGGTTACAGTAATCGAATAGCCCCTCAAGTCTTTTCTTCTCCTTTTGAGCCTCTTTCTGATCTGTCACTTCTTCCTTCATAAACTCAGGTCTAATCAGCTCATAGCCAAATCCATCAACGTTAGTGGCCATTGCGGAAATACACTGCTGGAGTATGTCCGAGATCTCGACCATTTGGGCCAATTGGAGAGGGCTGTAAGGCGGGCTGATAATAGCGTCCCGCCCACCATAGAGGTCTGAGAAAGGGTCTTGGATTCTGGAGACAGGCTCCTCTGCCTTTAGGATTTGGCCTATGGTCCTGATGTTAAGGACCATTCGCCCTCCCTCTCTGGCCTTCTTTCTTTTTTTAGTCTCAGTCATATTTTTGTGGTCTTCTTATTGACCTCACTCTCTCAATGTTCCTTCTCCTGGCGGCTTGGGAGGTTAGAAATCGAGAGATTCCGGATTCGGCAATCCACATGGCCATAACAATATCATCGTGGGCCTCACTTCCTAGGCGGTAGAACTCATTGATGAAGATATCGGTTAGTTGCTGGTCTTTGGGTGTGGCATAGGGCAAGCTGAACTTGGCATTCTCGAATAGGACTGACAGCGAAGGCACCCCTTTATATAAGTCCTGTTTGAGAACGCCCGTATGATGGCGGACCAATTTCATCCCTGTATTCTCTATCAGATTATGAGCGTGGATGGCTCCAAAGGAGTTCGATTCTAACAAGCAATACTGCGGGTCAAATTGATAATAGACCACCTTTATCATATTCTCCACCATAGCGGGAGACAGACCTCTGTCCCTGAACAGGTGGAGGAGGTCTCTCTTGCCATCAGAACGAAGGCCGATAGTGGCCACCACCATATAATCGGAATCCTTCGCCTCAGCCTCTTTTTTGGAAACTATCAATGACGGGTCCACCCCTTGAATGATAGCTACATATTGAGACTTTTGATTGACAGACAACTGACCCGACACATAACTTCGGGTCTCATCCCGACACTGTTCCAACCATGCTAATTTGAACAAAGCAGTCTCATCACTGACTATCTTGTTTTGATACTCTCGATCAAATACGACAGTCCCAATAGTGAAGCGGTGAAGAAGGAGAATCTTGATCGACCATCGATCATCCCATAGACATTCACCCTGGTCATCGCTGTAGATAACCGCTTCATACCACTGCTCAGTGCCATCATCCAGGACAATCGGCTCTTTGCGTTTGACGATACCCCATTTTGCGGGTTCTCGGATGATGGCCTTTTCCTCAACACAAATCCAGATGGGATTCTTCAGGAAATGGTTATAGATATCGTCGTAGTGCTTTCTGGTGCCTATGGCCCAGACAACCCCATTAGGCTCTAATCTTGGTATGAGGGTGCCGTCGACATAATCTTCCGTTTTGGTCCTTACGGACTCAGACTGTACCGACAGAACGTCGATGATGTCATCAAATATTATGACATCGAATCGGCTACCGGTGATGGCACCGAGCATCCCCACGGCCTCCACAGTCGCATCCTTGAGGTTGGCGTCCCGCCGCACGGTGATCGCCCGCGCCTGCCAGACGTTGGCGGGATCGTAGAAGGATCCGTAATCGGCTATCAGGCGCTGGTTGGTCTCCAGCTCCTGCTTGATGACTTTGATGCTCTTGATCGCAAGGTCCTCGGATTTCATGGTTATGAGTATGCGCAAGTTCCGGTTTCTGGCCACCAGCCATAGGACCAGCACGTGGGCGATCGCTTCGGTCTTGCCGTGCCCGGCGGGGGCCAGGACCAAACCCCGGCGGGTCCTTATCATCTCGTAGATCCACCGCTCCTGGCATTCGGACAGATCGAATCCGAGGTAGTACCAGGCGAAAAAGCGGATGCTATGGTCGGCCAGTTTCCGCCGGGTCTCGGGGAATGCCATGAAAAGCGTGGCGGAGGCCTGCAGGGCTCTGCTGATGTTACTTCGCTTTTTCATCTTTTGCTATCTGGTCAGCAAGGGACTTAATACCCTCTGCACCAAAGTCCCGAAGTAACTCTAAGGCTTCGGCAATTCGCTCATCTGAAATCTGTAAATTGACCGACGTATCCGGCTTCCCAACCAATAATTGCTCGGTTCGTATCAGCTCCGAAATATCTCCCAGCTTGGCTTTAATATCACCCTTAGTCATTTCGCGGATGATATAGTTTTTCCCAGCTAGGATAAGTCGGAGGTTCCTTTCATGCTCTTTCTGAATGTCATAATCAACTTTCTTTTGAACCTTTAATTCTATCTCCTTTAGCCGTTTATCCCAATTGTCGAGTTTTCGGTATTTTTTGACAGTCCTGATATGAACCCTACATAATTGTGAGACAAATGACTCAGCCCGACTTCGAGACCAAACTTTAAACATCCGTGTCCGTTTCTGCTGAGATACTTTGCGTCCCACATCAAGCCACCCTTCCGTTATGGCCGCGGTCGACTGGAGAGGTGTAATCTCTCCGGTTCACTCCCGGTCTTTTTCCCCGAAAAGCAAAGCCCCGGGGGATTACCCCGGGGCCTTCCGAAGGGATGATCTCGAATGTCAAGAGACCGGGAGTAATCCCGATCTATCTAATTTATACGAAAAAAAAATTTGTCAAGCGAAACTACCCTAAATGGGTATACCCAAATAGGGTAGTTTTTCAAAGGCTAACCCACTACACCGTCAGGAATTAGCAAATTCGAAGAGTTTCTCCCCGATTGCTCTTGCCCGCTCTGAATTCTCAACTGTGCGCACGGCTTCTGGCGGCAGGTAACCGACGCCCTTGTATAGGCCGAACATTGCCCCCACGAGACACGCAACACTGTCAGTGTCGCCACCCTTTTCATCATTAGCATTTGCCGCATCAATTACACATTCAAAACTATCCGGATTTGACAGGAATATAAGCAGCGATAGGGGAATCACATTACGCGCGCAAAGTTCGCTTCCAATAAAACCGATCGCCTCGTCGGGTGTAACATGATCACTCAGCAAATACGCCGCTTCTTCGATCTTCTCATGAAAAGCATCTGTTAAAGTGATATCCTTAAGTTGTGCAAGATCAGGAAGCTCGCCATAACACAGGGAATGAAGAGCGGCCGCGACCACCCTAGCCCCATCCACAGCCTGAACGTTTCTGTGTGTAATTATGGAAGAAATGGTACACCAGAAGTCTACGCACCGACTGCTGTTCACGTACGCAAGTGCAACCGGGATTACTCGTGTTGCAGCTCCACATCCGTCGCCGTCGCTCCCACACATCCACCAATTGGCGACTCCCTCCTTTGTGAGACGGCCGATCGCATCACTCGTTGAGTGTCCGCGATACCGTTTCCTGCTTGCGGGCGCGTCGTACCACTGTATTAGTCTGTCACCAATGTCTGCAGGGTCGAGACCCTGTCTCTCTATGATCGATTCTCCAACCAGAAGCAACAGGTCAGTGTCATCCGTGTGCTGATGGGCCTCGAGTTGCGAGCAGTAGCTTTTCTTATGCGGTTTACGGAACTCCGTAATTCGGCCTTCGTATCGGGATTCAGCTTCAGATCTTGTTAATCCTTCACGGCACTTCCCGAGAGCATCCCCAATTGCCGCGCCAAGTAGAGATCCCTGGAAATGCTCTCTACTTGCCACCATTCTTGTTTCCGCTCTAGAGGAAGTACTCTTCGATCTGGATGTCCTCATTAGGCTCAAAATCAAGCGTTATGAACAGTCCCGCCTTCGAACTCTCAAACGATTCAGCGGATACCTGATCTTTAAGATCATCTCCACGCGCAGAAAGACCCTTCGGATATAGGTTTCCCATCTGCTGTAAAGTGAACTTCGTGAATAGCAACCTCTCTAGTTCTGCTTCGGGGGACCCTGGAACCGGAGGACTTCCCTTGGAAACGCGTAGCTCTTTTACAGGTTTTATGATTGGAATGTGTATTCTAGCCCGAGTCAACGGAAACGGCTGCGTATTGAGAAGCTTGTACTGTCTCTTCTCTGAGGTCCTTTCCTCATCTATTTTCTCTATAAATGGATCTACTTCGAAAGGGATGTCGCAGATGGACGAACCTGTAAGCTCTTTTCCAACTGGCGGACAGTGAGCCGTCCAGTACTCTGCGAGCCGAGGCTTTAGATGATCGAGGACATGCCTAATTGTCAAGCATCGGTCTTCCTCGTTCTCACCAATTTCCGGCCGCAGGCTGTAGTTAAAGATTGGCAGCCCCTGGACCCTTTGCGATACCTCAATGCTCTTGATCCTGCGACGAATACCAACTCTCTCCAGATGGATGTGAAGCCTCAACGACAGTCTATTGCCATGGAACCTGTAATCAATGTTCTCAATAGTCGCTTTAGGCCAACTCAGCCACTTCGGAGCCAACCTGATGATGCTCCAAGCGAATCTCAGCCAACCGAGTTCACCACCAGTGGGATTATCTTCATTCATTGCTGTTACTCACGAGGTTTTCGTGCTTCATAGAATGAATCATGGATTTTGGGAAGAAGCTCTATAAGGTCGGGTCCTATCTCCCGCACCTCGGTATTCTCCGCGGCATACTCAATCAGAACAAAACACGATTCCAAGCAAACACGCAAATTCTCAAGAGAGAAGTTCCTGATTTCATCAAGGGTATCTTCCTCGAACGGATAGAAAGTATCCACATAGCTTGAGTTAGGTACTCTCTCGCGGTTGAGGTAGGTTTTCACGATGCGTTTGAGCTCTTCACGTGATACATTATCTATCTCAATCACTCGTGAAAACCGCGCTCGGAACGCTGGCGATTCCTTTTCTATTGTGACCCAGGCGCCCGGTTGGATGGCAATAATGACCGACATGAGATCCCCGCACGAGTCAAAAAGCTCTCTCAGATTATGGCAGTACATCCTGCGAATAAGCCTGGTGGGCGCAAGGAGCGAGTTCTCAAACTCGTCAATTAAGACATAAATCATCCTAAAGCCGCTAGTGGCTAAGACTGTTAGGAACGACCGGATAAAGCTAATTTCCTTCTCTTGCTTTTTCAGGAGACGTTTCAAGTCAAGATCCAAGAAATCCTTCCATTCGTTAAAACAATTTAATGCTCGACTCTGAGACCCAAAGCTGCTGAGTCTTTCCTGCAGATCACGCACCAGGAAGAACTCGGCAAGTTTACCTTTGAAATGTTCACCAAGGCGCTTCAAATCCACCCCGCTTTGAAGAATCCTGTCAAGAAAAGGCAACGGGCTTACCATAGATTCACTAGCCATCTCTTTGAGGACAGCCTCGGGTGGGTCTTGGAAGAATCTGTATTGAGCCTTCTTAGGTAACAGCGTCTTGACAAAGTCATCTCCTTTACTCCTGATCTCCCGCTTGAAATCTACCAGAAGGATTCTCCAGAGAATCACAAGGAACTTCTCAATTCCGAATCCCCTTAGCATCTCATAAGCGAAATCGGCCGCGGTGGGCCGTGGGCTGTCTATGTAAATCGATATCCCACGGTCTTTGCCACGATTGTGCAGCCCCTCATTTATCCTGTTATGAAGATGTCTCAAGACATAGGTTTTCCCGAAACCGTATTCACCAAGAATCGCAAATGCGCCGAACTTGTCTGCCTGATAGGTACTCGCCACGAAGCTATGTAGATCCTTGAGATTCTGAGTACCCAGAGGAGGCGTATCTGGGTCACTCCCTGACGCAATGCCGACCATTGGAAAGGGATTCGCTCGCAAGTCGAATCGCAGATACCGATCTGTTACGGTCAAGTCTCCGAAATCGATTTTATCGAATACCTCTTCTTTCATCCTTTCTTCTCCCTTCATCGATATCTCCCGCCGGACAAGGGTCCCTGATGACGATTGTACCATAGTAGGTATTCCTGATCTGGGGATAGTTTGAGTATCCCTTGACGAGATTTGGCTTCTCATCGATATAGGCGCGCGACATTTTCTCTAATCTGAAGACTCCCGGTTTCGTCAGATAGAGGTTCACAAGCTTCGACAGGAACTCATGGGTTCGGATGAAGAAACTCGTGCAGTATCGATACATCAGCTCTGGGACAGCAATACGCTTGTTGAAGAGGTTATTATGCCTTAGAAGAGCAAGAAGAGATTCCATGAACTCCTCGAGACTCACATCTCGGATTTTCACTGGGAATAACGTATCGTGCACCCTCGAAGAGTATGCCCTGTCAACCTCAGGATGGAGTTCATCGATAAGATCTAGTGACTTAGCCCAATACTTAAGGGTCCAATAGAGCTCTTTATGCTTTGAGGACTCAAGATCTTCTGGGGTTCCGTCCGCCTTCTGGATAGTCCAAACGTCTTGAAATTTGTTCTTGTAGAACTTGGTCGTCCTTTTGTGGAGAGTTATGTGCGAACCATCAGCGAAAAACTGCTCATAGGAATGAAATCTGCCTCCTGTCTTGAGAAACAGAGACATGAAATCCACAAACGGCCTGAAACCCTTGAGAATCTCCTTGAATGCAGCCTTCTCCTCCTGAGAAAGATCATCACTATCAAAATCCCTGTGTTTGGCGTTCTTGAGAAGCAAACGGGCTGAGGACGTAAGGGCCAGAATACGTTTATTCATGGACACGAGACCCAGCTGCTGCAGGGCTGATACGTAGTGGTAGCTTCTGGATCTCCGCCACTTATCGCTCAAGAGTCCATACAATGATTTGATTGAGACGCTGTCTTCAGGTCCGAATAGCTGCAGAATGGTAATCATTGCCGCAAGACTATCAGCCCTTACTGATGAAAGCTTGGATGAGACCGACATACGCAACCCAGTCCTTACGATCTGTGTCTAAGTTACAACAAGACGGGAGGGTCCGCAAGTGAAAAAACGTGAACGGGGATAGAAAGCAGTCCGTACCCACTGAGTCATGTTTCCCGAGAAGGCCTTCTGTCTCAATGGGTTGGTCCAACTACCGTGAAAACTACAATGCTTTCACGAGACGGAGCGCGTCCGAACTGGCCCATTTGCTGGGAACTGTTCCCTCGGTACCTAACAGTCAACAGCCTCTCGCAGCGTAAGTTGGTCTGTTCGCCAACCTCGGCAGTGATTTGATCCGTGAGTACAGGGACGCCAGCATACTGAGCATTTCCGACAATAAATGCTACTCTCGCTCCCCCTTTGCAGACACGAGATATCTCCCGAAGGCTCAGATACACATCGAGAAAATACCCAGCCAACATGTGTGGCACGCGCGGATCCAAACCCCTTTTTTCAATAGCCCTCAAGGTCCGAGATAGCAACTCGGGCGGAACATAGCCATTTGATTTGGGCCTGTCGGGATGAGCTTCGGGATGGGAATGGAAGCTTTGGTAACGCAGGTCTCTGGTCTGCTTCCAGTCTAGGAACCCGAACATCAGCTCCACTCCAAAGACTCGAGTGTAGTCGTGGCGATTCGGATAGGGCGGAGACGTTATCACGGCGGTATACTTGTTATCCGAATCGGGCAACTGTCTAGTGTCAGCTGCACTTATCACCCAATACGGTTCCTGCGATAACTGCACAGTTCGGGCATCGGCCAACATCGACTCAACTCGAGGCACAAAATGTCTTCTGAACATCCTAACATTCGGGCGATCATTAACCCATTTCAACCAGCCACCAGTCGCTGCTCCTCTGCTGAAGTCACGTATGGATGCAATAAGAGCTAGGCGGAAGAAGTCTCTATGGGAGCGAGAACGCGCTATGCTCCTTATCAGCCTGTCTGTTCCATCGAAAGCTGACAGGATTCTACCCGGCAGCGCCTTCACCACCAAGTCTGGGTAGGATTTGAAAGTCTCACCCCACTGAAGTGAGCTCAGTCTTTCTTTCAGTCTATTCCAGGTGTCCTCGAGTACGTCGACCCTGTAATTATGAATCTTTGCCTTACTGGCAAAAACTGCCAAGGGAGACAGATCGTACCCTGCGGCTGGGATTCTCTTTTCTTTTGCAGCGAGGATAGTAGTGCCTGCTCCAACAAAAGGGTCCAGAATCACGTCTCTTTCATCTAGATTCCATTCATCTATCAAACCGTGCACCATTTCGCTGCTGAAGCTGTGAGGGAAGACGTACCAGCGGTGAATTGGCGTCTCTCGGAGTGGTTTAGGTGTGACCCATCTACGCCACTCAGTTCGTTGTTCAATATGGTGCATCCTGACTTCGAGCTATAGACAGCCGTCCTATATCTTACAGCAGATATCTAGTATATGCAAGTAGATTCTCTACACGGGTACAATTCCTCACCTCACCTCTTGAATTCCGTCTCTGACGGCTGATAGATGATGTTCCAGACGGTTCTCCAACGGAGATTCCGATTGCAGTGGAATCGTCTTCTTTGAAGCTCCTTTCGAATCATTTCAATTGCCTCCTCAACTGGCATCTTCCTACCGCGACACCGCGGATGTTTGCCCTTCCGCAACCTCTCGAACTCCCGGCAGATCCAGTCGTTCCTTCGCTGCGTCTCTTTGTCCGGTGGCATCTCTGCCTATTCCTTCGGCTCAGGTAATGCGAGCCTCCCGGAGGCTATGGCTTCCAGCTTCCCTGATTCCTCGAAGTAGTCTCCGATCGTCCTTGGCTCCCCTGTGGGGGACGGGATCTCCACAAAGGAGAGAAAGAGGTCACTCAGCCTGAACTGGCCGTCGTTGATCAGGGTGATGGTGATCTTGAGATAATCTAGGAGGTTCCTCCAGGCCTCTCTTTCCGCCTGTTCCCGGACCGCCTTCCAGCCCTTGTGAGGAGCTCGGCGATCTGGGCTCTGGTTCTACTGACCGGGACTTTTGTTCCCCGGCTACGTCTGTACTGGCTCATTTCCCCTCCTTCCCGCCGAAGAACTGTTTGTAGCTGAAGTAGCGAAAGCACCAACCATGATAATCTTTGCCCAAAACAAGTTTCTTCTTCATATCTCTAACGTCTCCTGTTTGGTCACCTCCGCCTGCCGGTCATCGGTTCGCCTCAAAGAAAGCCCGTGCAAAGCCACCGGGTGTTATACCTCTCAACATTGGTCTATCCCCCGTTGATGGTAAGAGATGCATCTTCGAGGGGAAGCGTCTTGCCAGCTTGCTGTATCCACTCTGACTCTCCACTGAACATTCCACTGGCGTTGTCTTTGGGACATTGAATTCCCCCCAAAGGCATGTCTTTTTTGTATAAGCGTCACCATAATCACATGGTTGAAAATAGAGACGGGGTCGCCCAAGATATCGCACTAATCGTCCTACGGGATTCTCAAGACACCAAAACTTGGGCTGTGTCACCGAGACAATGCGCAGACAGGCATCCACAATTGAAAGAGCCTCCAAGAGAGCTGACTCTCCTTTATCTTTCCACCACCTCGCTCCGCTACTCGCAAGGTGAGTGCAAGGTGGAGAAGCGAGGATACCATAAACTTGATATGATGGCTTCTTAAAGAGTCTCACGTCTTGACCATTGTTAATATCAATAAGTTCAACATCGTAGCCAGCTTCCCGGTATGGCTTGCTCCAAGCTCCTGTTCCGCCACAGAGGTCGAGGATTACCC
>Ga0114920_10001488_pt1 | contig 10766 bp, 6 predicted proteins | sample ChitaG_FD_88683 | JGI IMG/M metagenome (GOLD analysis project Ga0114920, IMG submission 88683) | Deep subsurface microbial communities from South Pacific Ocean to uncover new lineages of life (NeLLi) - Chile_00310 metaG | ecosystem: Environmental > Aquatic > Marine > Oceanic > Sediment ...
ACAACCTGGGTGCCGGGCGAAGTGATCGTGGATAGATACAGTCTATTGATCGACCCCCACACTCCAGCCGGGAGGTATCCTATCCTCGTCGGCATGTACGAGCCCTCGGCCGGCCGACGGATGAAGATATTCAATGAACGAGGGGAGATAGCTGGAGATGCTATCTCATTGAGAGAGGTGACTGTCATCCCATGAAGACAAAGCACAAAGCAAAGCCTGTCCTGAGCGTAGTCGAAGGGTGGGAGGCGCTAATCGTCTTGGGCATTTTCGTGCTGGCCCTACTCCCGCGAATCATGGATCTGAACGTCTTCATCACCCCGGATGAGCCAAAGTGGACCTGCCGCTCGACCAACTTCCGAGCGGGTCTGGCCAAGGGGAACTTCGCTCAAACCTATCAGACTGGCCATCCAGGGGTGATTACCATGTGGATTGGGACACTGGCCATGCCGCCCGATCCCGCAGGTAGATGGCAAGCGATATGCCAGGAGACAAGCATCACACGGATAATTAGGGCTATCTCCCCCGAGACCCTGGCAGAAATCACCAAGTACCTCTTCGCAGCCAGGCGTGGTGTGGCTGTATTGACGGCTGCCAGTGTGGTCGTTATCTACCTCATGGTGCGCCAGCTCCTCGACCGCCGCACCGCCCTTATCGGTGCCATCCTGATAGCCCTGGATCCATTCTACCTGGCTCTCTCTCGCGTGTTGCATCTGGATGCCATAGCCACGGCCTTTATGGCCATCTCGGTCTTGAGTCTATTGCTCTATGTAAAGCACCAACGTTCTCGGCCCTATCTAGCCCTATCCGGGGCCGCCGCTGCCTTGGCCTCATTGAACAAGACACCGGCTCTCTTCCTGGTGCCGTTCACTGGCTTAGTGCTCGTCACCTCCGGACGTGACTCAGGGAAATCACTTCTCAAGATAGGGAAGGAATTCTTGCTGTGGGCTTTCGTTGCCGGACTGGTTGGATTCGCACTCTGGCCAGCCATGTGGGTGGATCCAGTGGGTACTATCACGGGTGTGTTGAGCACCGCTCTCGACTATGCCCAGAATCCACATTCTAACAGCAACTTCTTCTGGGGAGAGATCAGGCTCGACCCAGGACCCGGGTTCTATCCCGTGGCTTGGGCGTTCAGGACAACTCCTTGGGTGATGCTCGGCCTTATGCTCTATGTACCTCTACTTACCAGGAATGGGCATGGTCAGAGAGCTGTACTGGCTAGGCTTCTAGCCTACAGCCTCCTTTTTGCAGGTTTCATGACCGTTGGGGCTAAGAAGTTCGATCGCTACATCCTACCCATCTTCCCGGCTCTGAACATCGTCGCCGCTGCTGGGCTCAATCACCTTGTTGAGACGATGAATCGAAGGATAGACAGGGTCAACTTCTATCCAATCGCGGTCGTCTTGGTACTCCTCTTATCGGCTAGTTTGACTTTGCCCTATCATCCCTATTACTTCCCTTACTATAACCCGCTCGTGGGCGGAAGCAGTCAGGCGCCACACACACTGCTAGTGGGTTGGGGGGAGGGTCTAGAAGAGGCGGCCAACTATCTGAACCAGAAGGAAGGTGCCCGTGAGCTCCGCGTGGCTCTTCGGTACATGGCCGACTTTGCGCCCCTTTTCGTCGGGCGAACGATCGATACCGACCACTACGACCCTGCCACCACGGATTACGTGGTCATCTATCTCAACCAGGTGCAGCGAGATCTGAACCCGGAGCTCATTGATCGGTACTATGAAGGTCAGGAACCCGAGTATACCGTCAACTTGCAAGGCATTGACTACGCTTGGGTCTATCCCAACCTCACTCATCGAGCGCCGATAGAGTACATCGCCCGCCATGCCGAAGCCGATGAGGATGTGATCCTGGTCAGCAGGCCATCCCTTTTCACAGAATACTACGACGGCAATGCGCCGCTCTACGTCATGGATGTGGGATGGAGTGAAGCGGAGATAGTCACGGAGCTGCAACGAATTCCCAAGGAGCGGCGACGAATATGGTATGTTAAGTATCTCGAGGAAGATCCTAGTCCTACCCTGGAGCTGATCGATTATCAATTGGCTACCCATCTGTTCAAGGTGGAGGAGCACGCTTATCCTGACATAGCCCTTAGCCTCTATGAAACCTTCGCCCCTCCCTCTTTCGAGATCAGTGCTGTCCAGTCACCTCTGGACCTGAACTTTGGGAAAGACTTGCGGCTGAGAGGGTATAGCCTCGTGGATAAGACGGCCCAGTGGGGTAAGGAATTGGGGGTAGTTCTTGAGTGGGAAGCTTTGCGAGATCTGAATCGGCACTACGCGGCCTTTATCCACCTCGTTGACAAGCAAGGACATACCTGGGGACAGGGGGACAAGTGGCTGATGAATGAGGCTTTGATACCCTCTGCGGGTTGGCGGGCTGGAGAGGTGGTGGTGGAGCACTATAGCGTGTCCCTAGTGAAAGGTACGCTACCAGGGAGATACAGTTTGAAAATGGGGCTCTACGATCGAATGAACGGGGAAAGGCTAGAAGTTCTGGATAGCAATGGAGTGTCGTTGGGCAGCAGCCACGAATTGGAGACGATAGAGGTCAAGATCTCGCCCCTCATGCTCTCTCCCGAAGATTTGGAGATAGGACATCCACTTGAGCGGAATCTGGCAGGCCAGCTCAAGCTCCTGGGGTATGACTTGGACAAGGAAGATGCGGCTTTTGGAGAAGAGTTTGCATTGACACTCTACTGGCAGGCATTGGGAGAGATAGAGGAGGATTACGACCTGGCTGTGCAGTTGAGGGGAGATAATAGATCCTGGGCGGAGGGAAGGTATGTGTTAGGAAGTGAGTATCACCCTACCAGCCAATGGAGGGAAGGTGAGGCGTTGTGGACTCGATATGAGCTAGGGGTGGATATAGAAGCTCCGTTCGTAGAAGGGACACTGGAAATTGATCTCCTGGATGCTGAAGGAAGGTCCTTGTCAGGAGAGGCTTTTGTACTGACGGAGATGGGAATCGAGGGACGACGTTTTAAGGTTCCCCAAATCCAGCATCCAATGGAGGTTAATCTGGGAGGGAAGGCGACCTTCCTGGGATATGATCTTGAGGCAGAGCAGATCAAGCTGGAGGATACGATTCACCTGACTCTCTACTGGCGGGCCAAGGTGAAGATGGAGACCAGTTACACGGTTTTCACCCACCTGCTGGGCAAGGATAACACACTTTGGGGCCAGAAAGACGGTATTCCAATGAAGGGTAGGCATCCGACAACGCAATGGAAGGGGGGAGAAGTGATCGGGGATGAATACGATATAGCTCTAAAAGAAGGAATACCAAAAGGGAGATATCGACTAGAGGTGGGGATGTACGATTTAGAGACTGGGGAGAGGCTGCCGGTTTTCGATGAGAATGGGACAAGGATGCCCCAGGACCGGATACTGCTTGGAGCGGTGAAAGTAGAAGGGTGACGGGTCTCATCCGCACGCTGGCAAACCGAGAAGTGCTTTACTGGCTGATTTTGATATCCCTTCTGGCATCCTTCTGCACCTGGCAGCTCAACCACCTCGAAGGATTCTCTTGGGACTCCGACGAGGGAGTCACCCTGATGATGGCACAGATGTCGCGGTCGGGCTATTCGCTCTACGTTGACATCTGGACCGATCAGCCGCCCCTCTTCACCGCTTCCATCGCTGCAGTCCTCAGCTCTGTAGGATATTCTGTCGCCGCAACCCGGGCGGTGACGGTCCTCTATGCTACCATCGGTCTCTTCGCCGTAGCGTTACTGGCTCGGCAGCTAAGTGGACGCGCCGGGGGTCTTGCCGCGGTAGTCATGCTGGCCATAACTCCCAATTTCTCAATGCTGTCAAGAGCGGTCATGCCCGGCCTGCCTGCCGCTAGCCTAGCCATGCTGTCAGTTTCCTTAGCCTTCGTGTGGCTCCGCACCGGCCAGCGCCGCTACTTAGTCGTAAGTGGCGTCATGCTCGCCTTCAGCGCGCTGGTGAAGCCGATAGCTATCGTTGCCTCCGTCCCGGTGGCCCTGGCGATAATTTTGCGCGGCCTACGACAGCCATCATCCCTATGGCGTTGGGTCACCAAGGAAAGCGCTCTTCTGGCCATTTCCTTCATCGTGCCCCTGTCCCTCTGTTTGCTGGCCTACAATCCGCAGGCTTCGAGCAGTCAGTTGGTCGGCACCTATCTGAGTAGCAAGCGGGCTTATCCCTTAGATATCGCCCGTAACGGGCGCAAGGTGTGGAGGTACCTGTTCCAGGAGAACCTCAGCCTGTCGCTTTTAGCGATCTACGGGGCTATCATGCTTCTCAAAAACTGCTTGAGCGGCGCTTCGATCATCGTTATCTGGCTGGTCTTCACCCTTATCGCCCTGTTGACCCATTCGCCTCTGTGGCCCAAGCACCACCTGGTCCTCTTATTATGCCCCTCAGCCGTCCTAGCTGGAGGAGCCATCGACCACATGGGGAATGGCCTCCGTAATGCCTCCACTCGATCCCTCTCCCAAAGGGCATCGCTCGTTTTTGGGTTGGGCATTATAGCGTTTTACCTGTGGAGCTTACCTAGGATCATTGTCGAGGATGCGGAACTGCAGGCCGCTCCCGCTGAACCGATCAGCCAGGAAGCGGTGGACTGGGTTATCTCTGCAACTCAACCCGATGATTTCATAGTCACGGATTACCAGATGATTGCCTTCAGAGCAAAGAGGAGGTTGCCGCCACTCCTCTGTAACACCTCCGAGAAGAGGATTAAAAGCAGAAATTTAACGGGTGATGAGCTTATAGCTGTGACTGTGAAATATGACCCTAAGGCGATTTTGGTTTGGGATCAGCGGTTTGAAATGCTGCCTGCCTATGTGGATTGGGTCAAGCGGCACTATCGCTTGGCACGATGGTATGATACCCATCGCCAAATCTACGTGCCCTTCAAAGCCACTGCTATCCAATACCCGCAACATGCAAACCTGGGCGATCGGGTGACGTTTCTTGGCTATAGCCTCAGCGATTCAACGGTCGAGGCAGGGGACAAGATATACCTGACGCTATACTGGCAGGCCCAGCGACGCATGGAGACTAGTTACACCGTCTTCGTCCATCTCACCGACAGGCAAGGCCAAAAGTGGGGCCAGAAGGACAATGTGCCTGTGAAGGGCTCTTATCCCACAAAACGTTGGTCTGAAGGGGAGACGGTTGTTGACGAGTACGAGATAGTTGTGGATCGCGATGCTCCCCCGGGCGAATATGTCCTAAGGGTCGGGATGTACGATCCCCTCTATACCAAACAGCGATTGCCTATCATTGGGGAGGATGGAGAACAGTTGGAAGATCGAATCCTGCTGAAGACGCCACTGGTGGTAGGAGGGGAGAGAGTCTTTGACGTGCCAAAGGAGATCCAGTATCCCACGTACATCACCCTGAGTGATAAGGTGACCTTCCTCGGCTACAGCTTGACGGAGACAGAAGTCAAGCCGGGAGGAACTTTGCACCTTACCCTTCACTGGCGTGCTCGCAAGCGAATGGATACTAGCTACAAGGTCTTCACCCATCTTCTGGATAGTGAGGAATGCGTCTGGGGGCAGAGGGATAGTGTTCCCTGCGATGGTGACTATCCGACGACGGGATGGCTTAGGGGAGAGGTCATAACCGACGAATACGAGATACCGGTAAGAGCGGCTGCTCTATCAGGGGAATACGCGATCAAGGTTGGGATGTACGAGCCTGAGACGATGGAACGATTGGCTGTTTCTGACGAGAATGGGAATCGATTACCTGATGATCGGATCCTACTGAGTGCAATAAGGGTAGGAGGGAAATGATGAGGAAGGTGTTGAGATGCAGGAGCACAATCTCGGAGTTCCACCTGGCTTGATTAAAAGGATATTGACATACGTGATGCTGATCCTAATCCTCGGCCAGTTTGTTTCCGTGGGTTTAGCCAAGGTGAAAAAGAATTCGAATTCGGATGGAGGCGATCAAGGCTCCTATTTGCAGCTAGGGTTAGAGATAAAAGAGCGCAAGGCCCTGACGGATGGCAACAGGTATCCTCTTTACCCAGCCCTGATCTCGCTCTTCGCCGAGAGGAAATGGGCTTACTTCAGCAAATCGAAATTGCTTAGTTTGGCTTTAGGTGTAATGACTTTGCTCGTCATCTTCGCCCTGATTCGAGAAATGTATGGGGATGAAGTGGCCTTTCTGACCACTCTACTCCTCGGCGTTAACGAGGAGTTCAGCTATAGGTGTTCATAGGCGGAATGTGAATCGCTGCTTGTTTTGTTGTTCTTCATCGCGTGGTATTATACAATAAAGGGTTTTGCGAGATGGCGCTGCTGGATGGCAGCCGGCTTCTTTGCGGGATTGACCTATTTGACGAAGGGGAGTGGCCAATTGCTCTTGCTTTGTTTCCTCTTTTCAGTCGTGATCTTGTATGGAAGGAAAATCTTGGCCAAGAAGAAGCAAATTCTAGTTTTCCTGGCATTCTACCTCGCGGCTGCTTCTGTTCTTTATATTTATAATTACAAAGTTTACAATGCCCCTCTTTACAACTATAATACCTCTCACGTAGCTTGGTTCGATAGTTGGGAAGAGCACTACGCAGTGAACAGGCAAAGCCTCCCTACTATGTCCTACTACCTAAAAACGCATACGCTAAGAGATATTTTGGTCAGGCAGTGGAGGGGAATGAAAAAGAGGCATCGTTCGGAATAGCTGAAAAGTCAGCTTGACACTTTTTGAGTTGCTCAGAACGACAAGCGGTCATTTTGGGCCTTTGGAGGCCACTTTTCAGCTCTTCTGAGCTCTATCTGAGGCAAGCTGGCCGAAAAAGTGTCAAGCGAACTCGGGCCAATTTCAACCCGATTTGAACGATGCCGAAAAAGATGAAGCCCGTGTTTGCTGAGGCGCTGATTCCAATGAAATGGGAAATCCTATATGACTTCCTGAGCTCGCCTGTTGGATTGCTGATCGCTCTCGGAATACTGAATGTCCTTATCCATTTTAGAAAGAGACCTGTCTCGTATTACAAAGCGAACAGGGAGAAGATTGCATACACCGGAATGCTGGTGGCTTCTTTCTACTTATCCTTTGCTTGGTATGCACAAGTTACAGATTCACCCAGGTTCCTAATCCCTTTAGCTCCAATTGTATATCTATTCGTTGCAGACCTCACATGTAAAATCGGTAGGTTCGTATCAACTCGGTTTTTCTCATTTGGAAATGGGAAGCTCAAGGCGATTGGGTTGGTAGGCTGCATGGTCTTTTACCTGTGTTTGGTTTGGTGGCTCTTCTCGACCGGTATGGAAGCCGCGGGTCATGTCGAGAATCCTTTTCGGACGGATAGGTTGGAAAATGCTGATAGGGAAGAGGTGTTGCTGTGGTTGAAAAAGAGGGCTGGTAAAAGGACAACGGTCATCTGGGGACCCAGCCATTCCCTGCCGAGATGGAAGTATGCAAACCAATTCACCTTTGCACCCATTCCCTCGGATATTGAGACGTGGGAAGCTTTTGATGCCTATCTGAGCGACAAGGGAGCCCGATATGTAATCCTTGATGAGAAAACGCTTGAGAGGAGACATTCTCTTCTTAATCAATTCTTTAACAGGGATGGGGCTGAAATCACGCTCAAAAGGATTTTGCGCGGCTGGGAATTCGCGGCCGCCCATGAGGGTTCATCATGCAATTGGTATGTGTTTGAATCCGGTCCGGCTGATCCAGCCAGCGCCATTCAATATCCTCAGCGAGCGAACTTAGGGGATCGAGTGAGCTTCTTAGGGTGTAACATTGATAGCTTGACTATCAAGCCCGGGCATACGATCTATTTGAGCTTGTATTGGCGTGCTCAGAAGGAGATGGAAATCAACTACACGGTCTTCACGCATCTTCTGGATCAAGAGAGCCACATATGGGGACAAGTAGATAGCTTGCCCATGGGGAGAATGTACCCTACAAGCTGCTGGCGCCTGGATGAGGTCATCGTTGATAGACACGAAATCCAGGTCAGCTCTGGAGCCCCATCAGGCCTATATCTTTTGGAAGTTGGGATGTACAACCTGGCGACCATGGAGCGCCTACCCACTTACGGCAAGGACGGAGAGCAGTTGCCTGGAGACCGGATCCTGTTGGGTAGGGTGGAGGTGAAGGAGTGATAGCGAAGATTCATCGTGTGCTGACGAACCAAGATGGGCTCTATTGGCTGGCTTTGACAGGCCTCCTCCTTGGCTTCTTCCTTAGGAGCATGAATCACCTAGGAGGATTCGTCTGGGATGACGATGAAGGGATATTCTTGATGACGGGGAAGATGGTGCAGTTGGGATATCCCCTCTACACAGAGGTTTGGTTCAATTACTTTCCCGGTTTCTTGATTTTCCTGGCTACGGCCTTCAAGTTGTTTGGTTGCTCTGTGGCCGTGGGGAGATCTGTAGTGGTGCTCCTCGCCACTGTGGGCCTTCTGGGAGTGGCGTTGATAGCTCGCGAGCTCAGCAGCCGCTTGGGGGCCCTCTCTGCCCTGATCCTGTTGGCATTGGCTCCGCACTTTCTTAGACTATCCAGAGCGGTCATGGCTGAGGTCCCAGCCATCGGCCTGGCCACGATAGCCATCGCCTTTGCCCTCTACTATCTGCGCACGGGGAGAAGAAGGTGGCTGATCCTGGCTGGGGTCGCATTTTCGGTTAGCCTGCTGGTAAAGTTGATCATTGCTTTCGCCATCATCCCTTTGGCCTTAGCCATCCCTCTTCGGAGAAGTGAAGCTCGCTCCTGGATGGAGATGGCCAGGGATTTGGGGATTCTGGCCCTTGCCATTGCTATCCCAATCCTCCTTTGCCTGGTGATCTTCGATGGAAGATCACTGCTCGATCAAGTGATCGGCACGTACCTCAGAGGTAAGAAAGTCTATCCTTTGCATATCGCCCGCAATGTAGATAAGATGCTGAGTTATCTGAGTGACAAATATGGCTTATTAATCCTAGCTCTCTGTGGGATTATGTCATCGCTTGCGATAAGGCGACGCAAAGGCATGTTGGTCATCACAGTTTGGCTGTGCCTTACAGTGATCGTTTTGCTTATCCACAGTCCTCTTCGTCCACACCATTTGGTCATCTTACTCTTCCCTTTGGCGACTCTGGCCGGGAGCGCTGTCGGCAATCTCTGGAGTAGTCTGTGCTATCTCTCTGCACGGTCTACATCTCAACGAGCATTGTTACTCCTTGGTTTGATAGCTTTGGGACTTTTCATTCTTGAGTTGCCTGAAATGATACAGGCAGGTCAAGAGCTACTTCGTCAGGATGAGCAGGCCAAGCTTGGCCTTGAAGCGGTCCAATTTGTCAAGACGATGACCGATCCCGAGGACTTCGTTATTACCGATGAGCCGATGATCGCCCTCAGAGCAAGAAGGAAAGTGCCACCCTCTTTGAGCAACACTTCTAAAATGAGAATACAAACTGGTCAACTGACCGCTGGTGAACTCATCGCCGTGACCAAGGAATACAATCCCAAAGCGGTCATCTTCTGGGAGGAGCACAGGTTGACCGAACTGCCTGCCTATGTACATTGGGTGAAATCCCACTATCTCTTGGCCAAGCGATTCGATGATACACACCAAATCTATATACCTTCCGATTCCCGTATAGTCATTCAACACGCACAACGAGCGAATCTAGGCAATCAGGTAGAGTTTTTAGGTTACAGCCTCGACGACACGATAATCGAACCTGGAGGTGCGATCCACCTTACCCTCCTCTGGCAGGCCCGTAGGAAGATGGATATCAGTTACACTGTCTTTGTACATCTCTTGGATCGAGAAAACCAGATGTGGGGCCAAGTGGACAGGGTTCCTGTGGAAGGCAAATTCCTCACCAAGCGCTGGTATCCGGGAGAAACAGTGGTTGATGAATATGAGATAGCGGTGAATCCTGAAACCCCGTCTGGGGTATACTTTCTTGAGATTGGGATGTACGATCTCCTATACACCAAAGAGCGATTGCCTATCATTGGGGAGAATGGAGAACGACTGAGAGATCGAATTCTGCTGAAGACGCCGCTGGTGGTGGGAGGGGAGCGGGTCTTCGAGGTGCCAAAAGAGATTCAGCACCCCACGAGTGTCAACTTGGATGATGAAGTGACCCTCCTTGGTTACGATCTAACGGAGACAGAAGACTTCGGCGAGACTTCGTCGAGCTCAGTCGAGACGCTCAGTCGAGCCGTCAAGCCGGGAGAAACTTTCCACCTTACCCTTTACTGGCGAGCTCGAAATCGAATGGATACTAGCTACAAGGTCTTCAGCCATCTTCTGGATAGTGAGGGATGCATCTGGGGGCAGAGGGATAGTGTTCCCCGCAAGGGCAATTATCCAACAACGGGGTGGCTGCCTGGAGAGGTGATTGTGGATAAGTACGAGATACCTGTGCAGTCCGATGCTCCTTCGGGGGAGTACAGAATTGAGATCGGGATGTATGATTTGGAGACGATGGCCCGGCTGCCTGCCTTCGACGGGGAGGGGAGACGCCTAGCCGAGGATCGAGTACTGTTGGAGCCGACGATAGTGGTAGAATAGATGAGGAAACAATCATGGAGAAGGGAGCCAAACACGCTCATCTGATAGCCGTAATCATTGCCCTCCTCGGATTCACCTATTACCTCTATCACATTGACCGTTGGTTAGCCTACGACGACGAGGGGGGCTACCTCTATGCTGCCTGGCGGATAGGAAAGGGGGAGATGCCCTACCGCGACTTCCTTACGCCAAAGCTGCCTCTCTTCCTCTACCCGGGCGCTTTGCTCCTCAAGCTCTCTGGAAACTCT